>MDTA01036827.1_pt1 | contig 10064 bp, 10 predicted proteins | sample 811151 | NCBI WGS metagenome assembly MDTA01 (sample SAMN05326648, study PRJNA326480) | marine metagenome | isolation source: seawater | place: Indian Ocean: South | collected 2010 | reverse complement strand
GGCCGAGCAATCGATGTTCCAAGCAAATATTGAGCTTCGTAGACGGCATTCCCCCGCACCATCGGGTAAATGAAATCGCTAGCAAATTCATCGACTAAATCGAGCGTGCGGTGGGCGGAGGCTCCGGTCGAAAGAGCCTTTTCCTCAAGACCCTCCAATTCCTCTTCTTGCCCAACGTCGGCGCAGTAGGTAATGACTTCGGCGTTTTGTTGGTTGGCGTACCAATGAACGAGCACGGAGGTATCAAGGCCTCCGGAATATGCGAGTATGATTTTCATAATCTAAAAAAAAGTGGGATCAGTTTGAAAGATTTCGCAGGATGGCTTTCTGCATGTGCAAGCGGTTCTCGGCCTGATCGAAGAGAATGGCTTTAGGGGAGTCGAGCACTTCCTGCTCAACTTCCTCGCCGGGATGAGCAGGCATGCAATGCATGAACAAGGCTTCGGGTTTGGCTTGCCGGAGGAGGTCGGAGCTGACCCGGTAGGGATCCATCAATCGAAGTCGGTCCAGTGTATCCTCTTCACATCCCATGCTGACCCAAACATCGGTGTACACTATGTCGGCATCCTTGACCGCTTCGCTGGGGTCCGTCGAGTGAGCCCAACTTGGAGTGAGATTCTTGTCCTTGCAAAAGTGGGTGATCTGTTCACTTGGTTGGTATTCCACAGGGCCACCGAGCGAGACTTCGAAGTCCCAGAGTGCTCCGGCGAGAATCCAGGAGTTGGCCATATTGCAGGCGGTATCTCCGAGGAAGGTAATCTTCTTGCCTTTGAGCCCTTCATAGGGATTGCGGGAACATCCGGTTTGTTCGAGGATGGTCATGCAATCGGCATAGATTTGGCAAGGATGAAGGAAATCGGTCAATGCGTTGATCACGGGAATCTTGGAGTGCTTCGCAAACTCCTCGATGATCTCGTGACCGTGAGTTCGAATGACCAGACCATCGAGAAAACGGGAGAGCACTTGCGCGGTGTCCGCAATGCTTTCCCCTCGTCCAATTTGTGTGGTATCCTGGTTGAGGATAACGGGATGTCCACCCAGTTCGCGGATGCCTACTTCGAAGGATACTCGGGTACGGGTGCTGTTTTTGTAAAAGAGCAGGGCCCAAGACTGTCCGAAAAGATCATTGGTGGGCCGATGACTGCGTCCGCTTTTATAGGCAAAGGCTCGTTCGAAGACCTCGCTAATTTCATCCTTGGAGAAATCGGTTTCATGAAGAAAGTGTTTCATTGAGTGCAAGTAAAAGAAATTATGAATGCTGCAGGACCTTTTCGATGATGCCAAGGGCATCGTCGAGTTCTTTTTGACAAACGGTGAGAGGTGGAAGGATGCGCAGGGCATGGCCAGCCGCAGCGACCACCAGCAGACCTTCCTCACGCATCAATTTGATAAGAGGTGCAGGGTCCTGATGCATGGCGATCGCGAGCATCAAACCACGCCCACGTATTTCCAAAATTTTGTCGGGAAATCTGGTTTTCAATGCCTCAAGCTTATTCTGAAGATAGATTCCATGATCCCGAGCGGAATCAATCAGGCTCTCAGAGTCCAACACATCAAGCACCGCATTGGCAGCGGAGCAGGCGAGGGGAGAACCTCCGAAGGTGGTTCCATGTGAACCAGGTTTGAAAACTTCGGCGTAGGGTTCCGATACCCAAAGGGCACCAAGCGGGAAACCTCCACCCAAACCCTTGGCCATAGCCACGGCACTTGGTCGGATACCGGAGCGTTGGAAACCAAGAAATTCTCCGGTCCGACCGATCCCTGCCTGGACCTCATCCAAGAGCAGTAGAAGTTGGTTTTCAGTACAAAGCTTTTCCATATCGCGGAGAAATTCGTCGGAGGCGGGGTGGATACCGCCTTCCCCTTGAATGGATTCCAGCATGATTGCCCGGGAATTTTCAGTCACGGTCTCACGAAAGCTTTCGCTATGGTTAAAGGAGGCAAACCGAAAACCCGGAAGCAGGGGTTCAAAGCCCTTGCGATACTTCGAAGAAGCGGTAGCGGAGAGGGCACCCATAGTGCGTCCGTGAAAGGCGTTCTCTGCAACTAGGATTTCAAGCCTTTCCGGTTGTTCAGATTGGTGGGCAACCAAGCGGGAAAGCTTGATCATGGCTTCGTTGGCTTCCGCTCCACTGTTGCAAAAAAGAACTTTCCCCGGTCCGATCCGTTCGACCAACCTTTTAGCCAGACGAATTTGTTCAGGAATCGAGTACAGGTTGGAGGCATGACAAAGGACGCTGCTTTGTTCGGTCACCTGTTTAACCCATTCGGGGTGTCCGTGGCCGATGTTGGTGACCGCGATTCCAGATGCGAAATCAAGGTATTCCCTGCCTGCTGAATCCCATAGCTTGGTACCTTCTCCACGGACGATGTCAATCGCTGGTGGGGCGTAGTTTCCGATAAGATACTGGGTATGTTCTTCTGAAATCATAGTGTTTCAGGCATTAACGATTTCCGTACCGATTCCTTGGTCGGTGAAGATTTCAAGCAGGATGCTGTGAGCGAGCCGACCGTCAATGAAGTGAACCCGGTTAACACCGGATTTCAGCGCATCAACCGCACTGTTGACTTTGGGAAGCATACCTTCGGCGATGACTCCCTCATCCTTAAGCGGTTGGACCTGATCAACGGGTAGGCTGGAAAGTAAACTGTCCGGATCTTCTGGGTTTCGGAGTAAACCGGGAACATCGGACAGATAGACTAACCTACGAGCACCCAAAGCCATGGCTACGCGTGCCGCTGCTGTATCAGCATTAATGTTGTAACACTGGCCGGATTCATCGGATCCAGTAGAGGAAAGGATAGGCATTTTTCCGGTATCCATCGCCGAAAGAATTTCCCGGGTCTCAACTTCAAGGATTTCTCCGACGAAACCGAGGTCTGGTTCCTGTTCAAGTTTCCGGCAGTTCAAAACTTGTTTGCCGGGGATTCTTTTCACCTCGCAATCATGGGATGTGACAAAAGAGGCAACCTCTTGGTTGACCCTCCCGTTGAGCACCTCGTCCACGACTTGAATTGCATCTGAATTTGTGACCCTAAGCCCGTTCACGAACTGGGCTTGCAGACCCCGGGATTCAAGTTCCCGCGTGACTGCCTTGCCCCCTCCGTGAACCACCACCACGCGAATGCCCACGAAGTGAAGAAAAACCAAATCCTGTGCCACTCTGGCCCTCACCGCAGGGTCCGGGGAATCCATAAAACTACCCCCGTATTTGATCACGAAGATGGATCCGCGAAAGCGCCTGACATAGGGTAGGGCTTCCACCAAAATGCTTGCTTTTCTCTTACTTTCCTCGACCGCGGGCATCTTATTCGCTCTTGTTGAAATTAACGTATTCCTCGCTCAAGTCATTGGTCCAAATTTCTGCTGTTCCTTTTTTTATCTTGAGATCCAGGGTAATGGTAAATTCCTTTTTCGCCACAATCTCCTGCCACTGGCTTTTATTACCCACGATGGGTTCTCCGCTAAGCAAAGCCGGAACCTCATCATAGAAGAGATCCAAGTGATCGAAAATTAAGCCAATCTTGGCGTATCCAGCAGCATCCACTATCCGGCCCCAGTTGGGATCGGATCCGTACCACGAACTTTTGACCAAAAGGGAGTTTGCGATGCAACGGGCGACTTTTTCGGCATCCTTTGAGCTCGGTGCACCGAGGATACGGACTTTTACGAACTTGGTCACTTTTTCTCCATCGCTTACGCATTTCCGGGCAAGGGCGGCACAGACTGCGTTGACCGCCTGTTGAAATTTCCGGACCACAGCTGGCTCTTCCTTGTCCAAATTGATTCCTCCACCCTGATTGGCGAGAAGGACTACGGAGTCATTGGTGCTCATGTCTCCATCAATGGTCATGAGGTTGAAGGATTGATCGGTCGCCTGTTTCAGAATGGTTTTCAGAAGTTCCGGGGAGCCTCCCGCATCCGTGGTCAAAAATGCGAGCATTGTTGCCATATTGGGTTCGATCATTCCAGCTCCTTTGACCACTCCGCCCACCGTGATTTCTCCGCCGGGGGTTTCAATCTTTGCGGAACAGGATTTGGTGCAGGTATCCGAAGTAAGGATGGCTTCCTGAAAGGCTTGAGCACCATCGAACCCCTGAAGAACATCGTCCGTGGCGTCGCGGATGCCCGCGGTGATTCGGCTCATGGGTAGGGGAATACCGATCCTTCCTGTTGAAAAGACAAGGATTTCCTTCGAATGCACCTTGAGATGACGGGCGACTTCAGAGGCCATTTTTTTAGCGTCGGAATCACCTTGGGAACCGGTGCATGCATTGGCGTTACCACTGTTTGCAACCACTGCGTGAAAGGTGGCGTTGGGGTCCTTTAAAAGATCTATGCAATAGGTGACGGGAGCAGCCTTAACATCGTTGGTGGTGAATACGCCAGCCCCGGTACATGGCTTGGATGAGTAGATCACACCCAGATCGAGGGTGCCGTCTTTCTTGCCTTTGACATCGCAGTGCACGCCGGAGGCAAAGAAGCCTCTGGGCTCGGTAACCCCATCTCCATTTTCGAAAAATTTCATGAAAGACCAGCCTCCTCGGGGTAGCCCTGGCAGAGATTCATGGCTTGTATCGCCTGACCGCCCGCTCCTTTGATCAGGTTATCCTCCGCGGAGCAAATCACATAACGGTTGGTCCGCGGATCCGCATGTACGGAGAAATCAATCCGGTTGGTTCCGGTCACGGCAGAGGTTTCGGGGTATAAGCCCCTGGGCAGGATTTGAACGAATGGTCTGTTTGAGTAAGCATTCATCCAGCAATCTTCAATTTCTTTGGCCTGGACCGGGCCGACGGCAGGAACGGAAAGGGTCGAGCAGATGCCCCGGTTCATTGGAGCGAGATGCGGATGGAAGGAAAGCACCACATCCTCTTCGGCAAATAGACTTAGTTGTTCTTCGATTTCGGACAGGTGCCGATGCTTGGGCAATCCGTAAGCTGAGGCACTTTCGTTCCTTTCGCAAAAAAGCAAGCGTTCGGAAGCGGTTCTTCCGGCCCCGCTGATTCCACTCATACAGTTGGCCACGATCCCTTCCTTTTCAATCAGTTTGTTTTTCAGTAGGGGAGCAAGAGGAACAATTATACTAGTCGGGTAGCAACCAGGTGAAGCGATTAAGGTGGATTTCTCCCATGAAAGATTATGAAGCTCGGGCAATCCGTACTGAGCTTTTTCGAGCCAGAAGGGGGAGGGATGTTCCTCGCCATAGTACTCTTTGTATGTGCCTGAAGAATGGAGTCGGAAATCGGCGGAAAGATCGATGACTTTCTTTCCTGCTTCCAACAGGGGAAGGGCGTAGCTTGCCGCAGTCCCGTGTGGTAGGGCGAGAAAAAAAACTTCTAAAGCAGGGTCTTCGCAGAGTTCTTCCTTCGAGGGGTTGGAAAACCGAAGACCTTGGTCCTTTCCCCGGAGTTTAGGTAGGCAATCTTTGAGTTTCTGACCGTCCAGAGACCGGGATGTGATGGTGGTTAATTTTGCATGCGGATGCCCCAAGAGCAGAGATACAAGTTCCCTGCCGGAATATCCTGATGCTCCGATAATGCAGACATTCATGCCGAAATGCGTTCTATTATTTAAAAAAACAAACCCCCCGGTTGGAGTTCCGGGGGGTTGTTCTGAAAAGTTTTTCTTGTAAGTTTATCTCTTTGAGAATTGGAATCTTTTCCGTGCCCCGGGTTGTCCGGTCTTCTTCCTTTCGATTTTTCTTGGATCTCGTCGCATGTGACCATCCTTCTTGAGGGGAACACGCAATTCACTGTCCATTTTTTCAAGTGCACGGGAGAGACCAAGCCGAATTGCACCGGCTTGTCCAGCTCCTCCTCCACCCTGAACATTCACTAAAACATCCACGGAGTTGTTTTTCCCAACCGTAGTAAGCGGGGAAGTTGCAGTTTTCTTTAGCTGATCGGTTTTGCAGTAATCAGCAAGCTCCCGGTTGTTGATGATGAAGGATCCTTTCCCTTCAGTGATGCGAACCCGGGCAGTGCTGGTCTTTCTGCGACCGGTTGCGATAAATTCTTTGGCTTTTGCTTTTGGACTCATGGAATTGAATTAGGATTCGGGTATAAGAGGGGTGGGTTGTTGGGCTTCATGTGGATGCTCGCTTCCGGCATAGACTTTGAGTTTTTTCAACATGGCACTGGCGAGCTTATTCTTGGGAAGCATGCCACGGACGGCATTGGTAACAATAAATTCGGGTCTTTTCGCCCTGAAGTCAGCAACACTGCGGTATTTTTCGTTACCCATGTAACCACTGTAAAACATGTATTTTTTCTGTTCTTCCTTGGCACCGGTTAATTTGATTTTATCTGCGTTCAATACGATAACATAATCTCCGGTATCTACATGGGGGGTGTAGGTGGGTTTATTCCTACCCCGCAAAGCGTTGGCAATGGATACGGCCAACCGCCCCAGGATTTGATCGGTAGCGTCGACGATTTTCCAATCGTGGGTGGTGGTTTCGGGTTTAGCGAGTGTAGTCTTCATCGAAATGAGGGAAAAGAAACAAAAATGTAGAAATTCAGACCGTTCGTCAACCGAACAATTGGGGGATATAGCGAAAGGAAATTAGAACTGTCCGGTGCCTAAGTCGGAGAGGGTCTGGTCATAAAACTTTCTGCCATACCCCATAACGCGGTCGGTGTTGTCGAAAACGACCGGCATGTATCTTTGTTCGATATCCTTGTTTGCAAGCGTGCCTTCATTTCCTCCTTTACGGATTTTGTAAAACCAAACGCTTCCCCAATCATAACCTTCTACATAGTTGGCTATTCCGGAAAGATCAAACACCTGGCCTTTGGTCATGCCCACGGCAAGGCCCATAAGGTTTTGGATGTTTTCCTTTACCTCCCCGTCACTGTCGGCAAAGGGATTAGTGACTCCTCGGGAGCATCCCGCGAAAGTGGAAATCAAAAAAGCGGATAGACCGAGAAAACGGAGGAAAGTAAAGGTTGATGCTTTCATACCATTCTCTTATTCACGCATTCACCTTTTGCGCAATACCAATTTTTTGAAGTAGCTAGGATTTCACCTTTTGAAAAACAAGCGAATTGAGCTTCAGATTGATTAGCCCGAGGGGATTTTTTCCAATGTTTGGTAGCTTCGGGCAATCATTTCACGGGGGTCATCGAGAAGGTTTGCGGAGGCCATGGCATTGTCCAAAAGTTGATGTGCGACCAATTGAGCGGTCTGCTCCTCTTTTTCCCTTAGAGCGAAAAGGCCACGGATAATCGTATTCCCAGGATTGATCTGTAATTTTACGGAGGGAGCGGGAAGGGCACCCTCGGGGCCTTGCATCATTTTCATAACCCTGCGGGCGGAAGCACCACCCATACCGTCTGAACCTACGATGCAGACCGGGCTGTCGATCAGACGTTCTCCGGTCTCCACTTCGGAGACTTTTTCTTTAAGAGTCTCTTTGAGCCACTTGCAAAGGGATTTGACTTCTTTTTTGCCGAGGGTTTCGCCATCATTCTCCTGATCAAGCTTTTCGAGTTTAAGCTCTTCGGAATCAGCGGAAATAATTTTCTTTTCCTTGTATTCCCGAACCGTCTGCATGACATACTCATCAACGGGTTCAGTGAGCAGGAGAACTTCCAAGCCACGAGCTTTGAGGGCTTCAAGGTAAGGTCCGGACTCGATGGATTCGCGGCTTTTCCCAAAAAGAAAAAGAATTTCCTCCTGATCACCGGCCATACGGTCGATGTATTCGTCCAGTCCTGTGAGCTTACCGGCATCAAGGGCGGTGCTTTCAAATTTAAGCAATTTGGCAAGATCCTCCTTGTAGGTGAAGTCGGTTGCGGCACCTTCTTTAATCAACATGCCAAATTCATTCCAGAATTCCAAATAGGTTTCCTCTTCTTTCTTGGACTGTTCGTTCAGGAAACGCAGAAATCTTTTGGTAAGTACTTGGTTAAGTTTGCGAAGCAGTTCGCTGTCCTGCATAGTTTCGCGGGATACATTCAGAGGGAGGTCTGAGCTATCAACAACGCCCTTGAGAAAACGTAACCATTCAGGGAACAATCCCTTAGGTTCGGCGTCGATCAATACCTTTCTGCAGTGCAGTGCAACTTTGTTTTCGTTTCTGAACATACCCATTTTCTCCATATTTCTCTTGGGTACAAAAAGCAGGGAATTGATTTCAAGGGGAGCATCCGCACTGAAGTGCATGCGCATGAGTGGACCTTCGTATTCGTTGGCCTGAAATTTGAAGAATTCTTCATATTCCTCGTCCGTGACTTCTTTTTTGGAGCGCATCCAAATGGCGTCCACGGTGTTCACCTTCTCTCCGTTCAGGCTCACTGGGAATTGAACAAAAGCGGAGTACTTTTTAATAATGTCCTTAATTCGATCTTCCTTGGCGAACTCGGAGAAGTCCTCCTTCAAATGTATAACGATTTTGGCTCCTCTTCTTAGGCCATCTGCTTCTTCGATTGTGTAATCACCACCACCATCGCTTTCCCAGCAAAACCCAGAACCATCCTTTTCCCAGGATCGGGTATAGACCTGAACCTTTTCAGCAACCATGAATACGCTGTAGAAGCCGACTCCGAATTTGCCGATCAAGGCTTCGTTCTTTTCGCCGTCTCCCTTGAGCGCCTCCATGAATTCCTTGGAACCGGAATGAGCGATGGTACCGAGGTTTTCAATCAGCTCGTCCTGAGACATTCCAATTCCGAAATCCTGAATGGTGATCTGGTTGGCGGAATCATCGGTGGAAACATTGATTTCCAGTTCGAGGTTCTCATCGAATATGTCCTTTTCCGTAAGTTGCTTGCGTCTTAGTTTCTCAACCGCGTCGGAAGCGTTGGAAATCAGTTCCCGGACAAAGATTTCTTTATCCTTGTAGAGAGAATTGACCACAATATCTAAAACTTGTTTGGTCTCGGCTTGGAACTGGTGTGAAGTGGCTTTTTTTGTCATAATAAAAAGGATCTTATAGTAATCGTTAAAGGAATCACTTCAAGCGAGAATTCTCACAACCTTTTTCGTTTTCTTTGCCAACCATCATTATCCTATCCATAAGTAGACGGATTTTTCTACAGATGGTTATTTCGTGTGGTCTTTTTTGAATTTGATACGAAAATACTCATGAGCCTCATTGATTTCCTTGGCTTTTTGTTCGGCAACTTCTCGGATTTCTGGGCCCATCGCCAAGACTTTATCAGGATGATATTGTGCAATACGCTTACGGTATAAGGTCTTGATCGTATCGAAATCTTCGATGGCATTTTCTTTAAGTCCGAGAATCTCAGCATAAATCCGATCCTCTTCGCTCAAGACCGGTTTGGGTTCAGGTTCAGGCTCTGGTTCAGATTCTGGTTTGGGTTCAGATTCTGACGAGGAGTCTGTTTTTTCGACGTCCCTTTCCGGTTTAAAGTATTCGACATCTTGTTTTTTTTCTTCAAATCCAGGTTCTGGACGATTGGAATTCTTTTGATCGATGGAATCCTTGGGTCGCAAAAGAAAGAAGGAATCAAATTTCCAAAACATCACCCAGGAAGCACAGAAAAAGATCGCCCAGGTAATTTTTTGGGTCACCGCAGTCAGCATATTGGGGGCCGAACCGGTCACCTGTCGCCAACCCAGCCAATCACCGTAAACGGATAGAAGACCGATGCTTAAGTAGTTGGCCAAAAGGAACGAAAGGGCCAACCCAAGAATTCCCCCGAAAAGCACTTTGCCCGCGAGTCCATTCATGCTCAGAAACCGGAGAAACCGCTGAATTTACCTGAACATGTTTGATAGAGGTAAAGAAGGATTCCTCCTACAATCATCACGATCCATTTTTTTGTTCTGCTCACTTACACTTTGATGATTTTGATGGTTTGTTTGGGCAAGATTAAATTTTCTTCCTCGTACTAAAGGGTTGGCGAAGCGAATCAACACATGATTCTCTAAAGAGTCTACGAAGATTGGCTTTATTTGTATAGTCCGAATAAGTTCTCCCAATTTAAGGAAATTCTGACTTTTCGGTTTTAGTAGAAAGTGGTGGTAGGGGTCGGATTCGAACCGACGAACGCACGAAGCGGGCGGATTTACAGTCCGCATCCTTTAGCCACTT
>MDTA01191294.1_pt1 | contig 10065 bp, 10 predicted proteins | sample 811151 | NCBI WGS metagenome assembly MDTA01 (sample SAMN05326648, study PRJNA326480) | marine metagenome | isolation source: seawater | place: Indian Ocean: South | collected 2010 | reverse complement strand
TAATGATGGAAGCAGCCTTCGATTGGTTAGATGCGCCGCTGGCGCGCGTGTGTTCAAAAGATGTGCCGCTGCCATATGTCGCTAATCTTGAGAGCCTGGCGCTCCCACAAGTCGAAAATATCGTAGATGCGGCCAAAAACGTTTGCTATCGCTCATAGGGCAAAAGGATAAATAAATGCCAGTAAAAATACTTATGCCCGCCTTGTCACCGACGATGACAGAGGGGACTTTGGCAAGATGGCTCATCGGCGAAGGCGATGCAATTCATTCGGGTGATATAATTGCAGAAATAGAAACCGATAAAGCAACAATGGAAGTCGAAGCAGTTGAAGAGGGTAAACTGGGTAAAATTCTCGTTGCTGAGGGAACAGAAGGGGTTGCAGTAAACAATGTGATAGCCTTGTTACTGGAGGAGGATGAGGACGAATCATCCCTTGAAGGTATCGACGTTTCAGCAGTGTCTCCAGACAATGACGCAACGATACCGCCCGTAGTAACACCGGAACACGCGACAACCACAGTAGCAGATGTGCCTCCAACGCCATTGTCAGTTTCAGGGTCTATACCCCCAGTTGCAAGGGTTGAAAATCGGATTATTGCTAGCCCGCTGGCTCGCCGTATGGCTTCTCAGGCGGGGCTCGAACTTACTGGTGTTCTTGGCACCGGTCCGAACGGACGAATTGTAAAATCAGACGTGGAGGCGGCGTTATCAACCGGCGATATACTGGCTGTTTCACCAACAGCGGCACCAATGCCGACGACGGCGGGACAATTACCATACGAGCCAGAGTTTAAGATCACATCTTTGTCAACGATGCGGAAAACTATTGCACGCCGCCTGACTGAATCGAAACAACAGGTCCCCCATTTTTATCTGACTGTTGATTGTGAAATTGATGACTTGCTTGACCTTAGAAAAACACTCAACGACAAAGCGGATGGTTCCTATAGGCTTTCGGTAAACGATTTGGTCATTAAGTCGGCGGCGATCGCGCTTCGGCGTGTGCCAAATGCCAATGCATCTTGGACGGATGAAGGCGTAAAGATTTACAAATCTGCAGACATTTCTGTAGCAGTGGCTATTGAAGGTGGATTGATCACTCCCGTAGTACGCCAAGCCGACAACAAGGGCTTGGAGATGATTTCAAGGGAAATGAAGGAACTCTCCGAACGGGCCCGCGACGGCAAATTGGGGCCAGAAGAATACCAAGGCGGTACCTTTAGCATCTCCAATCTTGGTATGTACGGGATCAAGGAATTCAGCGCGGTTATCAACCCGCCGCAGGCGTGCATCTTAGCAGTTGGAGCAGGTGAAAAGCGTCCGGTTGTAAAAGACGGCGCGTTAGCCGTGGCGACTGTCATGTCTTGCACGCTTTCGGTTGATCATCGCGCGGTTGATGGCGCAGTTGGCGCTGAGTATTTGAGCGCCTTCAAGCGGCTTATCGAAGAACCACTTAGCATGCTGCTGTAAGGAGTTTTAGTGGCTGAAAAAAAATTCGATTTAATTGTCGTTGGTGGTGGTCCAGGTGGCTATGTTGCGGCCATCAGGGCAGCGCAATTGGGGATGAAAACGGCTCTCGTTGAGGAGCAGCATCTCGGTGGAATTTGCCTAAACTGGGGCTGCATTCCAACGAAGGCACTGTTACGAACCGCTGAGGTTTATCGAAACATTCAGCATGCAGAGACCTACGGTATATCTGTTCAGGGTGCGAGTATAGACCTCAAGAAGGTCATCGATCGTTCGCGAAAAGTTGCTTCGCAGCTTAATGGCGGGGTTGGCCATCTTCTCAAAAAGAACAAAGTCGAAGTGTTCGATGGTAGGGGAAAGCTAGTTGGCGAACCGAAAGGTTCGAAAAAACTTAGTGTGGTTAAAGATGGCAAGACGGTCGCGGACCTGGCGGCATCGCATATCGTATTGGCGACCGGAGCGCGTGCCCGCTCGCTACCAGGCCTTGAGCCAGATGGGAAGCTTGTTTGGACTTATAAAGAGGCCATGGTGCCGAAAAGCATGCCGAGATCAATCCTCGTTGTAGGGTCGGGTGCTATTGGGATTGAATTTGCGAGCTTTTACCGAAATTTAGGCGTTGACGTGACGGTTGTAGAAGTTTTGGACCGTATTTTACCGGTTGAAGATGAGGAAATTTCCGCTTTAGCGCAGAAGTCCTTTGAGAAGGACGGCATGAAGATCATAACAGGTGCTCAGGTGAAATCGTTCGATAAAAGTGCAAACAGCGTCACAGCGACGGTTGAAAAGGGCGGTAAAAGTCAGTCCATTAAGGTTGATTGTGTTATTTTAGCGATCGGGATTGTTGGTAATGTTGAAGATATCGGTATTGAGGGCACTAAGGTAAAGGTCGACCGAGGTCATATCGAAACTAATCAATGGTCGGAGACGGGAGAACCTGGAATTTATGCAATTGGTGATGTGACCGGACCACCATGGTTGGCTCATAAGGCGAGCCATGAAGGCATCATTTGTATAGAAAAAATAAAAGGCGAAAAGGATGTATACCCGCTTGATACAGCCAATATCCCGGGCTGTACATATAGCATACCGCAAGTGGCATCTGTCGGTATGACCGAAGCAAGAGCCAAAGAAGTGGGCCACGAGGTTCGTGTCGGCCGTTTTCCTTTCATGGCTAATGGCAAGGCAATTGCGCTTGGTGAGTCAGAGGGGCTAATAAAGACTGTATTCGATGCAAAGACAGGTGAACTACTTGGTGCCCATATGATAGGTGCGGAGGTAACTGAATTGGTTCAGGGGTACGGCATTGCCCGGACTTTAGAGACCACCGAAAAAGAATTAATGCATACAGTCTTCCCGCATCCTACATTATCCGAAATGATGCATGAATCAGTCTTGGAAGCCTATGGACGAGCCGTACATTTTTAACGAGGGAACTTCGTGTCGCGAATGAGTACTGCACAAGCGTCAAAGCTTCGTCATCCGGAAAAGAGGAACCGACCGGATAATCCGGTGCCCCGTAAACCGGACTGGATCAGGGTTAAGGCGCCGACCTCGGAAGTGTACTTAGAGACACGAAACATTGTCCGAGAGAGTGGTCTCAATACCGTTTGTGAAGAGGCCGGTTGCCCGAATATTGGAGAATGCTGGGCAAAGAAACACGCGACATTCATGATCATGGGCGATACTTGTACGCGAGCTTGCGCCTTTTGCAATGTTGCGACCGGCTTACCGCGCGCTCTAGATCCACTCGAACCGGCAAAAGTGGGGGATGCTGTCGCCGAATTGGGCCTAGCGCATGTGGTGGTAACCTCTGTCGATAGAGATGATTTGCCAGACGGTGGCGGCAAGCACTTTGCGCAAGTAATTTTTGAAATTCAAAAGCGTTCCCAAGGCACTACAATTGAAGTCTTAACACCGGACTTTATGCATAAAGAGGATGCAATTGAAACTGTCGTGTCTGCAAAGCCCGATGTCTTCAATCATAATATCGAGACAGTACCACGGCTCTATCCAACAATCCGGCCTGGTTCACGTTACTTTACCAGTCTTGAGCTTTTACACCGTGTAAAGCGTATCGATAAGACAATTTTTACAAAGTCAGGTATGATGGTGGGGCTTGGTGAAAGCCGAGAAGAAGTCCATCAGGTCATGGATGACCTTCGTTCGGCGGAAGTTGACTTTCTGACTATTGGTCAATACTTGCAGCCCAGCCCTAAGCATGCAGCAATTGAGCGTTTCGTAACTCCCGAAGAATTTGAAGGGATGTCAAAAATGGCGCGGGGTAAAGGTTTCTTGGTGGTTTCAGCAACACCACTGACGCGTTCGTCTTATCATGCTGGTGACGATTTCGCACGCTTAAGGGAAGCTCGCACCGCGAAAGTTAAATTGAGTCATATAGCAGACTAGAAATAAATCGTGCGTCAATATTCCGAAGTTAAAGAACTTCCTTTTGCTGCTGCGGCTCTATTCGAGATAATTGCCGATGTCGACAGTTATGCGGAATTTCTGCCATGGTGTGTTGCGTCCAGAGTGCGAGAAAAGCCGGATAAGGAAACAATGATCGCCGATCTCAAAATTGGCTACCGCGGATTTACCGAAACTTTCGCCAGCCGAATTTCTTTGAACCGATCAGAAAGAACCGTTGATACATGCCAAGAATCGGGCCCTTTCAAATACTTACGCAGCAAATGGTATATTTTAGATGCGGCTGAAAATAAGTCGATGGCACATTTCGAGATCGAATTTGAATTTAAATCTATCCTTTTGGAAACGATGATGGGGGCGGTATTTGAAACAGCTACCCAAAAGATGATGTCCGCATTTGAGAAAAGAGCGGGCGAACTTCTTTAGTCTAAATTTTATCTGAGAGCCAAATGACACCTGCGGAATACTCGTTGGGAAAATGTTAATTTCACTACATTTCAATTTGTATTGTGACTAATATTTTAGGTATTATATCGAATTGACGTCAAATGGGTCTCTTGGATTAGCTGGCTAAAGGGCCTTCTGAATGCTTCTGCCAAATATGCTTAAGGCTGCTAGAGCTCTTCTGGGGGTCAGGCAAAGTGAGCTTGCGAAAGCTGCAGGTATATCTTTGGCAACTTTAAACAATTTTGAACGTGGAATCGGCGACCCGCGGGCAAGTACAATCGTCGCGATTGAGCAATCACTCATCCGCAGTGGCATTTCTTTTACGGGTGACGGAGAATTCGAGGGTGTAACCTTAAAAAAGGTCCAACGCCCGAGCACGATTGATACTTTCACTGCAAGTCATCAAATCCTCAAAGCTTTTGAGCGGTCCTCACTATTGAATATCCAATCGATCGTATTTTACCGAAACGTGGAAACTTTGCCGTCCGAAAAGCATCGCCAATATGTCTCGCTTATGATTAAAGGAGCGGAGCGAACCATCATATTTGATCAAGTCCGCCTGTCACTGGAAACGATAAGTCACGCCGCCGAGGTATCCGGGATATTGCTCGCCGCCGTTTCAATGTACCCTGATGCTATTTACTATCTGCCGGAGTTTGTATCAGATACACTTCGACTGCCGCCTCCAAATGCTGTTGAGATGGTTAATGAAACGCATAGGGAAAAATTAAACGATCCCGCAGATTTTTTTGAACTATTTGGCTTGGGGGCCGACACATATGCGCGGTGGCTAATGGTATCGGATCACCCGTTTCAGCAGCTCATTATATCTAGTCAGTCTCGTATATTGCCGCGATAAGCAAGTTTATCGCCTCTGCGACGGCAGCAGTTCGCACTGCTTGCCGGTCCCCTTCAAAGACGTAACGATGCGCAACAGGTTTAATAGTGCGAGTTGCAATGCCGATAAACACAAGGCCGACAGGTTTATCCTCGGTCGCTCCACCAGGGCCTGCAATGCCTGTCAGCGAGGCTGCAGCGCCGATCGGTCGGCGCATTAACGCGCCGGAACACATTTCTTTTGCGACCAGGGCGCTCACCGCTCCGAATTTTTTTAAGGTTTCTAGGCTTACTCCAACTTCTTCGTTCTTAGCCTCATTGGAATAGGTCACGAAACCGCGATCTAATACATCGGATGATCCGGCAATATCTGTGAGGCAACCGGCCAGTAGGCCGCCAGTGCATGATTCTATCGTGGAGAGTCGGACATTCTTCTCGCGACAAAGATGAATAAGCATTTCTGCATTTTTGTTTAGTTCTTGAGGAAAAACATAACTCATGAGATTAACTTTAAGACAACCAATGACATGCCTCCCGCGTATAATCCGGCCACCACATCATCTAACATAACTGCGAGACCGGCATTTGGTCGTTTCTCAGCCCAATTTGCCGGCCAAACCTTTGTCACGTCAAAGAAACGAAATAAGAAGAAGGCAACGGCATATTCTACTAGTCCTATAGGTATAAAAGATATTGCAATGGATTGGCCAACCACCTCATCTATAACTATAGGACTTGGGTCTTTGTCGCCCGAAATATCGATATAAACTTGCGAAGCCCATATGCCAGCAAAGAACAGGATTATAGCAAATGCAATGATGGCAACGGAGCCAAATTGATAATGCAAAATCCAAATTATGGGAAGGGCGACGAGGGAGCCAAACGTGCCCGATGCAAGAGGAAATTTACCCGCACCAAAAAATGTGGCGATAACTACGCCACTGGTTGTTTTGAAATTATTCATTTTGCCGGTAATCCGATGCTTGCAGTTGCCTGTGCGGCGAGGCCCTCTTGCCGCCCGGCGAAGCCCAACTTTTCGGTAGTTGTCGCCTTTATATTGACGCAGCGCGACTGCAAACCCAGCATCGAAGCAACACTTTTACGCATATTTTCCCGATAAGGGCCTATTTTCGGATATTCTCCAATGATGGTGATGTCGACATTGTATATAAGACCGCCAGCATCCGCGACTTTTTGGACTGCTGCCTCAACAAATACATTTGAAGATGCACCTAACCAGCGACTGTCGCTAGGAGGGAAGTGTTGGCCTATATCACCCCCACCAATGGCGCCTAAAATAGCGTCCGTCAGGGCATGTAACGCTGCGTCGGCATCTGAATGCCCAATCAAACTTTGACTATGAGGAATTTTTATTCCGCAGAGCATAATATGATCACCTGGACCAAAACGGTGAACGTCAAAACCCGATCCCACATGGGTACGTTTTTCTTTTAATTCCAGCATTTGGATAGATCTTTTAAAATCTTCAGGTGTTGTCACCTTAATATTTTGCTCGTCCCCATCGACGATTTTGACACGTCCGCCCGTCTTCTCGAACAAAGCAGCGTCATCAGTTGGATTTTCTTTTCCGCGCAACTGATGTGCACTCAAAATATCGGAAAAGACAAATCCTTGTGGTGTTTGTGCGCGCCAGAGAGATGACCGGTCAACGGTCGTTTGAATAAAACCCTCGGCATCGACGTATTTTAATGTGTCTACAACAGCTAAAGCAGGAATAGCACCCTGCCTCTTCTGTGTCGCATTTAGGACCCTTTCAATTAAACCATGATCCACAAATGGGCGTGCCGCATCATGTATAAGAACTTTAGTCGGGGAGAGCGAGATGAGGCTCTCGAGTCCGCGCAGGGCGGACAGGTGCCTTTCGGTACCGCCGAATACAGGCTCGAGTAAGGAAAGCCCTGTTACAGCTGATTGATAAAGCTCGTTATCTTTTTGGTGAATGACGACCTGCACCTCGTCAACCAAAGGGGAGGCTAAAAATGAGTCAATGGCCCAACGTAGTATAGTCTTTCCACCAATCTTGCGGTACTGCTTTGGAATATCGCCACCAGCTCGTATCCCGCGACCGCCGGCAAGCAAAAGTGCCGCGACCGTCATTTAATTAATTTTTCTAAAGTAGTGCGCACGCGTAATTCCTGCATTTTAATATTTAGACCTAACAGGTTATATTTCATTTTATGAGCTATGCTGCAATCTCGACCTTTTCTGTTGGATTTCTCTTAACGGTGTTTGTTGCCGTTACTTTGTTGAGTGATCGACTAAGACGTCTTTCCCTTTTTCCTGTTTGGATCGCAACCCTTTTAGTAATTGCCAACTGGGCTTGGACCCATGAGTGGGGTGTGGGTTTGTCTACGGCCTTAATGGGAAACATTTTAGCAACGCAAGTCGCATTTGGACTTTTATTAATATTTTTTAACGAAACGATCCGTATCGCTATCTTTCTTGGTCCGTATTTACTTTTGGCATTTTTCCTTGTTGTTTGGTCTTCGTTCAATGTCTCTGAAATGCCGCTGAATAATAGCGCATCTGCATGGCTCTTATTGCATATTGCGAGTTCTATTCTGGCATACGGTCTTGTTACGATAGGAGCAATTGCAGGACTCGCCACAATTGTTCGTGATCGAGCGTTGAAGAAAAGGATACGTAATCGTTATCTGGAACAACTACCCTCGGTTTTATCGACAGCAAGAATAGAACTCGTTAGTTTGTGGACCGCTGAGGCTGTCCTAGGACTAGGTATTATCTTCGGTGTGGCTGCAGAATTTATGTCGACAGGCCAATACTTTGAATTATCACATAAGTCTTTGTTCTCATTATTGGCGTTTTCCTTGATTGGATTGCTACTATTTTTGCACCGCAGGAGTGGCCTTAGGGGTCGTTTCGCGGCCCGACTAGCTCTGGCAGCATATTTACTTGTTTCTCTTGGATATCCCGGGGTTAAATTTGTTAATGATATTTTAGTTAGCTAAGGGCTTGATCTTTATTAAAAAGAAGTTAGTGTGTACAAATCTTAGGCAATATTTATTCTGCTTAAAAAATGGTCATTCAAGTTGGTAGCGTTCTAATTCAAGATCACGTACTGTTGGCGCCGATGTCTGGAGTCACAGATATTCCATACCGTGCAACTTTAAAATCTCTCGGAGTAGATGTGACGATCTCAGAGATGGTTGCTGGTAGGGCGATTATTAATGATGAAGACACTGAAACTCGAAAAATTGGGAAAATCGACGACAGAACGATTATGCAAATTGCTGGCTTTGAACCTCAGGTCATGGCTGAAGCAGCGAAACGCTGCGAGGGCAATGGTGCATTGATGATTGATATAAATTTTGGTTGTCCTTCAAAAAAGGTTGTAAATAAATACGCTGGTTCTGCCATCATGCAGGATGAAGATCTGGCTCGCTCGATCATGCACGCAATTGCGCAGGCTGTCGTAATTCCGGTAACCGTGAAAATGCGAACGGGTTGGGATACAAATAATCGAAATGCGGTAAATATCGCACAATTTGCTGAAGATGCCGGTCTCAAAATGATTACAGTACATGGTCGGACACGGGCACAAAAATTTTCTGGAAAAGCTGATTGGAAGTTTATCCGTAAAGTGAAGCGGGCGGTTTCAATTCCAGTAATTGCAAATGGTGATATTACCGGTCTTGATGATGCCCAGAGGTGCCTCAAAGAATCAGAAGCGGACGGAGTCATGATTGGGCGAGCTGCTGTCGGCCGACCTTGGATTATCCCAGAAATAAATTATAAATTAAATGATAAATCAATGAATTATGATATTTCGTTGGACAAAAAATTAAATGTAATTAGAGCTCATTACATTCGTATTCTTGAGAGTTATCCGAGCCAGTTGGCGGTATTAGCTGCTCGAAAGCATTTGGCCGCTTATATGGCAGATTTACCTCAAATCGATACGAAGATGCGCTCGATTCTTAGAATGGAAGACGCGGGCGAAGTGCTGCGGCAGTTCGAGAGGTATGCCAATCAAATGAGAATTGCTGCATGATTGGCTCTGCGGATACAGAAGCAATTTTAAGTGGTCTATCTGTAGCGGTTGTTGTGGTCGATCCGGTTGGGAATATTGTCTTTGCGAATCCGGCGGCGGAACAGTTTTTTCAATCCAGTATCGCAAATCTTACAAAGAGTTCGCTACCGGATCTTGTTCTACCTGATAATCCCTTACTGTCTTTGATTTCGAAGGCACGAGATCAGGACAGTGTCATCCGTGAATTCGGGTTTAGGCTCTCCACGCCGCGTCTAGGCACGCGGAGTGTTACGGTTGATTGCGCGCCAATCTCCGGTGCTCCCGGCAATCTCGTTTTGAGTTTTCAAGAACATGCGTCGGCGGGTCGATTAGGTGGTACGTTTCAGCATCGAGATTCCGCCCGTTCGTTACGAGGTATGGCGGCGATGATGGCGCATGAGGTGAAAAATCCGTTATCGGGAGTTCGAGGGGCAGCCCAGCTTTTAGAACAAAGCGTGCCTGTGGAGGACCGCCAACTTACGCGACTAATCATCGAAGAGGCGGACAGGATCTGCAATTTGGTGGACCAAATGGATGCGTTTACCGAAAACCCGAGATTCGAACGTGGTAGTGTTAATATCCACGAGGTCCTCGATCGATCTGTAGACATAGCGAAACGTGGATTTGGGCGTGGCGTTACTTTTTTGCAGGAATACGATCCTTCTTTGCCGCCGGTATTCGGTAACCGTGACCATCTGATTCAAGTCTTTCTAAATTTGGTTAAAAATTCCTGCGAAGCGCTAGGAGCGAATGAGGCGGAAATAATTATTACAACAGGTTTTCGCCATGGCATTCGCTTGGCGGTGCAGGCGTCTAAGAGTCGTCTTGATTTGCCGAT
>MDTA01097093.1_pt1 | contig 10065 bp, 12 predicted proteins | sample 811151 | NCBI WGS metagenome assembly MDTA01 (sample SAMN05326648, study PRJNA326480) | marine metagenome | isolation source: seawater | place: Indian Ocean: South | collected 2010 | reverse complement strand
ACCTTGGTTTTAGTTTAGGAAAACTGAATTATTGTTTAAAAGCACTTCAAAAAAAAGGTTTGGTAAAGATAAAAAACTTTCAAAATAAACCAGACAAAATAAATTATATACAATACGTTATCACCCCTAAAGGAATCTCTGAAAGAACCAAGTTAACCATCAATTTTATGAAAAGAAAAATGGTTGAATATGACGAATTAAAACAGGAACTTGAGGGAAAAAAATAAGATGTGGGCTGTACTAAAATTCAAAACAAACAGCTTTTCCATATTAAAGGAGGAACTTTATAAAAAAATCGGTAAAGATTTAAAAATTTACGTTCCAAAAATACGTATACAAAAATACAAAAACAATAAATTGATAACAAAAGATTTAAATTTGCTAGGAGATTATATTTTTTGTTATCACAAAAGTTTAGAGAGCAAAAATATTATTAATTCCCTAAGATTCACTAGGGGCCTAAAATACCTATTAGAAGGTTTCGTTGAATCCCAAGGAGAAATAGAAAAATTTATACTAAAATGCAAAGGCTCTGAAAATAATGAGGGTTATTTATCAAGAGATTTTTTTGATTTTGATTTAAATAAAAAGTACAGGTTTTCATCTGGGCCTTTTGCTGACAAAATTTTCAAAATAATAAATTTACAAAGAAATAGAATAAAAGTTTTAATGGGTAATATAGAAACTACAATTAAAAAAAAAGAATATTTATTTACCCCAGTTTAATACAAAATTAAAATGATAGTTGAAAACTGTTAAAGCACGTTTTTGCAAAGTGCGGAGCTTTGTTTATTATTTTATGAAAAATCGATCAATATTAATTACAGGGGGCGCCGGGTATGTTGGTGCAGAATTAACACCATTCTTAATTAAACAAGGCTATAAGGTTACAGTGCTAGACTTAATGATTTACGGAGATGGAGTTTTAAGAAAAAATAAAAACTTAAAAATTGTTAAAGGGGATATTAGAAATACAGAACTTTTAAAAGAAATATTACCAGGTCATGATGCGGTTATTCATTTAGCATGTATTTCTAATGATCCAAGTTTTGAATTAAATCCTGATTTAGGAAAATCAATTAACCTTGAGTCATTTTTTCCTTTAGTAGAAATTTCAAAAAAATCAGGAGTCAAAAGATTTATTTTCGCTTCATCATCTTCTGTTTATGGAATCAAACAAGAAAAGGATGTCGACGAAACAATGCTGTTAGAGCCTTTAACTGATTATTCAAAATTTAAAGCTGAATGTGAAAAAATATTACTTAAGTTTTGTTCTAAAGACTTTACAACAGTTGTAATAAGACCAGCTACTGTATGCGGTTATTCATCACGTCAAAGATTGGATGTGGTTGTAAATATTTTTACAAATTTAGCATTTAATAAAAGGAGAATCAAAGTTTTTGGAGGCAAACAATTGAGACCAAATATACATATTAAAGATATGATCAATGCTTATAAAATCTTACTAGAAGCACCAAAAAATAAAGTTTCTGGCGAGATATTTAATGCAGGTTATGACAATTTAAGCGTTGAGAATTTGGCAAAAGCTGTGAAAAATATTATTGGAAAAGATGTTGAATTGATAAATATCCCAACTAATGATAATCGATCATACCATATATCGTCAAAAAAAATTAAAAAAATTTTAAAATTTGAATCAAGACATACGATTGAAGAGGCTATTAATGATCTTAAAAAAGCATTTGAGAAAGGATTATTACCAGACTCAATGAAAGATGAAAAATATTTTAATATTAAAAAAATGCAAAAGATTAATTTAAAATAAATTTATGAAAGTAAGATATTCATATTTAAAACAACAATTTTCTAATTGTGAAGATTTGTGGAAAAAACTTAAAAAATTTGTAAAAACAGGTGATTTTACACTTGGCAAGGAACTCGATGTCTTCGAAAAAAATTTTGCAAAATTAATTGGCTCTAAATATGCTGTAGGCGTTAATTCAGGAACAGATGCAATAAAGTTAGCACTCAAGACAATTGGTGTTGGAACTGGCGATGAAGTTATTACTGCTGCAAATACATTTGTTGCAACAGTAGGTGCGATTACAGAGATTGGTGCAAAACCTGTGTTTGTAGATTGTGATAATACATTTTGTATGAACGTTAAACTTTTAGAAAAAAAAATAACAAAAAAAACAAAGGCGATTGTACCAGTTCATTTTACTGGCTACATGACAAATATGCCTAAGCTAATGTCTATTGCAAAAAAATATAAAATACCAGTGGTCGAGGATGCTTGTCAGTCAATCTTGGGATCTATAAATAAAAAAAACGCAGGTACATGGGGAAGATTTGGAGCTTTTTCACTTCACCCTTTAAAAAATATTAATGTATGGTCTGACGGTGGTATAATTACAACAAATAATTATAATGATTTTAAAAAACTTAGATTATTAAGAAATCATGGTTTAGAAGACCGGGATACTGTTAAGATTTCAGGGTATAACTCCAGACTTGATACTTTTCAAGCAGTAGTTGGAAATTGGCTTTTACCCAAGGCTAAAAATATAGCGGAAAAGAGAATTAAAAATGCAAAATATTATGATAAAGAGCTTTCAAAAATTTCTGAAATAACTATTCCACCAAGACCAAAAAATTACAAAATTGTTTATCATTTATACATAGTTTTTGCTAAAAATCGTGACAAATTACTTAAACATTGTTTAAAAAAAGGGATAGAGGCAAAAGTTCACTATCCAATTCCCATGTATCTACAAAATAGTTTAAAAAATTTAAAACATAAGCGTGGTGACTTCCCAGTTACAGACCTTCATACAAAAAAAATAATTACATTTCCTTGTGACCAACATCTAAGTAACAAGGAAATGAAATATGTAATAAATACTGTAAAAAAATTTTATTTATCTACTTAAAATGAAAATTCCGTACGTAGATTTATCACTTCAGTGGAAAAAAGAAAAAAAAGATCTTGGTCCCATTGTTAACAGAGTTTTTGAAAAAGGAAATTTTGTTAATGGTAAAGAGATTGAAGTTTTTGAAAAAAATATCGCAAAAGTCTGCAATACAAAATATGCTATGGCTTTAAATAGTGGAACAGACGCATTAACACTTAGTATGTTTCTTTTAGGTGTAAAACGTGGTGACGAAGTAATTACACCGCCAAATTCGTTCATTTCGTCAACATCCTCAATTGTGCATATTGGTGCAAAACCTGTATTTGTTGATGTTCTAAAAGATCAAAACATAAACCCCTCACTTATTGAAAAAGCTATTACAAAAAAAACTAAAGCAATAATGCCTGTTCATTTAACAGGAAGAGTTGCTGAAATGGATGAAATTTTAAGAATTTCAAAAAAATATGGTATTCCTATAATTGAGGATGCAGCACAATCAATAAACTCAAAGTATAAAGGAAAAAAATCTGGATCATTCGGAGAAGTTGGGTGTTTTTCTGCACATCCTCTTAAAAATTTAAATGCCTGTGGTGACGGAGGATTTATTACTACTAATAATTACTCAATTTACAAAAAAGCTTTGTCATTTAGAAATCATGGGTTGATAGATAGAAATATTGTCAAAAAATTTGGTTTTTTATCAAGGATGGATGTCATTCAGGCTACTGTGCTCAATTATAGAATCAAAAAGCTTAACGAAACTATTTTGAAACGAAGAAATAATGCTAAGTTTTATTTTGAAAACTTAGATAGAGATAAATATTTTTTAAATGATGAAAAATCTTATCAATTTAACACATATCATACTTTTGTAATACATACAAAAAACAGAAATAAATTAATTAAGTATTTAAAGAAAAAAGGTATTGGAACAGCAATACATTATCCAATACCAATTCATTTACAGCCAGCAGCAAAATTTCTAAATTATAAAAAAGGTTCTTTTCCTGAAACTGAAAAGCAAGCTTCCCAAATTCTTACAATCCCAATACATCAAAATTTAAATAAATCTAATTTAAATTGGATTGTAAAATCTTTAAATAATTTTTAATTTTAAATGAGTGAAAAATTTCAAAAAGCAGCCAAAGAAATAATATTAGATGCAAGATCAAAGTATCTGAGAAAAAGTATTATCCAATGCATTGAAGCAGGAGGAAGAGGGCATATTGGTCCAGCTTTATCTTTAGTTGAAATATTAAGGGTTTTATACGACGATTTTTTAGTATTTGATAGTAAAAATACTAAATTAAAAAATCGTGACAGGTTTATATTAAGCAAAGGCCACGGTTGCTTAGCACTTTATGCTGTTTTGGCTGACAAAGGTTTTTTCCCAAAAGAGGAATTAAAAATTGCGTGCGAACCACATTCAATTTTAGGAGGTCATCCAGAAACAAAAGTACCAGGTGTTGAAGCTTCTACCGGTGCTTTAGGACATGGTTTGCCTATAGGAGTTGGTATGGCAATAGCTGCAAAAATAAAAAAAGAAAATCATAAAATTGTTGTTGTAATAGGCGATGGTGAGACCGACGAAGGGTCTATATGGGAATCTGCAATGTCAGCCTCAAAACATAAATTATCAAATTTAATTGTATTATTGGATTATAACAAAATCCAATCGTATGGATTTGTTAAAGAAGTTTTAGATTTAGAACCATTAAAGGAAAAATGGGAAAGCTTTGGATTTAAGGTAAGCGAAGTAAATGGCCATGATGTAAAGCAATTAAAAAATGCTTTAAAACAACTTTCCTCTTTAGAAAATAAACCAAAAATTGTTATTTGCCATACCATTAAAGGCAAAGGTATATCTTATGCTGAAAATAACCCATCTTGGCACCATAAAAATAATTTAGGTAAAAAAGAATTAGAGGATTTAAATAATTCAATCAAATAGTTAAAAAATGAGAAAAACAAGTTTAGAATGTGTTTACGAACTAGCAAAAAAAGACCCAAGAGTTCTTTTTATCGGATCAGATCTGGGCCCTGGGGTTTTAGATGATTTTAAAAAAAAAATTCCTGATAGATTTTTTATGGAGGGTGTTGCTGAGCAATATATAATTGGAATGTCAGCTGGATTAGCAAAGGAGGGATTTATTCCATATGTAAATACAATTTCAACCTTTTTAACTCGAAGGTGTTATGAGCAAGTCGCAATAGATTTATGTTTACATGATTTACCAGTTAGATTAATTGGAAACGGTGGTGGTTTAGTTTATGCTCCACTCGGCCCAACTCACTTGGCAATAGATGATCTGTCATTAATGAAATCAATACCAAATATGACAATAATATCTCCTTGTGATGCCAATGAAATGAGAAATTTAATGTTCAAAACTCTGTCTTATAAACATCCAATTTATATTAGATTGGGGCGAGGTGGAGAGGAAGTTATTACAAAATCTGTATCAGAATTCGAAATTGGAAAAAGTATTTTGCTTAAAAAACCTAAAGAAGTTTTAATTATAAGTTCAGGTACAATGACTCAAAAATCTTTAAAAGTTAGCAAAAGTCTTATTTCCGAAGGTATTGAAGCGGGAATATTACACATAAATACAGTCAAGCCATTAGATGAAGAAAAAATAATAAAATATTCAAAAAATTGTAAATTAATTGTGACTATTGAGGAACATATTAGATCTGGGGGTCTTGGTAGTTCTATACTTGAGTGTTTAAATGATAATAATAAAAATTACACAGGTAAAGTTTTAAGAATTGGTCTACAAGATAAATTTCCTGAACAATACGGCAATCAACAAACTCTTCAAAATGCGCTTGGTCTAAGCGAAAGTAAAATTCTCAAAGACATATTATCAAATTTAAAAAAATAATTTAATGGGTAAGTTAGTTAATTTTGTAAATACTTTGCACTCCTCTACAAAAAGAAATTATGTTGAGAGAATGATGAATGAAAAAATAAATTGCATGGTTGAAGCAAAAAAATATGATAAAAATTATTGGGATGGAGATCGTAAATTTGGATATGGTGGATACAAGTATATTCCAAACAGATGGAAACCAGTAGCTGAATCTTTGATAAAAACTTATAATCTAAAAGAAAATTCAAAATTACTTGACGTAGGATGTGGAAAAGGTTTTTTGTTATATGAGATAAAAAAAATTCTTCCAAAAATTGAAATTAAAGGGATAGATTTTTCTAACTACGCAATACAAAATTCAAAACATGAAATTAAAAAATATCTTAGTAAAAAAAAAGCCCAAGATAAATTTGAATACAAAGATAAATATTTTGATTTAGTTATTTCAATTGGTTGTTTACATAATCTTGAAATTTTTGATTTAAGCAAGTCTTTAAATGAAATACAAAGAGTTTCAAAAAATTCTTATATTTTAGTTGAAAGTTTTAGGAATGAAGAGGAACTATTTAATCTTCAGTGTTGGGCCCTTACTTGCCAATCTTTTTTTAATACACATGAATGGGTATGGCTTTTTAATAAATTTGGATATACAGGTGACTATGAATTCATTTATTTCGAATAAATTCTTTTTAAAAAAAGAAAAGTTACTTCAAGATAAAATACTGAAAGATGGTTATATTATATTTGATATAAGGGAAAAAAAACGTTTACAAGCTATAAAAAATGAAACTAAAAAATTTACAATCAAATGGTTAAAAAGAAATTTTAATATAGATCTAAAAAAAAATATATCTTTAGACCATATCCACAAACTTGTTCCTGTATCTAAACTCAATAAACTCAGATTATATGTTTTTGAAAACTTAAATAAATCTAAAACTTTTCATGAGAATTATTTTTTTATAGGAAAAGAATTTTTGGATATTTTATGTGGTAATGAGTTAGTTATGCAAAAAAATATTAACCTTAGCATTCAACTTGTAGATGATGATAGTTCGTTATTACCTATTCACTCTGATGTTTATCAAGGTGACTCCCCTTACGAGTTGGTTTTATGGATTCCACTCGTGAACTGTTCAAGAACAAAGTCTATGTACATTTTACCAAAAAAAGATCATGATAAAAATCACAAGAATTTTAAAAAATTTGGATCTACGGATCAGATATTTAAAAAACTCAAGCAAAAATTAAAATGGCTTAAAATTGATTACGGTCAAGGGCTTATTTTTACACAAAATATTTTACATGGAAATGTTGTAAATAAAGAGAAAACCTCTAGATGGAGCTTTAATTGTCGCTTTAAGTCTTTGTTATCACCTTATGATGGTAAGACTATTGGGGATTTCTTTGTTCCTATTACGCTAAGATCTGCAACAAAACTTGGCATGGATTATGTACCACCAAAAATTAAGAAATAAAGGTTATAGAGGCTACATTTTTTCGAGACCAATTAAAAATAGCCTTATACCGCAAAAAGTTCAAAATTTAGTAATTAGAGATTATTGCTCTAGAAAAAATTTATTCTTTAAATTAAGTGCAGTTGAGTATAGCTCAAAAAATTCTTATTTAATGCTTAATTTAATTTTAAAAGAATTAAAAAATCTTAAGGGTCTAATATTTTATAGTCTTTTTATGCTTCCAGAAGATAAAAAAAAAAGACAAAAATTTTTTAATCAAATTTTTTTGAAAAAAAGTGAAATTCATTTTGCATTAGAGGAAATCATAATTAATAAAAAAAAAGATTTAAATCTTATAGAAAAAATTTTTTATATAGAAAAAAATAAAAAAAATTTTAAATGGTTTAAAAATGAAAAGAAATAAAATAAATATCAAAATGAAGATACGTAATAGTTGCCCAATTTGTAGAAACAAAAAAATAGTCACTACCTTTAAATATAAGAATACCCCTCTCGAGGATAATTTTGTAACAAAGAAAGAAAAAAAGTTTAAACAAAAAATTTTTCCATTAGTACAAATGCTTTGCAAAAAATGTGGCCATGTTTTTTTAAAGCATATCGTGAACCAAAAAGAAAATTATCTTTATTACCTTTATAATACAGAAGTCACTTTAGGATTACAAAAACATTTTCAAAATTATGCAAAATCAATCATTCAAAAATATAAAATTGAAAACAACTCTTTTTGTTTTGATATTGGAAGCAATGACGTATCAATGTTAAAATCTTTGAAAAAAAATAAGATGCGTGTTCTGGGTATTGAACCGTGCTATGACATAGCAAAAAGGGCTAATGCAAGTGGACTAAAAACTATAAACAGTTTTTTTGACAAAAAAGTTGTCAAAAAAATTTTAGATAAAAATGAACGCCCAAAGCTTATTACTCTAAACTATATATTTGCAAATATTGATAATATATTATCGTTTTGTAAAAACCTTAAATCTCTACTAGCAGATGATGGGATAATAGTAATAGAGACAGGATATCATCCAGAACAAATGAAAAATAAAATGTTTGATTATGTTTACCATGAACATTTTTCATATTTCAGTTTACAGAATATTAAATTCATTTTTAATAAAATAGGACTTGAAGTTTTATCTGCATCAATAACCAGGCCTAAGGGTGGATCTATTAGAATAGTTATTCAACATAATGGAGCAAATAGAAAAAAGAGTAAATCAATTAATAAAATTATTTTATCAGAAAAAAAACAAGGTATTAAAAAATTAAAAATTTATAAGAGTTTTTTTAATACAATTGAAAAACATAAAAAATTACTTTTACAAAAGTTAATAAATTTCAAAAAACTTGGAAAAAAAATAGTTGCTTTAGGTGCCTCTCACAGTACTACAGTCTTAACTTATCATTTTGGACTTAAGAACTTTATTGATTACATAGTTGACGATAACAAGAGAAAACATAATTTGTTTTCCCCGGGTTACCACATACCTGTTTTCTCCACAGAAAAGATTTATAAAGATAGTGTGGATATAATTATTGTTTTGGCATGGCAACACCAAAAAAAAATAATTGAAAAGCACAAAAAATTTATTAAATCTAAAGGTTTCTTTTTGATACCTTTGCCAAAAATTAAAATAGTAAGATGAAAAAAAGTATATCTTTAGTGGTAGGTGGAACTTCTGGAATAGGTAAGGATATTTCTTATATTTTAAAAAAAAACGGCGAGAGAGTTATAACTCTATCTAGAAAAAATTATAATAATAAAAATCATATTACATTTGATATTTTAAATGATGAAATTGAAATTTTGAAAAAAAAAGTAAAATGGAAAATCAAAAATTTAATTTTTGCACAAAGATATAGAGGGAGCGATGCAAACAATCATTACAAAATCTCTGCAGAATGGCCATCAAATTTCATAAAAAAGTTTAAAAAAAAAATAGAAAAAAACGGATCAATTGTTTTTCTAGGATCTGTTGGAGCAGATTTTTATCTTAAAGAACAAGATGATTGTTATCACGGTTCAAGAGGGGCAATCAAGTCTTTAGTTAAATATTTCTGTAGTATTTTAGGAAAAAACAAAATAAGAGTAAATTCAGTGTCCCCAGATTTTGTAATAAAAAATGAAAATAAAAAGTTTTTTAAAAAAAATAAAAAATTCATAAAAAAATTAGAAAAAAAAATTCCTTTGCAAAGAGTTGGAACAGCAAGAGATGTATCAAATTTAGTATCTTTTTTATGTAGTGATAAATCTACATTTATCACTGGTCAAAATATTAACGTAGACGGAGGTTTAACAGTCCCAAGAAATTAATTTAATGATCAACTCATTATCTCATATATCCCTATCATCAAAAGATCTAAAAAAAGTTAAAAGATTTTATGTTGATTTACTTAAATTAAAAATAGTTCATGAATTTAAAAATAAAAAAGGTGGATTATATGGGTATTTTTTATATGCAAATAATAGTACTTTTTTAGAATTCTTCAAATCTAAAAAAATTTCTAATGAAAAAAAGGTAAAATTAAGACATATATGTTTTCAAACTAAAAATATCTTACAAATAAAAAAAAAACTATTTAGTTTTGATAAATCAATTAAAATAAAAAGAGGAAAAACCGATAATATTAAACAATTTTTTACAAAAGATTTTGAGGGTAATATTATCGAATTTCATCAATACGACAAAAAAAGTAAATTTTATAATTTAATTAAAAAAAAATGAAAATTTTAATCACCGGAGGCGCTGGTTTTATTGGAAGTAATTTAGCAGAAGAATTGGTAAGACGCGGTCACAAAGTATCTGTCATAGATAATTTAGCAACAGGACAATT
>MDTA01104251.1_pt1 | contig 10066 bp, 11 predicted proteins | sample 811151 | NCBI WGS metagenome assembly MDTA01 (sample SAMN05326648, study PRJNA326480) | marine metagenome | isolation source: seawater | place: Indian Ocean: South | collected 2010 | reverse complement strand
CATTAAATCAAATATAAAAAAAAAGAAGAATAAATTAATAAACAAATACTTCTTGCCATAAAAAAATTAATGTTAATGGTTAATTCTAAATCCTCTACCAAAACATGTTAAACAAGTTCTTCTTGAATTCTCAGGTGTTTTTAAATTACCACTTCCACCACATTTCTCACATAAAATCTTATTCTGATCAATAATTAAGTCATAATTAATCTCAGAAGTAAGAAAAAAGTCTGAATCTTTCATTAAATTCTTAACAAATTTTGAGATATTTCAACTGCTTACTATAAAATCAAAACTCTATTTTTGGATCATTTAAAATATTAAATTTCTCTTTAATTTTTCTCTTAAAAGTAACAAAAGAATCTTTTTCAAGTCCTATCAATACAAATTCCAATCCCCCTCCATTCTTTGGTCTCCAGCAATCTGAAGACGCTGCCTCGAACCAAGTATTAATTTTTCTTCCAACAATCTGAACTTGTAGAGGAAATGCCTTTCCGGGAATCCAGACTCTCCCTTTTATTCTTAAAATATTTACTTGATTAAGAATTTCTGTGATTTTCAATTTAAAATCTTCTTTATCTAAGAAATAGTTGCATTTTAAATAATCTGAAAAGATTTCAGCATGAGAATGGCTATGATTTTCATTTGCAAATCTTTGATGATTATTTTTTTTAACCTTTGAATCAAAAATATAACCTAGATCAATTTGACCATTTAATGACTTAATAATTGGAATATTTGATTTAATATGATTTTGAATTTTATTTTTGACAAAATCATATTCTTCTTTTTTTAGAAGATCTCCTCTAGAAATAATAACAACATCGGAAACTTCTAATTGCTCTTTAAATAATTCCTCTATTGAACAATTATGCTCAATTATTTGTGTGCTTTGAAATTGGGTATTTATCTCATTTAAATCATTTATAGGTGAATTATTGACCATAGATTCACCATTAACAATTCCTATAACAAGTTCTAAATATACTGAAGATCTAATGTCAGGCCAATTTAATGCTTTTAATAATGGGATGGGTAAGGCTAGACCACTTGTCTCTATTATGAGAATATCAATTTGTGAATTTGATTTTAATAAAGATTTTATTGAAGGAATAAAATCATCTTGAACTGTGCAGCATAGACATCCATTATTTAATTCAACTATCCTCGGCTCTAGTTCATTATCGCAATTATTGCAGTTTTTGATTAAGTCTCCATCAATTCCAACATCACCAAATTCATTAATTATTAAAGCAATATTTTTATTTGTATTTTCTATTATGTATCTTAAAAAAGTTGTTTTGCCAGAACCTAAAAATCCAGAGACTATTATTACAGGTATCCTTTTAGGCATATTAAATTAGCAACCTAAACTATATTCTGTGCTTTCACCAGTATTAGTATTTACACCACTTGCCATTTTGCATAATTCTTTTTGTTGAATTCTGCTTAAAACTGCATCAGTAAAGTCTGCACCTTCAATTTTAGCTCCATCAAAATTACTTTCCATTAATAATGCATTCGTGAAATTTACATTTGTAAGATCTGCGCCAGTAAAGTCAGTCGCATAAGCAAGTGCATCAGTTAAATCAGCACCGCTTAATGACGCATTATTTAATTTACTATTATTAAAGACCGCTCCCTGCAGATTACTCTCACTGAAGTTGAAGCCGTTCAAATCGAATTTAACAAATTCATTTCCACTCAAATCCTGACCATGCATATCTTGTTCTAGATCTAATTCTTGTTGATTCCTGATCTCTGGCGGTCTTTTAGCCCAAGCAGTACTTGCGAAATTAAAAATTAAAAGCCCGAAAATAATAAAATAAATTAATGTATTTTTAATAAAAGAAAAGCGAATTGATTTAATCATCAGAAAAATGTAATTTAGAGTCTAAGTTATAAATTTATTACACTCTTATCTTATAGGAAAATACATGTCAATGTCATTAAAGGTTTTAGTTCCTCCTCACCCATTAATAAAACATTGGCTTTCTATTTTAAGAGATAAGAATACTCCTAATGTACTTTTCTCAACAGGTTATGAGCAAATTGGTAAGTGGTTAACCTATGAAGCCTTAAAAGACTGGTTGCCATACAATAAACAAATTATTGAAACAGTTTTAGGCAAAACAGAGGGATTCTTTATTGATTCAAATTATCCCATAAAGATATTAGCTGAAATTCCTGAAGGTATCACGCTTTGGTATGGAGCGAAAGAATTAATCCCTAATTCAACAATACTATTAGGACAATTACCTAAGAAAATAAATAAAAACGAAGGAGTAATTTTATATGTATCACAAATCATGAAAGAGTCAAACCCAATAAAATGGCTAGAGGGTTTACAAGATCTAGGAGTTGAACCTAGAAGGATCATGATAATATCATGCTTATCAAGTAATGAAGGGTTAAATGAAATAGCTAAAACTTTTCCAAATCAGAAAATCTATACATCTTGTATAGATAAAGAAAGTGGAATAAAAAGTATTTTAAATCCAGGAATTGGAAATCCGATGTTGCGTTTGATTACTATGTCTCAATAAAAGAACTAATATATAAATAGATCTATTTAAGTAATGACCGATTACAGAGATTCTTCCTCAAATAATCTTTTAACATTAATTAGTGGTGCATTTATAGGTGCTGCGGGTTTAGCTTGGTGGCTAATTTCTGAAGCTGATAAAAGAAAAGAAACAAAAATGCAAAAAGCAATGATGTATTCATCAAGAATTCAAGATGGATCGGAAGCAACAGATGCGCATGAAAATCTTAAAGATATTAAAAGTGATAATCTTGAACAGAAAGTTGAACAATTAAATTCAGCGATTGCTGATGTAAGAAGACAGCTTGAGGAGTTAGGTCAATAATTATAAAGGTTATCAAAAGGAATGAATAAATTAAGATCTTCTGCTATTACCCAAGGTGTTCAAAGATCGCCTAACAGATCTATGTTAAGGGCGGTTGGATTTAATGACGAAGATTTTGTTAAACCAATTATTGGAGTCGCGAATGGTTATAGCACTATCACCCCATGTAATATTGGACTTAATAAATTATCTAAAAGAGCTGAAGAAGCTATAAGAGAATCTGGAGGGATGCCTCAGATGTTCGGAACTATTACAGTAAGTGATGGAATATCAATGGGAACACAAGGCATGAAATATTCCCTTGTATCAAGAGAAGTGATTGCTGATTCAATTGAAACCGCATGTAATGCGCAAAGTATGGATGGTGTTTGTGCTATTGGAGGCTGCGATAAAAACATGCCTGGAGCAATGTTAGCCATAGCAAGGATGAATATTCCTTCAATCTTTATATACGGAGGAACAATTAAACCTGGTAAACTTAACGGAGAAGATTTGACTGTAGTAAGTGCTTTTGAGGCGGTAGGACAATTGACCTCTGGTAAAATCTCTCAAAAGAGACTAAATGATGTAGAGAAAAATTGTATCCCAGGAGCTGGAAGCTGTGGAGGAATGTTTACAGCTAACACAATGTCAGCTGTTATTGAAGTATTAGGTTTAAGCCTTCCCCATAGTTCTACTATGGCAGCAGAAGATTATGAAAAAGAACTTAGTTCAGAAAAAAGTGCAAAGGTTTTGGTTGAAGCTGTAAAAAAGAACATTAGACCTTTAGACTTAATGACCAGAAAAGCGTTTGAAAATGCGATAGCAGTTATTATGGCAGTAGGTGGTTCTACGAATGCAGTATTACACTTATTAGCAATTGCAAAAACTGCTGGAGTTGAACTTAATATTGATGACTTTGAAAACATAAGACAAAAAGTACCCGTAATATGCGATTTAAAACCAAGTGGTAAATATGTAACTGTAGATTTACATAATGCTGGAGGAATTCCTCAAGTTATGAAAATTTTATTAAAAGCTGGCTTAATTCATGGGGATTGCAAAAATATTCAAGGGAAAACCATATCAGAGACTTTATCTCATATACCCGATAACCCGCCAAAAAATCAAAATGTAATTAGAAAGATTGATAATCCACTTTATAAAAAAGGACATCTTGCTATTTTAAAAGGAAATCTTGCGATAGAGGGAAGCGTCGCGAAAATCAGTGGTGTCAAGAAGCCTGTCCTAACTGGACCGGCAAGGATATTTGAAAGCGAAGAGTCATGTCTTGCTGCAATTCTTAGAAATGATATCAAAGCTGGTGATGTTGTTGTTATCAGAAACGAAGGACCTGTAGGAGGGCCTGGTATGAGAGAAATGTTAGCCCCAACTTCAGCAATAGTTGGTCAAGGCTTGGGAGAGAAAGTCGCACTTATCACAGACGGAAGATTTAGTGGTGGTACGTATGGATTAGTTGTAGGCCATATTGCACCAGAAGCAGCCGTTGGAGGGAATATTGCACTTGTTAAAGAAGGTGATCTAATAACAGTAGATGCATTAAACCAGATTATAGAAGTATCTCTAAGCCAAGAAGAGTTAGAAAAAAGAAGAAAATCATGGAAAAAACCACCATCAAAATATAAGAAAGGTGTTCTAGCCAAATATTCCAGAATTGTAAGTACCTCAAGTCTAGGAGCTGTCACAGATTTAGAAAAATAGATTCAATTAATTAATTAGCTAAAGACCTTATCCTATTAGCAAGATTTTCTAAATCAAAACTATAATTTGGAGGATTACACTGTTTTCCACTTACACTATCCATCCAAATAGATTTATTTCCATTCCATAAAATGGGTTCATCGGGATAATGTAACTTCGCCAATACAATAATAAATTCACTATTTGATTTAAATACCTCTACCTCTATATCATTTTTCTTAATTCTATTGCCCTCAACATCTCTACATATAATGTTTGCAGAAAGGTTTATATCATCAGCAAAAACGTCATCAAAATCACCACTAATTCTTACGACGGAATGAATATACGGCTTATTTGTGAGATCAGCAGATCTAGCAATAATGACTTCAAAATTAGAAGTTGAGTTTTCAAAAAACACTTATTGACTTTATTAAAACTTTTATAGGGCCAGATTGGAATTTATCATTTAAGGAACCCTGATCTCCAAACTTAGAATGAAGTAATTGTAATCTTTTAACTTTTCCAGGTTTAAATTTAAATGGGAATTTTACTTTATTAGCTCTTATAGATGGATTAAGATTAGCGAATGGTATTTTTACAATCGTAGATCCATATCTTTTTGTTGGAAATGATTTTATCCATCTCAACCCTCCTGGAATAAATTCAGTTAAGCCAAGAAAGTTATCTTCACATGCAATTGCAAACTTAAATGTTCTGCCTTGGCCATCAATATTAATTTCAAAACTGTCATAATTAGATAAATCCATATATGGATTAAATTTTGGGGACCTACAGCTTACAAATCCGCCGCCTTTCTCAACTATATTACCTTTAAGAATTAGCCCAGAACTTGAATTTTCACAGGTAGCTACACTTGCACCACCCATAACTGTATCGTTTAGAGAATTCCACCCTGTAAAGTTCTTTTTTTCAAATAATATTTTTTTCTTCAAAATAATGCAAATAACAATTAATTAATAATAACTAAATTATTAGTTCACTTGATGCTTCCTCATCGCAAAATATTAAAATTTCAGAATTTGACTTTATTAATTTTGCAGGAGTTCTATTAAATGACTCTTTCTCATCAAGTAATCTTTTTAGTGCTTTATTTTTTGATCTTCCACTTATTAAAAAAATTATTTTTGATGAAGAAGAAAGAATTTTTGGAGTAAGTGAAATCCTTTTTATTCCTTTTCCATAACTATAAATTATTAAATCGTCTGACATATTATCTTTATTATCAGGGAACAGAGAAGCTGTATGTCCGTCATCACCAAGTCCTAGTAATGTTAAATCAAAGACAGGAGGATCACCATTACATTTTTCTTTTAATTTATTAAGAAACATTTGCTTAGAGATTTCTTCATCAATCTTATTGGTATTAAATATCTCATAGAAAAATGCTGCTGAAGCATTATTTTGTAATAACGATTCTTTCAGCATCCTAGAGTTACTATCACTAGAAGAGGGATCAACACATCTTTCATCACCTAAAAAAACATCGACTCTTTCCCAATTTAATATTTTATTTGAGAGAGAATCATAAACTAATTTAGGAGAAGACCCTCCGCAAACACATATTTGATATCTTTTTTTATTAACCAATAAAGATTTGATATCAGAACATATAAATTCTGATAATTTTTTTGAAAGTTGATCTGCATCTCTAAAAATAAATAAAGAATAATTATTTATCTTTTTTTCGATCATTGCAACCACTCTGTATGAAAATTACCACCTACATCAACTCTTTCATAAGTATGCGATCCAAAGCAATCTCGCATAGCTTGAACTAAGTTTTGAGGAAGTCTATTAGTTCTATAACTATTTAAATAATCTAGAGTACTTGATAAACAAGGAACTGGAACTCCCGCTTCACTCGCTGAAGAAACAATATAGGATAAGTTTTGTATTTTATCTGAGATTTGATTATTAAACCAATCATCGAAGACTAAGTTTTTAAGATCAGGATTTTTTAAATAAGCATCCTGAATCCTTTTTAAAAGCTTGGATCTAATAATGCACCCACCTTTCCATATTTGTGCTATTGATGTCATGTCCAAATTATAACCATATGTTGCAGAAGCTTCTCTTAAAATATCCATACCCTGTGCATAGCTCGCTATAGTTGCCAAAACGACTGCGTCAAAAAGTGGCTTCATTGCATTTGAGATATTTCCTAAATCGTATTTTTTATTTATCATTATTGGTAAGGTTTTTTCCAGATCTTGACGTTGGCTTTTCATAGAACTCATTACTCTTGCATTCAAAGATGCATAAATCGTTGGAATAGATACACCTAACTCTAAGGCACTAACAACTGTCCATAGTCCTGTACCTTTTTGTCCAGCTTTATCTAAAATCATCTCTACAATATCTCCCCCTGTAATATTATCTTTTGTTTTTAGACAAATTTCTGTTATTTCTACAAGGTAAGAAGATAATTCTTCAGTTTGATTCCAAAGCTTAAAAACTTCTGACATTTCAGAACAATTCATGTTGGATAATCTCTTCATTAAGTCATAAGCTTCTGCAAGAATCTGCTCAATTCCATACTCAATACCATTATGAACAGTTTTTACAAAGTGGCCTGAACCTCCTGGGCCTACATAAGCAACACATGGACCATCTTCCACTTTTGCAGCCATTTTTGAAAGAAGACTCTCTATAGCCTCATATGATGATTTTGTTCCGCCTGGCATCATGCTAGGACCTTCAAGAGCACCTTTAGCACCACCAGAAACGCCCATACCAATATATCCAAAACTTTTACTTTCTAAATTTTTAACCCTTCTTTCTGTATCTTGAAACTGGGAGTTTCCGCCATCAATCAATAAATCACCCTCTTCCAAGAATTCTGATATGCTTTCTATAACTGCATCAGTTGCAGAACCGGCTTTAACCATCATTAGTATTCTTCTGGGTCTATCAAGTTTATCTACAAATTCCTGAAGTGTTTTAGCACCTTGTATATTTTTTCCTAAACCTCTATCTTTTAAAAAGTCTTCAGTTTTTGAGTAAGTTCTATTATAAACAATACTTGAAAATCCATTTCTTTCAGCATTAAGAACTAAATTCTCACCCATAACACCAAGACCGATCAAACCAAAATGTGCCTTGGACATAAAAATAAAAAAGCTCAATAAATATATTCTTACTTCAACTAATGAAAATTGCTCAAAAATTATTGGTTATGTCAGCAATAAATGATCATACAAAAAATTTAAATAATGGTTCCATCTGTAATAGTGGCATTTTTTACGACAACAACAATACCATTTCTAATATAAAAACCTTCATCAGATCTATCAGCTTCTTCAACTCTATCTTTATTAACAATGACAACATTATTGCCAATACGGGTGTTCTTATCAAGTATTGCCCGCTTAACTGTTGAACCCTCTCCAACACCTAAAGGAATTCCACCACCTTTTCTTAATTCAATTCTCTCTTCAGGTGATTCAAAAAAATCAGATCCCATAACTAAAGTATCTTCAAGAACAGAATCACTTTCAATTCTGCTCCTTACACCAAGAACACAGTGAAGAATGCTACAGGACTTTAAAATAGTACCTTCACAAACAATTGAGTCTGTTATTTGTGCATCAACTAATTTTGAAGGGGGAAGGTATCTTGGTCGAGTATAAATTGGAAACTTCTCATCATAAAAACTAAATGGAGGACTGGGTTGCTTAGTCAATGCAAGATTAGATTCAAAGAAAGCACCGATCGTACCAATATCTTCCCAATAATCGTCAAATACATAACTTTTAAGGGAGTCTCCTCTACTTAAAGCTTCAGGGATAATGTCTTTGCCAAAATCAGTATGATCAGGAAATTTATTTAATAAATCAAATAATGTATTTCTGCTAAAAACATAAATACCCATAGAGGCTAAATAGGGCTTATTCTTAGATGATTCGGTTGACAGCCCGAATTTTGAAGTATCAACAGCCATTGCTTTTAATTTATCACCAGTTGGTTTTTCACTAAATTCTCGAATATTTCCAAAATCATCAGTGCGCATAAGTCCAAAACCTTCTGCTTGGGATTTATCTACTGGTAATGCCGCTACAGTTAAGTCAGCATTATTTGATCTGTGGTGATCAACGAATAAGCTATAGTCCATTCTATATAGCTGATCTCCAGATAATATTAGATACTCATCGACGTCCCATTCTTGAAATAGCCACTGATATTTTCTTACTGCATCTGCAGTTCCCTCAAACCATTTTGGACTTTCAGGAGTTTGTTGAGCAGCTAAGACTTCTACAAAACCTTGACCAAATGGTCCACTCAAATTATAGGTTCTTCCAATATGTCTGTTTAAGGATGCACTATTAAATTGGGTCAATACATACATTTTATCGATGCCAGAATTAATGCAATTACTAATTGGAATATCTATCAATCGATATTTACCTGCCAAAGGGACTGCAGGTTTAGCCCTCATTTTTGTTAAAGGATAGAGTCTAGACCCTTTTCCTCCTCCGAGGATGATTGATAAAACACGCTTCATTCAAACAATTAAGAGTTACCTACAGATACTTAAACTACTTGATAATGGGTATTTTTATAAGACCTAATGGCCACTTTTTAAAGGTATTTAAAAATTAATAATATAAAAACTTAGTATTTAAATCAAATTTCATTTCATATTAATCATCATCTTTTAATGAAAATAATTTCTCAACGATTTTTAACGAAGCCTGGCGCTCTTGTCTGGTTTGAGGGCTCCTTAGTTTTGTAACAGGAGTATGAAGGATCTTATTAATTATTCCTTTTGTAAGAGCTTCAACCACTTTTCTTTCTCTTGCAGAAAAATCTGGCCCCATTCTACTTAAGGCTTTTTGTAATTCTTCTTTCCTAATAAGTTCTAAATCTGATCTCAACTTATTAATTACTGGAACAGCCTCTAAACTTGCCCACCACTCAAGGAACTGGCCTTTCTCATCTTTTATGAAAGACTCTGCTTCCTTTGCAATTTTTTTTCTAAATTCTTGATTTCTTGATACAACCTCTTGTAAATCGTCAACATCATAAGACTCAATTAGAGTGTGCTCTTTAACGTCATTACATATATTTCTAGGAACTCCAATATCAATAAATCTATGAGGAAAATCTATATTAAGATTATTTATTCTTTTTAAATCGATAAAGGGTTTATCAGAAGCAGTACTTGTAAATACTAAAGATGATGATTTTAAATATTGATCTAAATTATCTAAATTCTTAGAAATTATTTTTAAATTTGGGAAATGTTCTGCAAGATTATTTGCTCTTTCAACATTTCTATTCAAAAGTGTTAATTTTTGACAACCCTTAGATTGAAGATGAGTGATTAAAAGTTTACTCATCCTTCCAGCACCAACAACTAAAACCTCTTCAGATTCAAGTGTAACTAGAGCATCAGAACCTTTGGCTTGACCTATTTTAAGTTGGGCTAACTCTACTGCAGCAGAACTTATTGAAACAGCGCCTGTACCTAAACTAGTTTCAGATCTTACTTT
>MDTA01081796.1_pt1 | contig 10066 bp, 3 predicted proteins | sample 811151 | NCBI WGS metagenome assembly MDTA01 (sample SAMN05326648, study PRJNA326480) | marine metagenome | isolation source: seawater | place: Indian Ocean: South | collected 2010 | reverse complement strand
GGTGTCGACGACCTTCTCCTTCTTCTTCTTCTTCTCCTTTGCCGCCTTCTCCGGCAGGAGGTTTCGGAGCTTTCGTAGAGAGGCTTGGACCTTGTCATCGTCCGCGTCCGGCCCCTCGAAAACGTGGCAGGTGTCGTCAAACCAGGTCGACCGCGCATCGAGGCTCCAAATGTCGTCCTGGCCAAAGACCCCGACCTGCTCTCCCGTGAGGGTCCACATGCGCACCGTGCAGTCGGTCGAGCCGGTAACGATGCCCTCAACGCCCACAACGTACGCGACCTGAGAGATGGCCTTCGCGTGCGCGCGCCAGGTGTACAGCTGTTTGATCGCGCCCTGCGCGATCGCTGTGCTAAACCGCCTCGCGGAGGCGACCGGCGACTTGCTGCTCGCCCGCCAGAGCTTTGCGACATCGGTGACGTCCCACACTTTCACGCGGCCCGCAGTGTCGCCCGTGACGACAAAGGTCGTGCTGCCTTCCGCGCAGAGATGCCGCACGCCCTCGCCTTTTGCGCACGCGCGGACCTCATCGATTAGCCGCATGTCGCTTACGCTGTACAGGCGCAGATAACCGTCCGAGGTGCCGCAGATGAGGCAGCGGTCAGGTAGCACCGCCCGCTGCGGGTCGACAATGCCGAGCGTTTCCACGCCGACCGACCGCACGAAATCGACCGCGTCGAGCTCCGCCTCGTTTCTCGTGGGCGGCGGCACCCGCCGCGTCAGCGTGCCGTATTCGATGTTGTGCACGATGATCGACCCGTCGTACGAGCCAGTGCAGAGCAGGTTGGGAGGGCAGAAGGCGACACACATGATGTCCTCCGTGTGCCCCGCGAGGCGGCGAGGGCGCGCGTAGTGGATCGAGTCCATCTTACGGTCGAGCCAGACAAACACGTCGCGGTTCCATCCGACCGAGACAAAGTAGCTCACGTTGTTGTGCGGGACGTGGAGCACCCCTGTGATCTCCGCCTCCGGCGACTCGCCCTCCGAGATCACCCGCAGCTTCTCTCCCGAGGAGAAGTTCCAAATGCTGACCTCGCCGTCGGCGCCGCCGCAGAGGAGCTTGCGGCCGGTGCTGTCGAGCTGCATCGTCGTCAGCCGCGAGCCGTGCTCGAAGCGGAAAATCTGCGCGCCGCTGCGAACGTCCCACACGATGATGCTCCCCGACTCGTCGCCGCTGAGCAGCAGGTAGAATGAATGCGAATAGAGCACGCTGACGAGCGGCGAGCGGTGGCCCTCGGGCGCGAGTAGCGTCGCGTTCAGCACCTCCTCGCTCGCCGTCTTGCGCGGGTGCTGCCAGAGGGCGATCCGGCAGGTGGTCGTCACGAGGCACTGCTGCATCGTGTTGAACGAGACGGAGGAGATGCGCTCGGAGGAGATCGAGCTGTTCGGCCCGCGTATGATCTGCACCGGGCCGTATGAGATCATCTCCCACGTCCGCATCTCGCCGTCGACCGCCAGCGTGATGAGCAGCTGGTAGGTCGGGTCGTACGCGAGCTGCTTGAGCAGCGCACGGTGCCCTACGAGCTTCCTCACGACCTCGCCCGTCTCCACATTCCACACGGCCGCCATTCGCTCGTAACTGCACGTCGCGCACAGCTTGCGGCCCGAGACGTTCATGAGCTGCAGGTCGGCCACACCTTTGTGGTGTGCGCTCACGCAAGAAATGGTGCGGCAGTGATTCGGATCCGCCTTCGTCGGCGACTTGTTCGCGAGCTCCTCCTTCTCCGCCGCGGTCGTTGGGGCTTCCCCACTACCGACCGGCGGCCAGTCGAGCTGCGTTACTTGGAGGGTCGAGTCGAGGGAGCCGGAGACGAGCGCGGCGAGGCTCGGCTCGTACGCAATCTTGCACACCCAGTCGGTGTGGACCGGCAGCGTGACGATGAGCGCCTTCTCGACAAACTTGAAGGGAATGGCGCCCTTCACCACCTCTTTCCTCACCGCCTCATCCTTCAGCAGCGTGACGAGCTTCTTCGCGTCGAGGATGGGCACCGTGCCGGCGTCGGTCCCGATGGCGAAGCAGTGCGCGTCGTCGGACACGTGGATCCACGCGCCGAGCGAGACGGGCATGTCCTTGAGCTGAACGCGCCCCCAGACGCTCCAGCGCCGGCTGCCTGGCAGGTCTGCCAGCTCGTACAGCGAGATGACGCGGTCTTGCGTGGCGACGACGAGCTTCATCAGGGTGCCGGGAAGCAGCACCATCGCCTGCACGTGCGGCTGCGTCTTCTGGTAGTCGCACGTCAGCAGCGTCCGCTGCAGCCGCATGCCGGGCGACCAGACGCGCAGCGGCCCGTCGCGGCCGCCGGTCACGTACGACGCGAGCTTTGACACGTATATGTGGTGGCTCGGCGGGTCGCGGTGGCACTCGTCGTTGGGGCACTCGCGGAGCGATACGTCCCTCACGTACAGCGAGTCCTCGAGCTCCGGCCGGTGCTCGTTGCGCTCCTGCGAGGAGACGTAGGTGAGCAGCTCGTCCCACGACACCATCCCGTCGCAGTTGATGTCAATTTTCATGAAGAGGTAGCTGAGCTGCTCCTTGGCCTTTGCGAGCTCGTTGAAATCGTCGCGGACGTGCGGCAGGAAGGTTGCAACAAATTGTTGCAGCGACAGCTCTTGGAGTTTCACCTCCTGTATGGCTGGGTTGAGCGCGGCGGCGTCATCCTGCTCCTCCTCGAATGCGCGTCTTGCCGCCACGAGGTCGACCAGGTCGATGTGCAGACGCTGCTGGTTCTTCCGGCTCGGCTCGCCATCCTCGTCGTCGCTTCCCATGGCGGGGCCGCTGCCGAAGCCCGAGGCCTTCTTGTCCTTGGTCGACGAGTCGCTCGCGATGTGGCCGGTGACGAGCGGGTTCTCCTCGTTCCCGAGGACGCTGCAGCCGTCGACGAAGGTGAATTTGGTGAGCGCGGGCGTGTGCTTTCTCGGCGGCTGGCGCATGCTTTTGCTGTAGGAGCTGAAACGACTGATCTTGGCTTGGAGGAGAAGTTTGAGAGCCGCGGCGCGAGCACGACGACGACGCGTCGCGCTCCCGACAGCTCTTTTATTCATCTGCGCCGCGGATCATAAACCATGGCCGACGAGCAGCCTCTGCACAAGGGCTTCGTGCTCGGCTCGATCGCCTACTCGCTCGGCAAGAAGGCCGACGACAACAAATCGCACGAGTGGACCGTCTACGTCCGCGCCGCCAACCCGGAGGAGGACCCGTCGCTCTACATCCGAAAGGTCATCTTCCACCTGCACCCGACGCTGCAGCCGCCGTCGCGCACGATCGAGACCGCGCCGTTCGAGGTGACCGAGCAGGGATGGGGCGAGTTCGAGATTAGCGTGCAGATCTTCTTCCACGACTCGAAGGAGCGGCCCGTCGAGATGATGCACCAGCTCCGGCTGTACCCGCCAAACGACGCGCCGGCGAGCCAGGTGGCGAAGCCGGTCGTCGCCGAGCGGTACGACGAGTTCGTCTTCAACACGCCGAGCGACGCGCTGCGCACGAAGCTTTCGGCCGACATCGTGCCCGGGCCAAAGGACAACCCGAAGGTATGGAAGTACTCGCCGCACGCCAAGTGGTGGACCGACTACGACGCCGAGTACGACGCGCGGACCGACCGGCTGCAGGAGATCTACACGCAGATCACCGCGCAGCTGCAGGAGGCGAGCAAGCGCAGGAGGATATTGGAGGAGGAGAATGAGGCCATCGCGAAGCGGCAATCGTGAGAGGCGCAGCATGGGGTAGAGCCGCGGAGAGCGCGGGTCGAGGCCGCGAGAGGCGAATGTATTCTTTGGTTTGAGATCTCTGTCCTCATGAACCCGGCCCGAGCGTGCAGCGCCCCGACTTTCGGCATCGGCTTTGCTCCTCGGCCATCTTCCTGGCGGCCTTTGCGAACGCGACGCGCCCCCATTTGTTGCCGTCGATGGTCTTGTTGTGGCCGGAAATGCCGCTCGTGGCACAGGTGTAGTCGCGCGCCGACACGTTTGCAAACGTCGCGTGAAAGCGCCGGTTGAGCCAGACCTGGTTGAACGCCGTATCCCAAGCGATGAAGAAGCCGGTGCGGTTGAGCAAGTCGCGCGCAAGCGCGCGGTGCCCGCCGGGAATCTTCGGGACGTGGTAGTTTTGCGCGCGGAATTCGCCGACGACGCAGAGGAATTTGCTCAGGTACTCGCCTGCGCTTTGGAGCGCCTCAACGTCCGAGCCCTGGATGTCGATCTTCAACGTATCCCACAGCAGGCGCTGCGGGACGTGAGCGAGGATGTCGTCGAGGCGGATCGTCGCGACGTGCTGCATCCTCTGCCTATGCCGTCTGAAGTAGTCCTCGAAGTCGTACAGCGAGCCGACATCCGGAGTGACCGCGCCATCCTCGGTCCACCCAAAGCCAAGGTTGAAGGGCAGCGCGCGCTTTGCGCTGGTGGTCACGGCGGCGTTGATCAGCAGCGCTCGGTCGCTTGCGTTCCGGAATGCGCGTGCGGTCTCGACGGCCGGGTGGTCGGTGGGTCGCCAGTAGAGGCCTTCAAACCCGGCTGCCGTGACGCTGTCGAAGAGGGCACACAGGTACGGATTCGCTTCGATGCCGATGCCGAACAGATCCGGCTTCCAGCGCAGCCAGTCGCCGACCAGCACCGTGCCTACGTTGAAGCCCACATCCATCGAGAAGCGACGCAGGTGTCGCGGCACGGCAAACATCCCATCCTCGTCGACCTTGTACAGGTAGCGCTGCTGGAGCAGGGCGCCGCTCGCCGCATCGGCGTTGAGCACCGAGCAGGACGCTGACGATAGCCGGCGCGACGCCAGCTCGGTCGTGAGCTGCTGAACCCGCTGCTCGAGCTCAATGAGCCGCTGCGCCGGTGTCGGCGTCGGCATTGGCATCGGCGCAAGTGCGTCGGTCGTCGGCAATGCCATCGGCGCGGTTGCGTCGGCGTCGGCCGCAGCGACGTCGGCGAAGCCCGCGTGTCTCCCGAAGTCAGGTAGTGTTGCACTTTTTGCACGCGGACCCCAAAACTCGCCCCTCTCACAACTCTCAACACATCAAGATCGGGCATCGGGGGCATCCCCAACTCGCAGCCGGCCGACACGGTGGGGAGAATGGGAGGGGCGCGGGTCTAGGCCGCGAGAGGCGAATGTATTCTTTGGTTTGAGATCTCTGTCCTACACCACACGATCGCACTCACACACTTTGATTGCTTCAACACCTCAGCACCCTCACTCTCGTCTACTTTTGTATCTAAAAACGTTGAACTCCTTAGCGCACTTGACCGTGCGCATTTGGCTGTGCGGGCGCCATCCGAACGCCGCCGCCGCCGCCAGCAGCAGCGCGGCCGCCTTTTGAGCTAACCGCTGCTACGCTCGTCTTCTCCGGTCCGTCGACTGTGAGATGGAAGGGCGAGCCCTCGACGTGCTGCCGGCCCAATGTGACCGCCATCTGGCACACACCCGATACGGCGGCAACATACGTCACGCGATAGGTGCCGTCGCCGCGGTCGTGGACTCTTGCGATCGGGTTGCACGGCCCTCTGTATGTGACGATGAACTTATCGCCGCCGTGGCTCCGCCGGTTGCCATTCGCGTCCCTCGCCAATAGAATAAAGCTCGTCGGCTGTCGTACCTGCGCTCTATGCAGCGCGTCGCCAAACGCCTCGCACTTTCGCGCGGAGGTCTCCGCCGGCAGCACATCGACCGCAAACGGCGAGCCGCGCAAAGGGATCGGCTCGGTGTCGTTGCCGCCCGGGCCCTTCCGCTGGACGGCGACGTGTAAGAGCAGCCTCTCAATGCGCGTCGGCACAAAGCTCACTTCCACTCTGCCGTCCTTTGACGACCCAACCTCCGGGCGCGGTAGAGGGTGATGCTGCTCACCCAACAGCGTCACGGGCGCCTCCGCCGCCCATCTCACCGCAGCAGCAAGGCTCTCCGCGTGGCTTGCGTTGATCGCACCTTTGCCGCCAACGAGCCGATCGACTTCCTCATCCTTCATACCGCCGCCACGCCGTACACCGCCCTCGGAGACAATGTCGTCCGCCCCACGCTTCTTGAGCTCCTCCTCCACCGACGCGGCCGTTGCCATTGCGGCCTTGCGCCTTGCGTCCGACTCTGGGAGGGAGCGCATCGAGCGATCACGCGGCCGCTCGAGCGAGGCGACGACCTGCTCACCGCCTGGTGCGCGTGCGTTGCCGTGTGCATCGCGAAGCTGCAGTAGGATGCAACCCTTTGCTCCAGCAATCACGCTGAGCGCCGCCTGCGGTCTGCCGCTGCCTCCTCCTCCACCACTGCCGCCGCCACTGCTGCTTGCGACAACCGGGCTCCTGACGGCAGCAGGAGCAGCGGCAGCATTGATGCCGGCCTTATTGTGAGGGATCGCAGACGCTGTGCTTCGTGGCGTCGAGGAGACGGACGACGGCTCTCCACTCATACCACAGCTCAACGCCCCAGGGCTCACTTTGAGAAGATACGGCATACCACCCAATGGCTGAGGCGCGATCTCCTCACCTGGCTGGCCACTCGCCGATGGCGGCGCCCTCTGCAAGAGCCACGCATGTAGCTCGTGCTCGCATGCAACCTCCGGTCGAAAGCGGATGAGATACGAACCGTCGCCCTGGTCGGACACAGCGGCGCGCTGCGCGAGGCCATTTGAAGGGCAGCGGAGCTGAACGGCGAGGCGATTGCCGCCCGTGAGCAGCTGATTGCCGTACTCGTCCCTGCATATCAACACCATACGACCCTCCTGACCCGCTAGACCATTCTGCGGCACGCCGCGCTCGCTGACGCCGCTGCTACGCGCATCGATCGGGCCGGGGTTGACAGTCAGCCGGAAGGGGCCGCCATAGACCTCCTCGCCTCTCAACGTGACAGAGACGGCGTATGCACCCGACTGCTTGAGCTCAAGTGTTGCAATGCACTCGCTGCCGGGCAGGTGCGGCTCCGGATCGTTCCGCGTGATGAGCGGACGTATTGATGCATTGCCGTCGCCAACCTGAGCGGGTAAGCGCTGTAGATGGACGTGCCAGTCGGCCGGATCAGCCGATGTGTAGTTGCCCTTCTCGTCTGTCGCAATCAGTTTGATCTCAGAATGCTCACCCGCCTCGAGCTGCCTTGCGCGAGTATGCGGCGGACGCAGCACGCCATCATCAGTCACGTCGATCGCACCGCCATCATAGTCATCCTCTTCGTCGTCGTATGGGAATTGCTTGCTCGTCCCCTCCGCACGCTCCAAAAAGTCGGCCCTAGCGGTCGAGCGGAAGGCGCGTGGCGGCCCCGCCTCCACAACAATTGTGTGAGGCGACGCGGCGAGAGGTACTGTCTCGAGAAGGGTCTCCAAATAGTGGGTACCCGTCTGCCGGCAGATGACCACCCCATGATACGAGCCGTCGTCCCTGTCCTCAAGTGTGAGCTCCTCTCTTGAGCCGTCTGGCGGGCGGAGGACCGCACGCAACGGATCGCCGCCCTTTAACGCTCTATTGCGATGCCGGTCGAATGCGGTGATCACGAATGGCGCAGGCACGCCCACGCGGACAGAGTTGAGCTGAGAGGTGTCAACAGTGCATGATGTCGGTGACGACTGAGCCGCGTGGACGGTGAGGGTGAATGGAGAGCCGCGGACGCCCTCCCCACGCACAAAGATGTGAAGCTCATGCACGCCGCCGACATGCGCCGTAAACGTCACAGCATGCTCGCCTGTGTTGAGGTCAACGGTTGGGCACGCGGACGGCGAGCAATGCTTGCCTCGAATCTCCGCAGTCACTTCATCGCCGCCAGTAGTGATCGCATTACCATATCGATCGCGGCAGAAGACCGAGAGCGATTTCGCCTCTCCTGCGGTACACTCGCTCGCCAGACCGTACCAACCAAGGCCGTCGCCGCGAACGACGCACGCGTCGGGATGCGTCTCCGCAGGCTCGACCGTCCATGATAACGGCTTGCCACCTAACGGCTCGCTCTCCTGAAGCACGCCAACACGCAACGAGCCCGTCGCTTTCGTCGGCCGGAACATCAATCGCGTGAGACGCCTCCCGTTAATCTCGACCGGCTTGAGCTTGCATTCACTCACTCCGAGCGTCTGCCGTGGCGATTTTGGGTCGGGCGGTGGCCGTTGCTGGCTCTCGTCCTCCTCGTAGGCGAGAACGTGGCCGCTTGGTGGATACCCCGGCTGCTGATGCGACGTCACAGGCGGCAACGCGGTTGGCCCCTCGCCGCCGCCGTCGAGCCACTCGCCGACGGCATGGGCGTTCGCGCCTCCAAAACCCGCGCTCACAACATCAGAGCCGGCAGGAGCAGCAGCACCACCACCTCCGCCTCCTCGCCTCGCACGTGGGTCTGGCGACGGGGGATCTGCCGACGCGAACCGTACGCGGAGGCTCCTCGCAGCCTCATGCGGCAACGGATTGTTGAAAGCATCAAATAGACCCACATCGACCATAGCGATCTCGCCCGCTATTGTCGTGCAGAGCGGATCGATCGGTGTGAGCGTGCAGTTGTGCGGGTGGAGCGGCCCCGCGTGCACAGTCACGCGAAAGGGCGAGTTTGCGACCTGCTCGCCGGTGGTCTCCTCCTGCACAGCCAGAAGGTATTGTCCGGCGTCTGTTAATGTATAGCTTCCATTATACATACCACTCCGCTGATCGGCCATACGGAAGCGCATGACCGGCGGCATTGCCAACGCGGCCGCCTCCGGCACCGCGGGATTGATCGGGCCATACAGCATCGCAATGAACGAATCCCCGCCGGACGCCTTTGGATTCCCATGCGTGTCGTACGCCCTTAAAGAGAAGCGTGCCTTCTCTCCGGCGTCGGCGTCGGTGAGGCCCTCACCAAAGCTCTCGCATAACTGCGGCGCCGCAATCCCCGCTTTGATGTTCAATCGATACGGCGAGCCGCGTATCGCCTTGCCATCGAACAGCACCACCATCTCGTACTCACCAGAGACACTCGCCGTGTATGAGCCCTCATACGTACCGTCGCCATTGTCGCGTAACGTGTACTGCGGTGCCGAGCGCCCACGGAAGACGATACGAAAGCGCTCGCCGCCCGTCGTAACAGGCTCTCCATACATGTCACACGCGTGGATGGTAAAGTACGCCTTGACGCGTATAATCGCCTCGTCGCCCGGGAAAGTCACATAGCACTCCTCAGCGACGCTTCGCCCGCCAGCCGGCAGCTGCTGCTGCTGTTGTCCGGGCCGCACGCCGCGCGGCGAGGACGCACGCGGTGCTGCGCCAGCTGGCACCCACTGCGGATTGTGTGGCGGCCTTTGACGGAGAGCGACGACGGAGGAGGCCTGCGAGGGCGCCAAGGAGGTGACGCTCGTATTGGGATTGAAGCCGGAGGGAGCGGGCGTCAACGCCGCAACTGGCTGCTGCCCTGATGCGGATGCTCGTGAATATGCGCGCTCCTCCGCGTGTGCGGCCGCTGTCGACCGTATCCTCTCCCTCTCCTCATCACGCTGCCTCCTTGCCATCGCCGGCATCTGAGACGACGGTGCGCTCTCACTCTCGTCCTGGTACAGCAGAGGCGGTAATGGCGCGTGGCTCGGCGCCTCGAAGACGCCGCCGGGTGGTGGAGGCGGCGGGTTGGAGGTGGTTGGATGCGGCGGCTGCGGTCGATAGGTTGATGGGCGGTTGTGGCCGGAGGAGGTGCTGCGCGCGGGCGAGTTGGCACGCGCACGATTACGTGCCGCAGCTGGCGATGCTGACCGTGCGTCCTGCGTGCGCGATCGCTCGTGCATTCCCTACGGGCGGTGCTGGTCGACGAATGGCTGCGTCGGCGTGGCACGTTTTGACGGCAGCTGGCCGAAGCCGCCTTGGTCGAATTCGAACGAGGTGGGTATCGTGTAGCCCTGCTCCTTTTTCTTGGGCGGATCGGCCGCAGTGGCCGCACCAAATGGCAGGCGGCCGGATGGTGGCGCCGGTTGGCGCCGCTGCGGCTGAGCGCCACCGTCGTCGCGGAAGGTGTTGGAGCTGGCCGGCTGCATCGGCGCATAATGATCATAATGCAGCTGCTCGTGCCGCGGGCGGAGCGGCTCGCGCTGCTGCTGCGGCTGCTGCTGCTGCTGCTGCTGTCGAGGCGACGGCGGCATTTGCGCTGGTATGGGTGACG
>MDTA01024986.1_pt1 | contig 10066 bp, 6 predicted proteins | sample 811151 | NCBI WGS metagenome assembly MDTA01 (sample SAMN05326648, study PRJNA326480) | marine metagenome | isolation source: seawater | place: Indian Ocean: South | collected 2010 | reverse complement strand
CGCCATTATCCTTCTATCAACACTTGTCAGTTGCACCACGACACGTGAGAAAATCACCAATTCGTCTCATAATACTAAGGGACAGATGTCCGCCATCAAAATCGGTCAACTGATCAAGCAGTCCTCAGAACTCTCTTCCGTTTCCTTCACTCAACTTTTACAACTTACCGCAGGCAAAAGGGTCATTCCGATTGAACCTGAAAGCTTGACTGACAAAACCATTTTGGAACGTCTGGGAAAGGCCCTCGATCGCTCTCTTGAAGAGCACAACAAGATTACTAGCCCCGTCCGCAAACTCAGGCGTATCAACGAAGCCAGCAGACTCTTTGAAAATTCAATTGCCACCAACCTCAACCAACTTGCTGAGTTCAAGTGCGAGATACCGAAAAATGCATCAGGCAAGCTTCAAAGGACAGGATATCCGGACCTGATCATCACCCACCTTCCGAGCGGACGTATTTTTTACCTAGACCCAAAGCTCTTTGAATCCTCTGGTCGAAAAAGCTCACTTAGGAGCTTCTACTACCAACCAAGTTCCCATGGCGGCAAGGTTCACTTTGACGGACATCATCTCCTCGTAGGCATCGAACATGATGGAAACCAAGGAGCATGGAGATTTATTGGCTGGGAAATCGTCGACCTTTCCAGATTGCAATTAACTCTGAAGACTGAGTTTCAGGGCACAAACAGGGACATCTATCGTGATGAACTGATCCTGCAACGATCAGAAAGAGAAGCCACATCAAGGGAGGTCAACGCGAATCCGAAAGAAGCGGGTAATTCCCGGTAGCTGAACCAGAGTTTGGACAGTCCGGTATGACACCGTTGCAGTACCGTCACCGTTATCCTGCTCGCCCATCTTGACAAGCTCGCTGTCAGCACCAGCCCACTGCTCCAGGCCAGAGGAAAGCTCTGGAATCATGACGACACCATCGGTATTCAGGCTCTTGTTAAACTCAATGACGAGATAAAAACCAGCCTCTCCATCCACCTCAATCAATCTACGCCCCCCGGACATCAGTTCCTCCGAGAATTCAGCACTGTTCGGATCTGTTCCCATTGCATACTCCAACAGGGCACTGCGTCCATCCTGATCCGAATCCGATTCCGGTGCTACTCCCCCGTTCAGCGCTGCCCATCCGAGAAAAGATTGCCCACTGGTTTCCTTTTCACCTGGAGAACCTCCCTCGAGACGACTTGCTCGCCAATTTTCAGCAACATTATGATCCGGATTCGTTTCTGGTGAACGTAGCACGAGGCTAAATCCATCTCCGTCAGCTGATTCCGGCCATGGCAACTTGTCATTATAAGTAAATTCACGAATTAGGCCGTCCAAACCCTGAATGGCAATCGCTTCTCCATCATTGCTTAATCCTGTACCATCAACAAATTCTCCAGTTACTTGGGAAGCGGCCTGTTCTCCATAGCGATAAGCAAACGCAGCACGATCACGTACAACAAGTATGTGCTGCCCTGCACCAAGAAGGTTAAAAGCATTGGAATCGAAATTATAATCGACCCCATCAGTGAATCGGCATCCTAAAAGGGCAATCTCCTCACCTGAGACATTCTGCAACTCAATGTATTCAAACAAGTCACGGTCATCAAATCCTGCGGCGCGCTCCTCAGGTGTCGGCGGCGAAGGTCGATACATAATTTCAGACACAACCATGTTCTCAGCTGATGCTGGAGAAACTCCGGCAACAAATTCGACTTGCGTGGCAGCGCTCCATTGTGTCCCCTGGCGAACCCTAGCAGTCACAGTGACCGCTCCATCAAGTTGCAGGGCTTCAGAAGACACCGTGTGATTAATGGTTAAGTTGGGTAGCAACAGAAGATCAGAACCTCCCAAACTGGTATTCATTGCATGAATAGCCAAAACATTCTTGCCATTCACCATCGCATCTATTCCTGCTTGGTTGACTGCCCGATTCAACCCCTGAATAACCTGCGCATCCGAACGAGCTGACGTTGCCCGAGAATTAAAACTTGTTGAACTAGGCGCATTGAATGAAGTGATCTCTACGCCATTCAGGTAAGCCACAAACCCATCATCAATTAATAGATTCAGAGTCATTGCATTAATATTCTGGGCATTATTAAAATCAAATTCATAGCGAAAGTATGCTCCTGGATTAATCCCTCTTACCTGAGTAGAAATATTCGTATCGACAAAAGGCTCCAAGAGACCTCCGGCAGACTCCCAACCGGCCCCTCCGGTTCCTTCATTCCAGCCATTTTCGGCAGAAGCCTCAAACCCCAAAGCTGTCCACTGAAGGCCAAGGTTCGCATCGGTTGGAACATGGTAATTGAAAGCAACCCCGTCACCAAGGAGAGTGGTATTGATAGCACCTCCCTCAAAAGGGACTGCCGAGTCAGAAATACTACCATCCGCATTACGAGGATCACTGCCATCAATGGTAAAATACACTGGTCCGTCTCCGTTCATTAGCAGTGAAAAACCCTCTTCAACCACGCCTCCCGGATGATTAAATTCAGGCGGACTCAGGTATTGGCTATCAATCCACTCCGCCCTGGCTTGCAACCATCCCTTCAAGTGCGAAACTTCAGCTTCCCAGCCAAGCGTTCCAGCTTGCTGAAAATTACCGCCATTTGGAGACCTCTCAGGCCATCGTGCAAAGTTGCGCTGCTGTGCTTCACGCAACTCATCAGCCATCCCGTCAATGGTTCTGTTAATATTTTCTGTCGATAAAGCGCCCCTACGCAGCTCAAACCACCGGTCAGTATGGCGTTGCCTTACCTCCGGATAATAAGCCGACGAGGAATCAGAAGAAGGGCCTACAAGGTTACCAAACCATGGGTAACGAGAATCCATCCACGTCCTGCTTGAATCTCCAGAACCATCCCACTGACGCGGATTGTCATCTCTTGAATCCTCCGATCCCATCGTCCGGTCAAAGTCCCATATTGGACCTGCATGAACAACGCCGGAACGATACTTGTGGTAATAGGCACTCAATCGCCCCCAGTCCACATTCATTGCCAGCACGTTTAACCAGTGATGGTCAATGAAGGATCCCACGTCTAGGTAATCGGAGAAGTGAAGACCAGTCTGTGGGTTCACCCCTCCGCCTGAGCGATTCACAATCGCAGTATTCATCTCATTGAGATATGTTTGGATAAATGACTTCTGCTGGGCGGTCACCTCCTCGCCGCCTGGGTCATGAGGTATGAGTGAGCCTCCTGCCCCGCTCACACTATAGGTTGGCGGACTTCCTGCATCATTACGATCACGCTTAAAAATATAACCACCGGTTACCTCAGGCTCTGCATTTTCCCAAGGCATCAACCGGTCCACCTCAACGCGATTTTCATCAGCCTCAACTTTTTCCATGAAGGTATACACCCCAAAGTAGTCATTGGAATTATTGAGTTCACCACCAGTAACATCGTTGAAAACCTCGACAAACCTTGTCCTTACGGCATACCGCCCGATCTGCCTGCTCAGATCATAAATGAGTGGATTGCGCATCAATGCCCGGTCAAACTGGTAACGAGCGCTCAGGATCCAGTCTGCCTCCCTGGCAAAGCCAAGCGGCTTGATATTACGATCCTCGTCATCCCCGTCATTCCAAGTCTCGACGGACATGGCATACTTTGGCCAGCCTGATGAACTAGAACCACGCTTGCGAACCCCGGCACGCGTACCCAATGCCGCAACATCCCTAAGACTTGTCCGACCTGTTTCTGGGTCAGGCTCATAAAAAAACATATATGCGCTCTTACGAGTTGTGGCACTGGAGCCGGGCGGAGCCCCAGTTCCAAGTGTTGTCATCACCACAACAGGAAGATTCGAGGAAAAATTAAGCACCTCCGCAGAAGTCTTGATGAAAGTGTCAGTAATCACCTCACCATCAAGGGCTCCCGGATAATATGCCGCCGCTCTTATCTGAGTTGAGCCATTTATCGTAATTGGGCCGGTATATTCAGTGGACTCCTCCCCCAACTCATTGGAAGGCAATGATAAATCGGTGGTGTAACGAATGATAGCCCCTGGCGTTTCGCAGCTTAACTCAAGGTCAAAGTCTTCTTCGAAAAGCCCTCCTTGTCGGCTGAAAATCACCTCTTCGGGGGGAGCGGCAAAAACAATAGCATTGGGTGTTGCAGGAGTCGGCTCACGAAAAAAACCATACTGGGCACCTGCACTTGTATCCTGAACATCAGCGACCATTTCAACCCCAATCACAAAGTCCGAACTTCCCGGCGAAGTATTCATTCCATGAACGGACAAAACATTGACCCCATTGACAATCGTTCCTGTAAAAGCGGAAATGTCGGTAGAAAACGGCTGGGAAATCACAATGCTATCCTGCCGTCCTCCAGTGGCCCTTGAATTCCAAACTGCGGGCTGGGGAGCATACGCACTGGCTACCTCAACTCCATTCAGGTAAGCAATATAACCATCATCAATCTTGACATTGAGCCTTGCCGACACAACCTGTCGGTCGTTTCCATCAAACTCGAAGGGAAACCTGAAATAACCGCTGGCATTTACACCCTTCATGGAAGCTGATATATCAGTAACCAGAATCTGCTGAAGGATTCCTGTGGCTGACTCAAAGCCCACAGGATGAGCAGCACTGGACCAGCCCGAATCATCAAAGTCATTCTCCTGCCAGAAAGTCCCTAATGCCCCATCGGTAGGAATCAGGTAATTCACCTCCGCATCCGGAGCAATCACAACCTCCCGCTCAACAAGTCCGGACGCCCCAATGCCATAGGAAATTCCTTCATATTGCTCAGGATACCCTGGTGCGATTTCGGTAATGACACTCACCCCGTCAGGAGCGATCAGGCCAAGATAATCCCCTCCCCGATCGAGAGTAAAACTGGCATGCAACGCGGCAGCAGGATTGCGTCGGTCTTTGCCTGAAGCATAGATCAGTATGGATGAATTCCCGGCTATTGTAACTGCAGGAAACTCCCAGCGCGTCAGATCCCCCGCGTTATTCGTAAGATAGTGTCCACTCAGTGAATAGTTGCTCCCCCCCTGGTTTGTAATCTCAATCCAATCAGATGGCTCACCATCATCATCAGGATAACTTAAGTTGGCCACCGCCATGATCTCACTGATCACGATGTTAGAATCAGCCCGCATTGGGGCAAAAAAAAGGGCGACAAGAAGTAGTATCGGCAAGTTAAGGCATTGCCAGCTAAGGGGTTTCATGAGGATACCTTTTAATATATTGAAAATTCCTAGGTATAAAAGAGGAATCTTCTTCCGCATCATTGCGGCAAACACCCAACATTGGTGCTATGGTAAGCAACTTATAAATGGCATCCGACATCAGCATTTCTCCAATCGAAGAGCTCATATCCGATATTCGTAGCGGCAAGATGGTTATCATGACCGATGACGAAGATCGGGAAAATGAAGGCGACCTGATTGCCGCCGCGGAAACCGTGACCCCTGAAATGGTTAATTTCATGGCGAAACACGGTCGAGGACTCATCTGTGTCCCCCTAACCGAGGAAGCCGCCAAGAGATTTGGCCTCCCAATGATGGTGCCCAAAAACCGTGAATCATTTAAAACAAACTTTACTGCATCCGTTGATGCAGCTAGGGGGATAACAACTGGAATCAGTGCTGCAGACCGCGCCGCAACCATTCAGATACTCTCCTCGACAAGCGGAAATGAAAATGACCTCGTGCAGCCTGGACATGTTTTTCCGTTACAGGCTATGCCGGGAGGCGTACTGCGACGCGCCGGGCACACTGAAGCAGCCGTAGATCTTGCTAGACTTGCAGGGCTTTCAGAAGTCGGAGTCATATGCGAGATACTTAATGATGACGGTAGCATGGCTCGACTTCCGGAATTAGGTGAGATAGCTGCTGCACACAACCTTAAAATCGGAACCATTGAAAGCCTGATTCAATATCGCCGACAGCGCGAAAAACTCGTTGAAGAAATCGAAGTGGTTAAACTGCCCACGGACTGGGGAGAATTCGATCTGCATATGTATAGCGCGGCTTTTGATGATGCCGCGCATCTGGCCCTCGTAAAGGGCCAAATCCATTCAGATACGCCCGTATTGGTGCGAGTGCATAGTGAATGCCTCACAGGGGATGTTTTCAGTTCAAAGAGATGTGATTGTGGCGGACAGCTGCACGCCGCAATGGAAAAGATTTCAGAGGAAGGTGCAGGTGTCCTGCTGTACATGAGACAGGAGGGAAGAGGAATAGGACTGCAGGCAAAACTCCATGCCTACAAACTGCAGGAGCAGGGTTACGACACCGTCGAGGCTAATAATAAGCTAGGCTACCCAGGGGATCTTCGAGACTACGGTATTGGCGCCCAAATACTTCATAATCTAGGAGTGAGGCAAATCCGACTGATGACAAATAACCCGAAGAAAGTCGTTGGTCTCAATGCCCATAAACTGAGTATTGTTGAACAAGTTCCCTTGAAACAGGCGCCAAACCCGCACAATAAGCACTATCTGGACACCAAGCGTGAAAAGATGGGGCACCAGTTATAACCAAAGGTTGATTCAACTCCCCCCAAGCTCGATCTTCGATCCTCCTCATGGCCGAAAATTTCCTTTCTCCTATCCCGCGATCCATAAAATCACGCCGAAGTATTACGATAATCGCTAGCCTCTATAACGAGGAGCTGGTAAATGCTCTGATTGATTCAACCAGCAACGAGCTGAAAAGAATCATGCCTAACATTGCCGTTTCTATTTACCGTGTTCCTGGCGCATTTGAAATCCCCGTGTGCGCAAAGTTCCTTCTCGAGCGCAGTAAGCCGGACGCAATAATTGCCTTAGGTGTTATTATCAAAGGAGCAACTGCCCATGCCGATCTGATTGCCTCATCGATAACCAGTTCCCTTCAGAATTTAGCTCTTGATTACCAGACGCCGCTCATTCACGAAGTCCTCATGACGGAAAGCTCCGAACAGGCCAAGCAACGCTGTATGGGAGACAAAAACCGCGGCGTCGAAGCGGCCAGGGCTGCAATCACCATGGCTGAACTATTCGCGCAAATGCTGGATAGCGGCTCCACCGGGATTACAAAGCCCCCCCCTAAAGCAAATGGGTAACCGGAGAATTGGCCGCGAAACGGCATTGCAGTATTTATTCAGCCATGACCTTAGCGGAAGTCATGATGGAGCTGAGAGTCTCTTCGCTTTGCGCATTGCCAAGCAACAACCGACGCCCAAGTCAAACCTGGAACATGACTACAAGCCCCTCGAAACCTCGGAACAACTGAACCATGAGACCCCGGCAGATAATCAACAATACAACATTGGTTCTGATGCTGCCCATTTCGCAATTTCAAGTGCCGGACTTCCGGCGCTTGTCAAGAGACTCGAAAATGCCTTGGCCTGTGCAGAATCAAAATCGACAAAGAGAAAAATCACAAAGCAACTCAAGCTAGCCAGAGACCATTCCCGCAACCAAGAGTTTGTGGAATTACTGGTTCATGGAGTCCTGAATAATCAGAAAAGGATTGACGAGCAAATTGAAGAGAAGTTGCAGAACTTCACTTTGCCCAGATTGGCAACCATTGACCGGAACGTGCTGCGAATCGCCGTCTTCGAGATGTTTCACTGTGAGGAAACCCCGCCAATTGTTGCCATTAATGAAGCCATTGAAATGGCAAAACGCTTCGGCTCAGAGGAATCAGGTAGCTTTGTCAACGGCATACTAGATCGTCTTAAGGATGAGCTAACCCGACCGCTGCGAAACTAGCCTCATAACGATCACCCCCCAATTACCGACTATATGGCAGGACTCTTTAAAAAAATTTTCCAACGCTTATCACGCGACAAAGTGGATTGGGATGAGATCGAAGAAAGCCTCATTCTCGGTGACATCGGCCTACCTATGACGACCCTTATTATTGAAAGGATGCGCGATCTTGGCAGGTCTCTTAACCCGGAGGATGCCATAACAATTTGTCGTGAAGAAATACTCAAAATCATTCCCCCTTCACCTCCTGAACTGTGCCCGCTTCCCGAAAGCACAAAAGTGATTCTTGTCGTTGGCGTGAACGGCACCGGAAAAACAACCTCTGCTGCTAAACTCGCCAATTATCTGAAGCAGTTAAATTATAGCGTGATGCTTGCCGCCGCCGACACTTTTCGTGCGGCTGCGGTTGAGCAATTACAGGTATGGGCAGATCGGATCGATGTACCATTAATACGTGGCAGTAATAATGCTGACCCTTCCTCAGTGTGCTTTGAAGCTCAAACTGCAGCTCTTGAGGCGGGGTGCGATTTTCTAATCTGCGATACCGCAGGCCGAATTCACACCCGGCACAACCTAATGGAGGAACTGAAGAAAATTCGCAGAACACTAGGAAAGCGAGATCCCGCTGCACCTCATGAAATCTTTCTTGTGGTGGATGCCACTACGGGATCTAATGCACTTGCTCAGGCAAGGCAATTCAATGAAGCCACAGAGCTCAGTGGACTGATTGTCACCAAACTCGACGGAAGCGGCAAGGGCGGTGTCATCGTATCCATCGCTCACGAAATGGCAATTCCCACGCGCTTTATAGGGATTGGAGAAAAGACGGAGGACCTCAAGTCCTTTTGCCCTGAGCATTTTGTTCAGCATATCCTTTGAGTATATCTTCTGGTATTAGTTACCGCATTCTGCCATCCTCGGAGAATGCCTGACGCAAAATCCAAATCTCTCTTTAACCGGAAAAATCCACTTCTAGCAAAAAGGATCAGTTCGCGCTTATTAACAGAAGGCTGCGATGCCAAGGATACATGGCACTTGGAAATAAGCCTGCTTGGGTCAGGTCTGGAATTTACTCCTGGGGACTCGCTTGCAGTTCTCCCAAAAAACGACCCTAAGCTTGTTGAAGAGATCATCTCCTCGCTTGGATTCAGCGGGGAAGAAATAGTTCCAACTCCTAACAAAGAAGAAACCCTACTGAGAAAGGCCATCACGGAAAATTACGTTATTACCACACCTGACAAGAAATTACTGAAAGCCATCAATGAAAAAGCTGGCCCCACGGAATGGCAGGACCTAATGGAACCCGACAGAAAAATCGAGCTCAATAATTTCCTCTGGGGAAGGAGCGTAATTGACCTCCTGAAAGCGCATCCAGAGGTCAAATTTCAGCCCACGGAGTTTGTAGCATTACTAAAAAAGCTCAACGTCAGGCTATATTCAGTGGCATCGAGCCTCGCCAGCAAGCCTAACGAGGTTCACCTAACAGTTGCCGTCGTAGAGTATGAGAGCTTTGGCAGAATTAGACAGGGCGTTTGCTCAAGCTGGTTGACCGAACGCATTGATGATGACACGCCGATACCATGTTTTATTACGCCGGGAAAGGGGTTCCGATTGCCTAATCCTGATGACGAAACCCCAATCATAATGTGTGGACCAGGTACAGGCATTGCACCGTTCCGTGCATTCCTGCAGGAACGTCAGGCAACCAACGCGCAAGGGAACGCATGGCTCTTCTTCGGTGAAATCCATGAAGACACATGTCATTTCTATAAGGATGAATGGGAGTCATACCTTGCAGATGGCACTCTCAACAAACTCACGACTGCTTGGTCGCGTGATCAGGAAGAAAAAATATACATCCAACACAAAATGCTCGAACACGGAGCAGAGTTTTGGAAGTGGATAGAACAAGGCGCTATCTTCTATGTCTGCGGCGATGCCCAGCGCATGGCTCCAGATGTTGATCATGCACTGCATCAGATTATTGCGAAGCATGGAGGAAAATCCGAGGAAGAAGCTGTCGCCTATGTCAAAGAAATGCTTAGTGAAAAACGTTACAGGCGTGACGTATATTAGAGCTCAATGAGCGGCAAGACGCTTCTTTACCGGCAAGCCTCATTAACTTAGTCGAAAATGATAACTTCATGTAGCCTATGCAATGAACCCTGCTGACGTTAAGGCAAGGTTCATCTTCATCTGCTAGTATTGTGATTACAAAAAAGTCCTCAACATCAAAAAAAACCACCCCCACATTGAAACAGAAAATTGCAATCTTCGGAGGCAGTTTTGACCCTATTCATTGCGGCCACGTTGAAATTGCCAAACAGGCTCGTAATATTGCCAAGCT
>MDTA01055526.1_pt1 | contig 10067 bp, 12 predicted proteins | sample 811151 | NCBI WGS metagenome assembly MDTA01 (sample SAMN05326648, study PRJNA326480) | marine metagenome | isolation source: seawater | place: Indian Ocean: South | collected 2010 | reverse complement strand
ATTGTTTAAAAGATTATGATCAAATCCAAAAGATTTTTCATAACCTTTGCCATCAAATAAAATAATATCTGATATTGCTTCATATTTTTTGTATTTATTAACATCTTTTTTATCACATATTGTAAGAGCTGAAATAATTTTAATTTTGTATTTTTCTTTTATTAATTTTGTTTTTTCAGGGGTTACATCATAAAGTTGATAGTAATCAAAGTTAAGATTTTTGATTTTTTCTAAAATATTATCATCAGGATTGACTAATACTGATACAAAATTTATTTCTTTTTTATCAATATTAATTAAATCTTTTAATTTTTCATATTCTACATATCTTTTTGATTTTTTATAGTTTGTTATAAATCCTATAAACTGAGGTGGGCGAGGATGATCAATTACATATTTTAAAGTTTTAGGATCAGAGATCCCACATATTTTTATTTGTTTGATCATTTGTTTAAATGATCAATTAACCTTTTAACATTTTTTTTAATATCACCACGAATTAAAGATCTACCCATAACTATTGCATTTACTTTATTTTTATTTAATGCCTCGTAAGGAGTAACTACCCTTACTTGGTCATCTATTTTATCTCCAGGAAGTCTTATGCCCGGGGTAACAATAAATAAGTTTTTATATTTATTTCTAACAATTTTTGATTCTTTTGCTGATAAAACTACACCGTGAAGACCAGCCTTGTTTATCAATCCTGCTTGTTGTAAAACTAATTGCTCCACTTTTTTTGTATATCCAATCTCTTTTAAAGATTTATTATTTAAACTTGTTAAAATAGTAACTCCTAAAATTTTTAAATTTTTATTTATTTTTGTGGCTTTTTTTTTAACAGCCTTTAACATTTCTAATCCACCATTTGCATGAACAGTAATATATTCACATTTTTTAAGATCTTTTAGAGACTCTATTGCTGATAAAGCTGTCTGGTTAATATCATTAATCTTTAAATCTAAAAAAAAATTACTTTTTATTTTCTCTAAATATTTTCTTCCATGTTTACTATAAAAAAATTGTAGGCCAAATTTTGGAATAATTTTTAATCTGTTTGTTTTTGTTTGTTTTATGATTTTTTTTACAAAGTTTAAATTTGATGTATCACATGCAATGAATACTTTACTATTTTTCATTTATTTTTATTGCCCACTTTTTAGACATTTTAAAAAATATTTTTTTTTTCTCTTTTGCAAAAAATGTAGTGCCGCTTTTTGGATTTCTTTTAAAACCAGATTTTTGAATTTTGGGTTCTATTGTAAATATATCCCTTAATTCAACTCTTTCTCCTCTTTTAAGAGCATTTATCATTTCGTAAAGCGTTATATCTATTAAACGTATAAGATCTTTTCTTACAAAATTTGGATACGAGTCTGATAATTCTTTTATTAGATCTGATTTTGCAACTGGCAACTTTTTTTATTTATAATTATTATTCTTTTTTTTTCTTATCATCTAGTTGATCCGAAAGCGATGAAAAAGGTAAATTCTTTCCACTTAAAGGGCTTGAAAATTTAGATACAGCCTCTTTATTTTGTAATTCTTCTAATAATTTTATACTTAAGCTTACTTTTCTTTTATCAAAATTTAATTCTGAAATAGCAGCATCAATTCTTTCACCTCCTACAAAACGCGAAGGCCTGGCATCAGCTGAACTTACAGCTATTTGTGATTTCTTAATTAAAAATTGTAAATTTGATCCTTCTGGTTTGACCAGTAGACCTTTATTGTCAGATGATATTACCTGTACTGTTATTGGGTCATTTACTTTTTTATCTTTAAACCAATCAAATGGATCTTTGTGTAATTGTTTTAACCCAACCCTAACTTTTAGATCATCTTTATTTATTTCTAATATTTTAACCTTTAATTTATTACCTTTTTTATATTTTTTAAGTTCTTCCTCTGGTTTAACCGTATAAGATAAATCATTAGCATGCAAAAAACCATCAATATCAAACTCTCCCAATTTTACGTAAACAGCATATTCATTAGTAGTTGTAACTATTCCTTCTATTTCAGTTCCAACTGGATATTTATTTTCTAAAGATAAATAAGGGTTTTCAATTGTTAATCTATGTGAAATAGCTACTCTTCTTTTTTCGATATTAATTTCAGTAATAGTACAATCTATAAGATCTCCAACTTTGAAAATTTTTTTTGCAGAAATATTTTTTTTTGTCCAGCTAATTTCACTAGAGTGGAGCAAGGTGCTTAGACCAGGCTCAAGTTCGCAGAAACATCCATAATCAGTTATCTTAACTACTTTTACTTTGTACTTTTTGCCGAGTTCATAATTTGAAATATGTTCAAACGGGTCAGGAGAAAGTTGTTTGATTGAACATCCGATCTGTAATTTTTCTTTATCAATTGATATAACTTTTAAATCATGTTTTTCTCCAATATTAAAAATTTCATCTGGATGGTTCACTCTAGAGTAAGATATTTCTTGCAGATGAACTAGAACATCTATTTCATTATTTACTTCAAAAAAACATCCAAAAGACGAGTAGCCTTTTACAACTGCATCTTTAATAATATCTCCAACTTTAAATTTTTCTACTATTTTTGCTTTATCAACTTTTTTATTTGTTGAAACTATTTGTCTTCTAGATACGCAAGCATTGCCCCTAAATTTATCTAATTTAATTATTGCAAATTTTTGTTCTACTCCTATTAAATGATCAATATTTTTTAATGGTTTATCTGATATTTGCGAACCTGGGCAAAACATTAGCGATCCTGTTTCAATGTGTTCTACAATAACTCCACCTTTACATTTAGAGGTTATTTTTCCATTTATTGATTCATTTTGTTCATAAGCTTTTTCCAATTCGTACCAACCTTTAATTTTTTTTGCCTTTTGTGCTGATACTATTACATCACCATTTTTATCTTCAGTTTTTTCTAGTAAGACCGAAACTGTTGCTCCTTCAACAATTTTATCCTGCATACCTATAATTTTCATTTCATTAATATCTATTACAGGCTCACTTTTTAAACCTGGAATAAATAAGAAAATATATTTTTCAGTGATTTTTGTAATTTTGCCATCAATTACTTTTCCTTCTTCTATTTTATTCTTAGACAGTTGATTATTTAGTAATTTTTCAAATTGCTGACTAGCTGGAGAAGATAAGTCTTTATAAATTTCCATTAAGCTTTGAGTTTCCTATCCATAATACTTTTAATTTTCATAAAGCTCGCTTTCTTACTTAATTTAGTTGTATTAATCAAGATTGAATCTTTTGTTTTTTTTAGAGGACCATGTTTTCTTTCTCTATCGGATTTATCCCTATTTTTAATGCTTTTAAGCACTGTATTGAGGGTTGTTTTTTTATTTAACATTTTTAACTCTTTATATCTTCTTCTTGCACGTTCTTTAATGCTTGCTGTTATAAAAAATTTAAACATAGCATCTTTCATTTGAACTGTAATTATATCTCTACCATCAAGCACTGAACCTCTATATTTTAAAGGTGGATAATATGCACATTTTTGCTGGAATTTATGAACTATGTTTCTTATTTTTTTGTCTTTTGCAATTATTGAAGCCGAAACAGCTACTTTGTCAGATAATAAACTTTTATCTCTTAGACTACTAATTTTTATATTTCTTATTTTTTTTCTAATTAAATAATAATTAAATTTTTTAGAATTTTCCAATTTTAGTTTTCCAATGAGTCTGTATATTCGACCAGTATCAAGATGTAAAAGTTTATAATGTTTTGCAATCAATTTTGCTTGAGTGCCACCTCCTGCCGCTGCTGGGGAGTCAATTGCAACAGTAACAATTTTTTTTCTTTTAATCATTTTATGCTTGCTCCGAGACTCTTCAAAATATTTAAAAATTTAGGAAACGATGTGTTAATAGAGTCTTTATCATTTATTTTCCAATTTCCACCTAGAGTTAAAGCGGCAATACATGACATCATAAAAATTCTATGATCTTTAAGAAAATTTTTAATATGATAATTTCCTTTTAAATTTACTTTCGGATTTCCGTATATTTTTATATCATCTCCATTTCTTTTAACTCTTACTCCTATCATTCTTAAAAATTTTATTGCTATATTTAATCTAGGACTTTCCTTTTTATTTAACTCACTTAAATTTTTAAAAGTTGATATTCCTTTTGTTTTTGTTCCTGCAATAAGAAAAATAAGTAAAAATTCATCTATGGAAGAACTATTTAAGCTTTCGGGACAATTAATAGATTTTAAAATTTTTGGACTTTTAACAAAAATATCACCAGTTTTTTCTCCTTTATAAATTTTTTTATTTTTAAATACTATTTTACAGTCCATCATTTTTAAAATTTTAACAATACCAATTCTACTTTCATTTATATTTACATTTTTAATTATGATTTTTGAATTTTTTGATAGTACGGTTAATGCTATAAAAAAAGCGCTCGAACTTATATCTCCTGGTATTGAATAATCAAACGCATTATATTGTTGTAGACCTTTTACTTCAATTAAGTCAAATTCCTTATCTGTTTTTACTTTAATTGGAATATTTAAATATTTAAATAGTATCTCTGTATGGTTTCTACTTTTTTTTGCACGAATATATGTTGTTCCAGGAGCATTTAGTGCAGCAAAACAACACGCTGTTTTTATTTGAGCAGAACCAATATTCTCTAAATAGTTTATAGGTCTAAGAAATGGTGTTCCTTGAATTTTTACAGGTAAATAATTTTTATTTGATTTTATTTTAGCTCCAAATAATTTTAATGGTTTAACAACTCTAGAAAAATCTCTTTTTGATAAACTTTTATCCCCAATTAATTTAATTTTTTTTTCATTTTTAATAAGCAAGGAAAGTATAAGCCTACCCAAAGTTCCAGAATTACCTGCATTTATTACTGTATTATTTTTTGGATTAAAACCATTTAATCCGTATCCATTAATCTCATAAAAATTTTTTTTCTTTTTATAGTTTATTCCAAGTTTTTTAATGATTTTTAGTGCGTTTAATACATCTTCGGACTCCAGAAGATTCGAAATTTTTGAAATACCAACTGCTTGCGAGGCGAGCAAAACCACTCTAATTGATATACTTTTATCAGAACTTACTCGAATCGATTTGTTATATGGCAATATTTTTTTATCAATAAAGATATGGTTGGCCATTAAGGATTAATTTATTTTAAATTCTTCACCAAAATATACTGATCGAGCTTGAGTGTCATTTATTATTTCCTGAGGACTTCCAGAAGCAATTATCTTTCCATTAGATAAAACTATTGCTCTATCAACACAAGTTAGCAAATCTCTTGCATTGTGATCACAAACAATAATCGACATTTTTTCCATTGATTGTAAGTTTATAATTATTTCTTGTATCATTTTTATGGACAAAATATCTAAGGCTGCATAAGGTTCGTCTAGTAATAATATTTCAGGATCATTAATTATAGCCATACCTATTGCCAACTTCCTTCTTTCTCCACCCGAAACATTCTTTGCTTTCACATTTAAAATATCGTCAAATCCAAATTGACCAACAATTTTATCTATCTTTGAAATTCTGAGGTTTTTATCTTTTATATGTATTTCACTTACTGCTGTTAAATTTTCTAAAACAGTTAAATCATAAAAATATCCACCATATTGGGGACAATATGATAAGTGAAATTTACTAGATCTTTCATGAATTGGAAGATTTGTACAATCAGTCCCTTTCAAAAAAATTTTTCCACTTTTTTGTTGTTCTATATTCATGATAATTTTAAATATTGTACTTTTGCCTACTCCATTTGGACCAAGCAATCCCAAAACTTCTGAACGATTAACTTTAAATGATATATCATTTAGAATTCTTCTTTTATCATAAAACATAGAAATTTTATCTAATTGAAGTAAAGTTTCCTTTTCTTTAAAACTTTTTATTCGAAATTTTTTTATAACTGCCATTAATTTATTGTCAATTTTACTTTTTTTTCTCCATTTGGATTTAATTCTTTCTCTGGGTTGATATTTATAATTTTAGTTTTAATATCAAGACTAATTTTTCCCGCTTTCATTATAGATTGTGGATCAGTTACTACAACATTATTATAAGCTATTGCAATATTTGTATTCATATTTATATCAAAATAGTCACAAGTAATTTTTTTATCTTCATAATTTATCACTACATTTTGATAAAAAAATGATTTTAATTCTGAGGAGTTATATTCAGCAAAGTCAGATATTATGTAAATAGTTGATCTTTTTTCGGATGTTATGGTGCCTCTAACATTATCAAGATCTAAAATATTTTTATCTTCTGAATTTGTTCTTCCAGAGGTTGCTAATATCTTGTATTTATTTCCATTATTATCGATTGTTAAATATTCAATATCTTTTACTGTATTGTCAATTTCAGATTTATTTGGTTTAATTTTTTTTTGTAATTTTGTATTTTCTGAATTTTCTTTTTCTAATTTCTTTGCTTCTTTTTCCGTAGATGGTTTTAATTCCTTTTCTGTGTCTATTTTTATTTTATTTTCTTCTAAATTTGTTTTGTCTGTTTTTTCATTAATTTCAGCTTTTTCTGATAAAACTTTAATTTCTTTTTTTTTAGTTATATTTTCGTCAATTTTGTTTTCAATACTTTCATAATTATGTTCGGAGGAAATATTATTAAAGTTTGCAAAATAATTAAAATAAACGCCACCTAAAATAATTATAATAATCAGTATTATTATAGCCTGAATTAAAGATTTTAATGACATTTAGCTAATATTTGACTTTAAAATATTATGTATATGAATTATTCCAATAGTTTTATTTTTTTGATTTCCCTTATGTACGCATAGACTTGTAATTTTCTTTGTATTCATAATAGAAAGTGCCTGTGCAGCAAGCGTATTTTTTTCAACACTTACAGGGTTTTTATTCATAACTGATTTTATTTTCAAATTTTTAAAATTTTCAAATTTTCTATTTAATCTTTTTAAATCTCCATCAGTTAAAATTCCTGTAGTTATATTTCTTTTTCTGACTAATAGGACACCCAATCCTTTTTTTGTTATTACTTCTAGAGCATTTTTCATTATAATATGTTCTGGAACAAAAGGAATTTTGTTTCCTGTAAACATCAAATCACTAACAGTTTTCAGTTTAATAGAAAGAGTGCCTCCTGGATGAAATTTTTTAAAATCTAATTTACCAAAATTATTATATCTCATACATGAAATTGCAATTGCATCACCCAAAGCTAACTGTATTGTAGTTGAAGAGGTAGGAACTATATTTCCTGGATCAGCCTCTTTTACAGAAGGCATTAAAAAACTAATATTAGAATTTTTATAAAGTACGGAATCTTTTTTTGATGTAATACCAATTAATTTAATATTTTTATTTCTAGATGTATACTGTATGATATTTTTTAATTCTTCACTTTGTCCACTTAAACTAATTAAAATTACGATGTCATTTGAGGTTATTTGACCCATGTCACCATGACTAGCATTCGAAGCATCCAAGAAAAAAGAAGGAATGCCAATTGACGAAAAAGTTGCAGCCCATTTTTTACTTATAATTCCACTTTTACCAACTCCAGATATTATTATTTTTCCATTTTTACGATTTAAAATTGTTTTAACTATCTGATTAAAAGAACTCCCTATAGATTGTTTTATTTTATTTAAAGCATAAATTTCGTCTTGAATTACATTTTTTGCTATTAATTGAAGTTTTTTATTTTTCATTTAATGTGACCAAATATCTTCCTTAAAAGATGCCAAGTCTAATTCTACTCTTGTAGGTATAAACTTTATTGATTTATTATATAAATCAATTCTATTTTCTCTTTCAAGAATTTTATAAAGTTCTTCAAAAATTTTATGAAGGTAAACTACATCTCTTGCACAGTATTGAAGTTGTTTTTCAGTAAGATTACCTCCAAAATCTGATGTTTGTAATTGCTTGCTAACATCTATTCCAATAATTTCTTTAATCAAATCTTTCAAACCATGTTTATCTGAAAACGTTCTAGCTAATTTTGATGCCAACTTTGTGTCATTTATATTTATGACATCAACTTCTAAATATTTTTTTATGAAAAGTAGGTCAGCTCTTGCAAAATGAAATATTTTATTAATATTTTTATCAACTAATATTTTTTTTAAATTTGGAGCATTGTATTTTTCTTTATTCAATTGAATTATGTGTGCATCATTTTTGCCTGATGATATTTGAACAAGACATAGCCTATCTCTTTCAACATTTAATCCCATGAACTCACAGTCTATAGCAATTTTGTCACTAAATTGTATTTGATCTGGTAAATCTTCTTTATGTAATTTAATATCTAAATTCATTTGAAAGAATATATATATGAAACCCAAAGAAATTCTAGTTTTCGGTGCATCAGGACAAATAGGAAGAAACTTAATAAGAATCTTAACTAAAAATAACTACAAAGTAGTTGCTGTTACAAGAAATATTCATCAAAAAGGTTATATTTTGAAAACGCAAGCAAACCCTGGATATCTAGAACTTGTAGAATTAAATTATTTTAATTTAGAAAAGATAAGCAGTTTAGTAGAAGAGTGCTCAATTTGTATAAATTTAATTGGAATATTATTTGAAAAAAAAAAAAATTTTTTTAAAATTATTCACACTGACTTTCCAAATCTTTTATCAAAATTGTCGGCTGAAAAAAATATAGAAAAATTTATCCATGTTTCTTCTCTTGGAATAGAAGAGTCTAAAGAAAGTAAATATGCTGTTAGCAAACTTGATGGAGAAAATAAAATAAAAAATAATTTTGAAAGAGTGGTAATATTAAAGCCATCTTTAGTTTATTCTGTAGATGATAATTTTACTACAAATTTTATGACTTTATTAAATAGAATACCTATTGTGCCATTATATTATGAAGGCAAAACTAAATTTGCACCTATACATGTTACAGATTTGGTGAAAATAATTTTTGATGTAGTTCAAGGAAAAACTAATGAGCAAACTATAGAGTGCGTTGGTCCAGAAATTCTTTCTTTTAAAGAAATTATTTTAAAATTATTAAATACTATAGATAAAAAAAGATTATTAATTCCTATGCCACTAGTAATAGCTAAAATAACTGCAAAAATTTTTGAATTAATGCCTAATCCACTAATAACTGTAGATCAAATAAATTTATTAAAGCATGACAATATTCCTTCTGGAAAATATAAAACTAATTTTGACTTAGGTCTTAAAGCTTATAAAATTTTTGAAGAAGAAATAGAAAAATATAGCTTTAACTGGAGAACTGGTGGCCAATTCTCTAGAGACAAAGGTTCCAAGAAAAATCAATGATAATTTATCTAATTTATATTTTAATTCTTCTAATATTAATATTTATAACTTTTATTGCTATCAAAGCAGTTAATAGAGGAATTAAGGCAAAACAGCATATAAAAGAAAAAGATACTACAGCAAATAAAAAAAAAAATTTTGATTAAGAATAAAGTTATTTAGTAAAGTAAAAAAATATTTTATTTAATAAATACTTAAAATTAAAAAAAAACTCCTTAAGCAGATTTTATTTTTTTTTCAATAAATTTAGGCACATCGTCCTCTTTTTCTATAATATCATCTTTTTTATTTTTAGGCTGAAAAACAATCATTAAATGAAGTGGGCAGTAAGAAAATTTTTCTACATTTTTTCTTCCACAAAAAGAGGATTCTTTTTCATCTGGATGTCCCTCCATATACTTACAAGTATGTTCATTCAATTCTTCTAACTGCAAATTTTTTGCAGGCTCAAAGTCTTTACTCAAAATTAATGATCTAAATTTACTCCTTCTTACTCTTTTTTGATTTTGTTGATTGTTAGATCTTAAATATTCATTGTTTTGGTGATTTGTTGGTTTTGATTTTATTTTTGCAGATAGATTCAATCTGTGTGCTTTTCCTATAACTGCATTTCTGCTTATCCCACCAATAATTTCGGCAATTTGGCTTGCAGTTTGTCCTTTACCCCATAATTCTTTTAGCTTATTAACTTTTTCATCATTCCAGCTCATAACACAATATTTAGTATATAGTATTTTTTAAACAACATCATCTTGAAAACATAAATAT
>MDTA01027727.1_pt1 | contig 10067 bp, 8 predicted proteins | sample 811151 | NCBI WGS metagenome assembly MDTA01 (sample SAMN05326648, study PRJNA326480) | marine metagenome | isolation source: seawater | place: Indian Ocean: South | collected 2010 | reverse complement strand
CTCTCCGACTGGTTCAGGGCGCTTAGATCAGCCTGGAAGATCGTCTGGTTTGCAACCAGAAGGCCGGGGGTTCAAATCCCCCAGCGTCCACCATCATTACAAATCCCCCAGCTCCCTCTCGAGCACGGATATGGCTGCCTCGACCCTGCCTGAGCGGAGCAGAGCGTCGATGGCGATCAGCAGCGGTCTGTCTGACGCTGCACGGTCCGCCACCACGAGGACTCAGAGGGTAGCGTGTGTGCGGTATCGCAGTCAGACGGTATCTGTGATCGGTATTGTGGTCAGTGGGTCTTCCCTAGCAACCCATTGAGAACACGGAATTGTCAGAGGTTGTTTGACTGGACCCGTGGGAAATTTTCGGCACTTTAGTTCCCTAGAAACCATGAAACGTCGAATGTTTTGGGAAGCCCATGCGTCTCCGTGATAAGATAATGAAGAAGCAGCGTCCGGTTGTAGTTTACGAGATAATTCCTCCAAGAATAATCGATGGTAGTGTGGAATCGTACGCAGAGAGGATAAGTTCTCTTCTTTCACAGACACATATTGATGCAATAAATATTCCAGAAGTTCATGCGGAGGAGACACGCGGAAAAAGGCCCATTGAAGAGAGAGAAAGGGCGGATCCAAGAGATTTTGGGAGGATTATTCAAGATTCGGTTGGAGTTGAAGCAATAGTGAATAGAGTTACGGTTCTTCAGACTCGCGATTCCCAGAGGAAGTGGTTTGAAACCACTATAGAGGAATATGGAATTGAGAATATAGTCTTGGTGGGTGGTGAATCCAGTGAAATAAATTATCCCGGTCCAGGTGTGGTAGAATCTGCTGAGATGATTGGAGAAATAAACGAGCGTGAAGGAGCGACCTTTTTCTTAGGGGGTATCTCTCTACCTTCTAGAACGGTTGAGTCCAAGAGGATGCTATCAAAATCCAACGTAGGAGTTGATTTCTTTACGACCCAGGTGCTCTATCAAAGTGATGATATCAAAAAGATGCTTGGTCATTACCAGAGAGTCAGTGAAGACTCGGGGAGAGAGCCGAAGCGGGTTTTGCTTAGCTTTGCTCCCATCTCAACTAAGAAGAATCTAGAATTTCTAAAGTGGTTGGGTGTGGAAATTAGTCAAGAAACGGGGGATTTTCTGCTGGAGGATCCTGAAAAAATCAAAGAGCGCTCGATCGAAATATGTTTGCGGATTCTGGATGAAATTTTAGAGCACGTTTCTTCTCAGAATATATCTGTTCCAATCGGGCTAAACGTCGAGCATATAATGAGTTACAATTTCCAATATTCGGTAGAATTACTGCAAAAGATGTCGAAGAGATACAGGAGCTTCTGTCTAGAATCGAGCCTCTATAATTGACCGGATAGTTGAAATCTAAAAGATTGGAGGAGTCACCTATGTCATACTTATTCACCTCTGAATCAGTATCCGAAGGCCATCCTGACAAGTTATGTGACAGAATTTCCGACTCAATTCTCGATGCGTGCCTTAGAGTCGATGAGAATGCTAGGGTTGCGGTGGAGACGATGGTGAAAGGAATGGATTCAGAAAGTCACATTATCGTAGGTGGAGAGGTCACAGTTAGGTCGATAGATAAGATCGACTATGAGAGAATTGCTAGAGAAACAGCGGCAGAAATTGGGTATACTGATCATTTAGTTGGGATGGATGCAACAGACAATGAAAATTGTAAGGTTTCCGTGTTAATCAGTCAACAGTCTGGAGATATCGCCCAAGGTGTCGATGATGGCAAGGGGTTGCATTTAGAGCAGGGCGCAGGTGATCAAGGTCTAATGTTCGGTTATGCTTCAAACGAGTCAGAAGTCTTCGATGGGCTTCGGGGCTCATTTATGCCCCTGCCGGCCGCTCTTTCACAAAGACTAACCATTGCTCTAAGTGAAGGTAGAAAAGACGGAACTATTCCATGGGCAAGACCTGATTCAAAAAGTCAAGTAACCATCGAATACGAAGATGATCGTCCAGAGAATCTCGATACAGTCGTAATCGCTATTCAACACGATGACCTAGCTAACGAAATGTTCGAGGGGGACGAAGAAAGGGAGCATGCGTTTATCTGCTCTGAGATAGAAGAAAGGATAATCCGGAAAGTGATCCCAAAGTCTCTTTTTTCTGAATCAACGAAAATAATAATCAATGGAACTGGTCGCTTCGTACGTGGAGGGCCGCATGCCGATGCTGGCCTAACTGGAAGGAAGATTATTGTTGATACCTATGGGGGGATGGGGCGCCATGGAGGGGGTGCTTTCAGTGGAAAGGACCCTAGTAAGGTCGACCGCTCTGCCGCCTACGCAGCAAGATGGGCTGCCAAGCATGTGGTTGCTAGTGGGTTGTCTGAAAAATGCGAGATTCAACTAGCTTATGCAATAGGTGTAGCCGAGCCTGTAAGCGTTAGTGTTAATGTCAATACATTTGGAACCGGGACAATCCCGGACAATGAGTTAACTAAGAAAGTCAAGGAGTGCTTCGACTTTAGGCCCCAGATGATAATTGATACGCTGTCTCTTAGAGCACCAATCTACTCGAAAACTGCTTCTGGGGGCCACTTCGGCAGATCTCCGACTAAGGATGGGTATTTTTCATGGGAACTCCTAGATGAGGACAGGTTATCCTTATTGAGGTCATGAATTGAAGATAATATCCGAAAAATACGGGTATGTGTGCCTCTTCGGAGTTTCGGGTTAGGTGCTCCAATGCTCCAGGAAATTTTACGAGAGAAGATTCTTGTAATGGATGGTGCCATGGGGACGATGATTCAGAAAATGAATTTAGATGAGTCTGATTTCAGGTCAACTCGATTTGATGAAAATCCCATAGATTTGTTTGGAAACAATGAGGTTCTGAACATTACAAGAAGTGAATTGGTTCAGGAAATTCATTTACAATATCTTGAAGCGGGAAGTGATATTATTGAGACTAATACGTTTGGAGCAAACTCAATCTCTCAGAGTGATTACGGGTTAGAGCAGTTTGTTACAGAGATGAACGTTAAGGCTGCGGAGATTGCAAGGATGGCCGTCGAAGATTTGATTGCAATCGATCCGAATCGGGAAGTTTTCGTGGCCGGTGCTGTCGGGCCGACCAACAAGACTCTGTCGTCATCAGAGGATGTTGACGACCCGTCGTTCAGAAGTGTCTCATTTGACCAAGTTAAGGATTCTTATCTCCAGCAAATTGAGGGTTTAATTGAAGGAGGGGTAGATATTATCCTCATCGAGACGATTTTTGACGTTCTAAATGCAAAGGCCGCAATCGTAGCGACTTTGGAGGCCTTTGAATCAAAGGGCGTTTGTCTGCCAGTTATGGTGTCTGTAACTTTTATTCAAGAAGAAAGTAACAGGACCGTTTTTGGTCAGACGGTAGATGCATTCTGGTCAACAATAGCACATGTAAACCCGGTTTCAGTAGGAATAAATTGCGGTCTTGGGGCGGCCCACATGAGTGCCAATCTTTCCGAGTTGTCCAGAATCGCAAACACCTTCACACACTGCTACCCCAATGCTGGACTGCCAAATCCATTGAGTGAAACAGGATTTGATGAAACACCCGATATTACCGCGAAGGAGGTTGGTTTGTTAGCCGAAGCCGGATTGGTAAACATTGTAGGTGGATGTTGTGGGACAACCCCAGAACACATTGAGGAAATCAAAAAAGTGGTTAGTTCAATTCCCCCCAGGGTGATAGAAAATTCGGGGTCATTGATCTCAGATTTGGTAATCTCTCCAACAAATAATTCTACTCTTTCTCATAGTGAATTCTGTAATAGATGGCCTCACAATCACACAACTTTCTCTGGCCTAGAAGCATATGCAATTAGGCCAGATACAAATTTCACAATGGTTGGAGAAAGAACAAATGTAACTGGTTCTGCAAAGTTTAGAAGGCTAATTCAAGACAATGATTTCGATGGTGCACTTCAAGTTGCAATACAACAGGTAAAATCGGGTGCGAATATTATCGATGTCAATATGGACGAAGGTATGTTAGATTCGAAAGAATGCATGATAAAGTTTCTAAATCTAATTTCTACTGAACCTGAAGTGGCAAAGGTTCCCGTGATGATTGACAGTTCCGACTGGTCGGTAATCGAGGCGGGGATAAAATGTATTCAAGGAAAACCGATTGTGAATTCGATTAGTTTGAAGGATGGTCGGAGCAAATTCATGGAAAAATCCAGATTCATCAAGCGACATGGGGCAGCGGTGATTGTAATGGCATTCGATGAAAAGGGGCAAGCAGAATCTGTTGATAGGAAGGTCGAAATCTGTCAGCGATCTTACAATTTATTGGTAGATGAAATAGGGTTTGATCCCCATGATATCATTTTCGATCCGAATATTCTGGCTGTGGCTACAGGAATTGAAGAACACAACCGATTCGCGATAAACTTCATTGATTCTATTAAGAAAATCAAAGATTCGTGCCCTGGTTCCAAGATTTCTGGTGGTGTAAGCAATCTATCTTTCTCATTCAGAGGGAATAATCCGGTTCGGGAGGCCTTCCATTCTGCCTTCCTTTACCATGCCATTGACGCTGGGATGGACATGGGGATTGTAAATCCGGGAATGCTCATTCCATATGAAAAAATACCTAAGGATTTGCTTGAATTGGTAGAAGATGTTCTCTTCGATAAAAACAGTGAAGCTACAGAGCGGATGGTCAAATTCGCGGAAAACTATCATTCAGAAACTGATTCTTTTTCTGTTGAGGACGAATGGCGAATGGAGGGTGTAGAAAAGAGGCTGGTCCACTCATTGGTCAACGGTATCAGTGAATATATCGAAGAAGATGTGGAAGAGGCTAGGAGACAGTTCAATAATCCACTAGAGTTGATAGAAGGGCCCCTAATGGAGGGGATGGGCGTGGTAGGGGATTTGTTTGGAGAAGGAAAGATGTTCCTCCCACAAGTAGTGAAATCTGCAAGGACAATGAAGCGAGCAGTAGGTTATCTTGAGCCGTTCATGAAGAAGTCTGAGTTAACTCAAGGACACAAAGGAAAGATAATTCTAGCCACCGTAAAGGGCGACGTACACGATATAGGGAAAAACATAGTCGGTGTTGTTCTGGAGTGCAATAATTTCGAGGTAATAGATCTTGGAGTGATGGCTTCGGTGGATTCTATCCTAGAGGCAGCAAATGAGCATAGCGCAGATATGATTGGTCTTTCAGGATTGATTACGCCTTCGCTAAGGGAAATGTCTCATGTAGCAAAGGAGATGGAAAAGAGAGAAATGGAAATACCTCTTTTGATTGGTGGTGCGACTACCAGTAGGCAACATACAGCAGTAAAAATCGCTGGGAGCTATAGTAATCCAGTAATTCACGTCAAGGATGCCTCCAGAGTGAGTGAAGTTGCATCGAAAATAATCGATGGGGAAAAGAAGGTGGGGTTTTTCAATAAGAATTCGGAAACTCAAGAGTCCATCAGAAAGAGATATCGAGAAATGTTGAGGAAGCCGTTGGTCTCTCTTGAAGAAGCTAGGTCGGGTTCACTATCTTTTGACTGGGAGGAGTTGGATATCCCGACGCCTCCATTTATTGGAAATAGAAAGATGGAGGGTTTGCCTCTAGAAGAAATATCTGAATTTATCGATTGGACTTTCTTTTTCACTTCATGGGATATTCCTAGAAGATTCCCGGAAGTTCTGGAAGACGAAAAATTCGGGGAAGCAGCAAGAGATTTATTCAAGGATGCAAATGCCTTGCTCTCGGAGATTGTTGACGGGGGTTTGTTGACTGCGAATGCATCATATGGGTTTTGGAAGGCCAACTCGGAAAATGACGATATTGTTGTCAATACCGATGGTAAAAAAAATTAGGAAGTCAGGCTAATGATGCTGAGGCAACAACAGCAAAGAGGGGATTCTAGATATTCTTGTCTCTCTGATTTCATTGCACCTCTTTCTTCGGGAAGAAGGGATCACATAGGTATGTTCGCAGTAACAGCCGGAATTGGTGTTGAAGGGCTTTCTCGAGATTATGCACTCAAGGGAGATGATTACAAGTCAATTATGGTTGGACTGTTGGCGGATAGGCTAACTGAGGCAACGGCCGAATGGTTGCACAAAAGAATTCGAAGGGAATGGGGCTTCCCCGACCCCGAAAATCTAAATTTTTCAGACATTCAAAACGAGCAATATCGGAGTATTCGTCCTGCTTTTGGTTATCCAGCGTGCCCTGATCACAGTGAGTTGAAGAAGACCTTAGAGATGCTTGAAGCAGAGGAGATCGGGATTAGAATTTCAGAAAACAATGCAATAATTCCAGCCGCGAGCGTGAGCGGCCTGTATTTTGCTCATCCTGAATCCCGATATTTCTCTGTTGGAAGGGTTTCCAAAGAACAAGTAGTGGACTATAGCGCGAGAAAGAGGGTTTCTGTGGCAGAAGCCGAATCTCTACTTTTTGGAAACCTGGGTTACTTCAACGAAGACTAGTGCTCAGGGCAAATTGTTATTCGACTGGAAATCATTAGTTTCAGAGTCTGAAACCGGCATAGATCAAATCATGGTTTCCTTTTCGGATTGCCACTAGCTCTCCTCCGTAGACTCTAGCTACATCTTCGAGAGTCGGTTTTCGAGATCCGAATAGGGTTTCTGCGTCATCTTCCAGATTTGGAACGTTTGATAGGTCGGCATTGCATCTTCTAACATAGCCCTCTATGTCATGAGGAGCGTAAGTAATCAGTCCTTTGACGGGCCAACTCTTGAGATTCTCGTGGGCCATTGAAAGAGTCAAAACATTACGCTGATGCTGACTAGACCAAGATCCAATGTATGGATCTGCGCAGACAAGATCGAATCTCGCTTCGGGGGAGATTTGCTGAAAGTTTTCGAACACAGTAATGCTTGGAAAGGAAGCCCGTAAAACCTGTCTCTTTTCCTCGTTTGTCTCTGCTGTGGTAACTTCACATCTATCAACCAAAGGTCGAATTGTCCTTTCACCCGTCCCTCCAAATAATTCCAGGTAGGTCTTAGCCCCAGTAACCTCAATCATATAATGAAAAAAGTCATCATTTTCGAGTGTTGGTACATTCATTGACATTCCTACTAGATTCCAGTAAATAATGTTGGGGGGATATTGGAGGTATCCCCTGCGGCGAGCAGGGCGTGGGCCGCCCTCACCACCGGGAGGAGATGGTCGGGCGAGGGGTTACGCAGACCCCAGCGTCCACCATTTTTGACATAATCCAACTATGGAGTGTATCCGCTTCGCTTCAACCACTCTACAGCCCGAGAATTTCCTAGAAATTCCGTAATCCTCTGCTCATTGTCATCCTCTCTCCACCTTCCAATTCTCGATGAGTCTGGTTGTTTGGTTAGCATTGGCTGCCTATCACTCAATGCACTTCTGAACTCGTCCTCTTTTTGAGCATCTTGAATCATATTTTTACACCAAGATATTCCAATATGTTGGAATATCTTCTTCATAGTCCCTTCAATGTCCTCTACCAAATCCTCGTAACTAACTATAATGTGATTTTCGTGACTGAAACTGTAAATTATACTCATTACATCAATATATCTTTGTATCTCACAGTGGTATTGTCTATTTTTCTTCCAGTGCTCAGAAGTAACAACGTCCCTTCCGTCCCTTATCGTACTAATGAACCAAATTTCTTGATTTTCATTACTTAGCCATTGATATGAAAGACAATTCCAAGGTGTTTTTTCTGCCCAAATTGAAGCCTTGACCCCTCTCCTCTCTGCCCATTTCGCCATTAATCTATCAAATGCTTCGACTGAAGTCTGGGAACTTAAGATGATATTGGAAATCTCACTTTCTCCTAACTGGAGAGCTTTGTTAATTCTTCTACATCTTCCTCCGATTCTCTCCTGGTTAGTACACAACAGAAACTGGAAGAAAGTAGTTTCTGGAGGTGAGACTATCTCTTTTGCAGCATCTAGGTGCCACCTAAGTAGTGTACTTCCAGATCTGGGAAGTCCCCCTATGATGATTCTTTTTTTCCATTCCACCATTAGTCACCTAGATTCTCCCTCTATTCGCCAATCCTTTCTATAATCCATTCCTTCATTTGGTCACTCAAATCGTCGCGCCTAAGTGCATGGTCGACTTGAGATTGAAGCCACGAGAGGGGGTCTCCACTATCGTATATCTCCATTTGATCTAGATTTACAGCTCTAAGGCCGTCATTTTGTATTAAGTGATTAAGGAGGAAAATCGATTGCATTTCGCCAAATTCAGATACAGGGAATTTCTGAAGGATTTCCGAAGTGTGCTCAGGAAAGAGATATCTGCCGCAGAGCACGAAATTACTGGGCGCTTCATCAACAGAGGGCTTCTCTACCAATCCAATCACCATGTCATCTGACAAATTAACTACTCCATATTTGCTGATCTCACTTTCCTCAACTGTGCAAACTCCCACGCACGGTAATCCCCATTTTTCGTACATTTTCACAAGCTCCATCGATGCATTCGAAGCGTTATCAAGGGCATAATCATCAGGACTACAATGCGTATCTAGTACTACCATGTCCCCAAGAAGGACTAGGAATGGTCCGTCTATATTCTCTATTGCTACAGAGATAGCATCAGCTACTCCTCCTGGATTATATTGGATATGGGGGATCAGACTTATTCCCTCAGACCTCAATCTCAACGAATCTCTCGGTAGTTCTTTTCTTACATCATCCTCGAAGACTTTGTCATTCTCAATGAATTCTTCAAGAATTCCCATTTTTCTTTCTGAAAGGACCAAGTGTACTCTTTCTACTCCCGATTTTGCAGCTTCCGAGATTAGATGATTAATTACTGGCGTATCCACTAGGGGCATCGTTTCTTTTGGCATATACAAGCTGGCAGGGAGCATCCTAGTCCCTCGTCCCCCAGCAAGAATAATTGCGTCTCTGACGGCCGCCATAGCATCCGTCTTCCGGAGTTAGATTTCAAGAAACCGCTATTTCAGTTGTATTGAGGTGGTAAAGTGAAAAGCCTCGCGCCTCCGTCGCTGTATGTGGACACGGTCACAATCATTGTTCCTGTTAAGGATGAAGAAGAAGGTCTTAGCTACTTGCTGGACGACTTCGAAAAATCAGATTTGAAAAATAATTTCGACATCCAATTCATCTTCGTTATAGACGTAAGAACGTCTGACTCATCAAAGACTGTAGCATCAATAATGTCGGAAAATATAATTGATCAAAGCGAAACAACAGGGAAGGGTGCAGCAATGAAACAAGCTGTTCTAGAATGGTACGAAAAACCCACTAAATATGTCGTTTTTCTTGATGCAGACGGTTCATATTCATTCAATTCGGTTCAATCTCTACTGGACAAATTAGTTACCGGGCCAGATATTGTTTCTGGCTCAAGATTCCTAAATTCTCAAGGCCGTCCAGATGGGATGAGTAGACTGCATAATTTTGGCAACTTGGTCCTATCTAAGATTTCCAGCATAAGGAACAGAAGGAAAATCACCGATCTATGCACTGGTCTTTGAGGATTCACCGCAGCAGCTCTAAAGTCATTGGAGTTTATCTCTGAGGGCTTTGATTTGGAGGCCGAAATTGCTGGACTTGCCAGGAAAAGAGGCCTTGACCATCAGGAAATCCCAGTCAATTGGAGCCAAAGGAAGGGTGGTGTGAGTAAACTTAGTTCACTTAAGGACGGCTCAATCATCCTTCTTAGGATTCTAACGACTTAGTCTAGTTCCATCCAGATACTGTAAGATTTGGATTGATTAAATTAGAAGGTAAAATGATTACTCCAGGATTGGTAACTGTATTACATCCTATCTGACTTCCATCACCGATGAGTGCACCCATCTTTTTCAAGCCCGTATCGATTCTTGACCCATCTTCTAAAGTTACAAAAATCCCCCTCCTATCGTTTCTCACGTTAGAAAGTTTCACTCCGGCTCCCAGATTTGAGCCAAAGCCCAATATTGAGTCTCCCACATAATTGAAATGTGCTGCATTTGAACCCGGAAGAAGTACAGAATTCTTCACTTCCGTGCAATGGCCAACAAGAGCGCCAGAACAAATCCAGCTACCCTTCCTCAGATAGGCTCCATGCCGAATTACTGCATTT
>MDTA01196860.1_pt1 | contig 10069 bp, 13 predicted proteins | sample 811151 | NCBI WGS metagenome assembly MDTA01 (sample SAMN05326648, study PRJNA326480) | marine metagenome | isolation source: seawater | place: Indian Ocean: South | collected 2010 | reverse complement strand
AGAGATTGTTATGGAATAACTTGTAAAATTTGTAAAAGCTGTTATCCCAATAGAAAAAAACCTATTAAAACAAAAAAAGCATAAATGAAAATCTTAGGAATTGGTAACGCTATTGTTGATGTAATTTGTAAAGTTGAAGATAAGTTTATTACTCAGAATAATTTAACGAAAAGCACAATGAAGCTTGTAGATGAGACTGAATTTAAGAAATTATTATCTACCATTAAAATTGAAGATACAGTTTCGGGCGGATCGGTAGCAAACTCAATAGTAGGTCTCTCTCAACTTGGAAACAAAGTTGGTTTTATTGGTAAGGTAAGTGATGACGATTTAGGTATTAAATATGAAGAGGGTTTAAAAAAAGAAAATGTTCAGTACTTTTATTCTAAAAAAAAAGAGACAATACCAACTGGAACTTGCTTAATATTAATTACCCCTGACTCTGAAAGGACAATGGTAACTTTTCTTGGTACCGCAGGTAAAATTAATGAAAATGATATTGACACGAATGCAGTGAAAAATAGTGAAATCTTATTTTTAGAGGGTTACCTTTGGGATGAGGGTGAGCCTAAAAAGGCATTTGAAAAAGCTATTAACAATTCTAATAAAGTCGCAATGTCATTGTCAGACTTGTTTTGTGTAGAAAGACATAAACCTCACTTTCTGGATTTAGTTAAGAATAAGTTAGATATCACTTTTGCAAATGAGCAAGAAATTATGTCACTCATAAATGTACAAAAATTTGATGACGTAATAAATTTTGCCAAGGAGATAAATAAGTTGATAGTTGTTACACGTGGGGATAAAGGAGCAGTTGCAATAAATAAAAACGAAATCGTAGAGGTATCTGCAAAAAAAAGTCTTCAAATTAAAGACTTAACAGGTGCCGGAGATCTATTTGCTGGTGGTTTTTTACACGGTTTAATAAACAATAAATCCACAAGTGAAAGTTTAGAGACTGGAACAGAAATGTCTTCAAAAGTGATACAAATTATTGGGGCTAGACTAAATAACTAATTTTTTTTTCTTTTAAAACTACCTTTTCCTTTTTTTGGTTTTACAACTCTTTTCCTATACTTACTTGTAAAAAGGTCTCTTGCTATTTTATTTCTTTTTTTCATAAGGAATAACCATTTTTAGTATTAAGGATAAAATTATTATCAGAAAATTTATCATTAATTTTTTTTCTTAATCTATAAATATGTGTTTCAATAGTATGGGTGTCAGCATCTGGTGCATAATTCCAGACGGATGATAGAATTTTATTTTTTGAAATTGGTTTATTATATTTAAGTAATAATTCGAGAAGTTGGACTTCTCTTTCAGTAAGAATTATTTCGATATTTTCTTTTGAAAGTTTTTTTTCATTCTTATTTAAAAAATAATTTTTGATTTTAATTGATGAATTTTTGCTAAATATTTTTTTAACAGTAATACCTTCAACAAGTGAATTTATTTCTTTAAGAGTTAACGGAAGTTCCATCACTGCATCATAGTTATTAGACGTGTCTTTTTTATTAGTAGCATAAATTTTTAAAGAATTACTCTCATTAATGATTTCAACATTTTTTTTATATTTAAGAGCATCTTCATGAAACAATATCACGTCATGATTGAGGTTAAACTCCTCAATAATAGGATTAAACTTTAAAAAAGGTTTTAGTTCATCTAATGTAGACGAAAAAGAAATAGGGCCTAAGATTAACACGTTTATTTGATGCATATAACAATAAATAAAAACTTTCTCTCTTATAATAACTATAAAGCAAAATGTGCGATAGGTAAAAGGGGAATTGGATATAAAAGGAGAGAGGGAGATTTAATAACTCCCAAAGGATTATATAAAATTAAATATGTTTTGTTTAGGAGTGATCGAGTAAAAATTAAAACTAAAATAAAAAAAAAAATTATTAAAAAAAACAACGTTTGGTGTGATGATCCTGCATCAAAATATTACAATAAACTTGTAGAATTACCATTCAATTATAGACATGAAAAGCTTTATAAAAAAGAAAACATCTACGACATCATATTAGTTTTAGATTTTAACATGAACCCCGTCAAAAAAAATAAAGGTAGTGCAATTTTTATTCATATAGCTAAAAATAATTTTAAAAAAACAGAAGGTTGTATTGCTATTAAAAAAAAAGCGCTCTTAAAAATTTTAAATGAAATAAAGGTTTCTACAAAAGTTAAAATCGAGATCCAAAAATAGAACTTCCTATTCTTACAAAAGTAGCACCATAATTAACTGCTTGCATATAATCCGCCGACATACCCATGCTTAGATCTTGTAAAGCAAGTGATTTATTTAATTCACTTAAAGATTTAAAATATTTATCAGGATGATTATCATTAGGGGGAATAACCATAAGTCCTAAAATGTTTAAATTTATTTCATTCTTGCAATAATTATAAAATTGGTCAATTTCACCTACGGGTATTCCTGATTTTTGAATTTCATTTCCAATATTTACTTGTATAAAATATTTAAGATTTTTATTTAGACTCTTTTGATGCTTAGCTAAGTTGTCTGCTAATTTCTTACTATCTAAAGAATGAATGAAGTCAAATAATTTTACAGCATCTTTAGCTTTATTACTTTGAAGTTTTCCAATCATATGTAATTTTATATTCTCATTTTCAGTCTTTAATTTAGACCATTTTGATATAGCTTCTTGAACTTTATTTTCGCCAAAATGATGATGGCCATGATTAATTAAAGGATACACGTGATCTAATGGAAATGTTTTACTTACGGCTATTATATTTACTTTTTGAGCTGGTTTGGCAGATATAATATTCAATTTTATTTTATCGAATCTTTCTATTATTGTGTTCATATGTTTACTCTTAAGAAAAAATATTATTGTATAATTGAAAGTATCAAAGATTTAAATTTAGAAAACATAAAAAAACGAAATAAATTTACAATTATATATAGAAATCAAAAAAAATCAGAAAAATTAAGTGATTTATTAAAATTTAGGAAAATATGTAAATTAAAATCTATAGATTTTTGCATAGCTAATAATTTAAAACTAGCAATTATTTTAAATGCAGATGGAATTTATTTATCTGCTTATAATAAATCGTTTAGAGCATTATCTCGAAAGAAATCAAATTATTACATTATTGGTTCTGCTCATACACAAAAAGAAATATTTATGAAAATAAAGCAAGGATGCAAGATAATTTTATTATCAAAATTATTTAAAGTTAATTATGACGAGAAATCTCCTTTTCTTGGAGTAATTAAATTTAACAACTTTTTAAATTTTAATAGCAACTTAATACCTTTGGGCGGTATAAATTTAAACAATCTTAATAGTTTAAATATGCTTAAATGTAAGGGTTTTGCTCTTATGTCTGAGATAAAAAAAAAGCCGGCTAATATAATTAACCGGCTTTTTTAAATTTAATAGTTTAACTATTAGAATGCTACTACTACAGATAACGTTCTTGTGTCATCTACAGCATTTAATACGTGGTTAGCATTATCAGTTGAAGCTTCTTGGAAGCCGATAGTCATACCACCCATAGTGTAACCTACGCTTATCGCGTCAGTTTCTTGCTCTGGTGATCCGATATCGTCATGCTTGTAAGACTCGTATCTATTGTAAGAAATAGATAATGAATCATTTACTGCATAAGCAAGACCAATTACCATATCTTTATACTCGATAGGTTTTGCGCTCTCAGCACCTGAAGTTACTGTTGAACCTTCATTGTGGAATTTGTATTGAATTCCAGCTGAAAATTGACCAAATCCGTAGTTTAAAGCTGCTGTCGCATCCATTGCTTCATCAGCTCCATCTACTGTTGACGAGTCATGTTCTAAGTAACCTAAAGTTAATTTAGCACCATCAAGGTATCCACCTACTACTGGTAAATCAGCCATGTTTGTTACTAAAGAATAAGATGCCATGCTGCCTACAGCTGCATTTGTATCAGCAGATGCCGCTTTGTCAGCAGGTTTGTTACCGTCTGCTTTTGGTATGTATTTTGTCTTAAACGTACCTAAGATAGGTAAAGCTGCAGACAAAGTAATACCAGTTTTTGATGCATCATCACCTATATCGTTATAAGTTCCTGAAGTAGCGTTAGCTTCTTCAAAAGCGTTAGGTGTTACATCATCAATAGCATCTACAACTCCACCGTCAGAACCGATGCTTATGTCTACTAGACCAGCAACACCTCCGAAAGTAATTAAAGAGTTACCAAATGCTAAAGAGTCTGATGTATCTTGCATTACAGAAACTGTAATACCGTTATCCAATTCAGTTGAACCAGCGAATTTTAATTCTCTGTCCATACCAAACGGGTTACCAGTCGTTTTCTCAGTCTCTGATTGGTAAGTTGCTTGCATGTTACCTGTTACAGTTAATTCTCCAGCATAAGCTGTTGAAGTTGCGAACAAGAAAGAAACAGCAACTAATATTTTTGTTAGTTTCATTATTTTTCCTTTGTTTTATTATTAATAATTAATAATGGGCTATTAGTACTGATTTTTTGTCTAATTTTCTCAAATTTCGTTGATTTCTATTGCTTTTTTTATATCTAGTTGTATTTTTACAACAGTGAAAAAACAATTATAGAATAAGCTTTTTTTAACGTATATAGCTAAAATAATGAAAATTCTAAAAATTATAACCCGTATTACACCAGTACTAGTTTTATTATTATTTACATATTCTTGTGGAGTGCCAGAATTTGCCAGACCAGGTAAAGTAAAGGAGGGTTCTCCTATAAATGCTCAAGATCGTGCAAGAAAAAATGTTGATGAAGGTAGGGGTGTAAGCCTCAAAGGGATGATGGGGTCAAAATCAACAAATTACGAATTTAGTACATCAAATCCTCTGTGGAGAGCTTCTTTAGAGATCATTGATTTTATGCCATTAACAACCGTCGATTATTCTGGCGGAATTATAATTACCGATTGGTACAGTGATGGGCAAAATTTTGATGAGTCGATTAAGATAACCGTACGTTTTATGTCTAACGAAGTAAGATCAGATAGCGTTAAAATAATTGTTCATAATAAAAAATGTAAAACAAATCAAACATGCGCTGTTAATGAGATAGACTCAAACATTAAGTTTGAACTGCAAAAATCTATTTTGAAAAAGGCTGCTCTTTTAGAGCAAGAAACGAAAAAGAAGAAATAAATAAAGTCATAATTAAAGTATTTTTTAATGGAGAGATACAGCTTTCAAAATATTGAGAGAAAATGGAACAAGATAAAATCGTTTAATTCAGTCAGAAACGATAAATCTAAAAATAAATATTATTGCTTAGAAATGTTTCCTTACCCATCTGGAAAAATTCACATGGGGCATGTAAGAAATTATACTATCGGAGATGTAGTAGCTAGATATAAGTACGCGAACAACTTTAACGTTTTACATCCAATGGGATGGGATGCTTTTGGTTTGCCTGCAGAAAATGCCTCTAAATCAAATAATTTACATCCAAAAAATTGGACAAATCAAAATATAGAAACAATGAGAAATCAACTTAAGTTATTGGGCTTATCAATAGACTGGGAAAGAGAAGTTTCTACATGTGATCAAGAATATTATAAACATCAACAAGAAATCTTCATAGATTTTTACAATGCAGGTCTCGTCTCCCGTAAAGAAACTTATGTAAATTGGGATCCTGTAGAAAAAACTGTTCTTGCTAATGAGCAGGTTATTAACGGCAAAGGGTGGAGATCAAATGCTATAGTTGAGAGAAAGAAATTATCACAATGGTTCTTTAATATAACTAAATTTGCTGATCAGCTTTTAATTGATTTAGACAATTTGAAAGGATGGCCTGATAAAGTAAAATTAATGCAAAAAAATTGGATAGGTAAATCTTTTGGTTGTGAAATAAATTTTCAAATTTATAATTCCTCTAATAAATTAAACGTTTTTACTACCCGTCCTGACACCATCTTTGGTGCAAGTTTTATAGCATTATCAATCGATCACCCAATTAGTAAGGATTTCGCAGAAGATGGAAAATTCTTAGAATTTAAAAATAAATGCAATAAATCTGGCACCACAGAAGAGGCATTAGCAAATGCAGAAAAATTAGGTTTCAAAACAAACTTTAAAGTTAAGCATCCATTTATTGATGGAAAATTACTACCAGTATATTTTGCAAACTTTGTGCTAATGGATTATGGAACCGGTGCCATTTTTGGATGTCCGGCACATGATCAAAGAGATTTTGACTTTGCAAAAAAATATAATCTTGAAATTACCAGAGTGGTATCATCTGGCAAATCAACTAGTAGCGAACTAGATGAAGCGTATACGGGTAGTGGTACTATAATTAATTCTGACTTTTTAAATAACTTAAATATTGATGAAGCAAAAAATCAAATTATTAAAAAAATTGAAAAAGATAAACTTGGAAAAAGAAAAATCTTGTACCGACTTAAAGATTGGGGCGTCTCTCGCCAACGTTATTGGGGCTGCCCTATTCCAATGATTTATCTCGAAGACGGAAAAGTAGTTCCTGTAGACAAAAGTGAACTTCCTGTAGTTCTTCCCGATGATATAGATTTAAATGCTAAAGGGAATCCACTCGAGTTACATCCTAGTTGGAAACATACAATTCATAAAGCTACCGGAAAGAAAGCTTTACGTGAGACTGATACATTGGATACTTTTGTGGACTCGTCGTGGTATTTTTTAAGATTTTGTTCACCTAAACACAAAACATCTCCATTTAATTCAAAAGATGCAAAATATTGGATGCCAGTTGATCAATATATTGGAGGAGTTGAACATGCAATTTTACATCTTTTATACGCTCGTTTTTTTACAAAAGGTATTAATCAAATAAATAAAGAAATAAATCTTTCAGAACCATTTAAAAATTTATTTACTCAAGGCATGGTATGTCATGAGTCTTTTAGAGATAATCAAGGAAATTGGCTTTATCCAGAAGAAGTTGAAATGATAAACCAAAAAAAATACGTAAAAAAATTAGATAAGTCGGAAGTAATAGTTGGACCACCTGAGTCCATGTCAAAATCAAAGAAGAATACTATAGATCCTGAGTCAATGATCAATAGATATGGTGCGGATGCAGTGAGATTATTTATATTATCTGATAGCCCCCCTGAAAAAGATATTCAATGGTCAGACACAGGTGTAGCTGCTGCAAATAAATTTTTACAAAAGTTATGGAATTTAAATCACCAAATTTTAAATAGAAGTAAACATTCAGGGGACTCTGAAATTGAAAAACAATTTAATTTAGAAATAGATAATTTTATTAGCAAAATTGATACATCTATTAATGATTTTAGATTTAATGTAAGTATTGCACTGTTTCATCAAATATTTAATGCTTTTAAAAATAATTTGGATAAAAATATTAAAAATAATATTTTTAAAGATGAGTTTGTAAAATTCATGAAAGTGCTTGTACCCTTTGTTCCTCATTTAGCCTATGAATGCTTGAGTTTATTAAAATGTAAAACAACCGAAAATTGGCCAGAAATTAAAAGGGATACTATCAGTAATATAAAGATGGCTGTTCAAATAAATGGAAAAACTCGAGATGTGATAAATATAAAAAAAGATACGCCAGAAAAAGAGATTAAAGAATTCATATTGAAAAATTCAAAGGCGAAAAATTATATTGAAAATGGCAATATAAGTAAGATTATATTTGTGAAAAATAGAATTATAAATTACATAATTTAACTTTATGAAAAACATAACTTTATTTTTAATATTAGTTTTTGTATCTAACTGTGGTTTTAAAGTTATAGATATGTCAGAACAGAATAATTTTAGTATAGCAAATATCGAAGCTTCTGGAGAAAGTAAAATTAATTATATAATTAAAAACAACTTGTTAAAGTCAACTAAGAAAGAGGTTAATGAAATTAATATTAAGCTAGAAACTAAAAAAATTAGAAATGTCAAAGAAAAGAATATAAAAAATGAAATTACTAAATATGAAATATTAATAATTGTTAACGCCGTAGTGACTGAAAATAAAAATAACAAAAAACATAATTTGGTATTTACAACATCTGGTGATTATAGTGTTGGTGCACAAAACTCAACTACAAGAAATAACGAAAAACAAATTGTAAAATTACTCTCAAACAGTTTATCTGATAAAATTCTAGATGAAATAAATTTAACTCTAAATGATAACTAAAAGTTATACGGTTGAAAACGATATTAGCATACTTAAAAACAATCATGTCCTTTTTTATGGAGAAAATTTAGGACTTAAAAATCTATTAAAAAAAAAAAATAAAATTTTATAGAAAAGGAACGAAAACTCTAGTTTTCTCGCAAGATGAAATAATTAAAAATTCAGATATAATTTTTAATGAGGTTTACAATTCTTCTCTTTTCGAAAATGAAAAAATAATATTCATTAATAATGCTAACGATAAAATTCTTCCCATCATTCAAGAAATTGAGAGTAAAATCAAAACTCAAAAAATATACGTATTTTCGGATATACTTGATAGAAAATCAAAGTTAAGAAATCATTTTGAAAAGTCAAAACAATTAACAGCTGTGCCTTGCTATGCGGATAATGAAATTACAATAAAAAATTTGATTCAAAGAGAACTTAAAGATTTTAAAAATATCACACAACAAATTATTAATATGATTATGCAAAGTTGTAATTTTGAAAGAGATAAACTTTATAACGAATTAGATAAAATTAGAGTTTGTTTTGAAAATAAAATTATTAATGAGGAAAAGCTTATAAAACTACTAAACATAAATGAAAACAGTGACTTCTCTTTACTTAAAGATGAAGCATTAAGTGGAAATAAAATTAAAACAAATAAGTTATTAAGAGATACGATAATTGAACCCGAAAAAAAGGTTTTGTATATAACAATGTTTAATCAAAGATTGCGTAACCTAGCCCAAATATCCGATGGAGATAAAAGTGACCTTGAAAATAGCATTAGCAATTTAAAGCCGCAAATTTTTTGGAAAGACAAGCCCTATTTTATACAACAAGCCAAAAAGTGGAATAAACTTAAAATTGAAAAGGCTTTATCTAAAACTTACGACTTAGAGTATAATATAAAATCAAATTCTGTAATAAATCATGAAATTTTATTAAAAAAATTCATAATTGACATTTGTGAATTAGCTAATGTTTAGTAAGCAAATTTTCAACAAGTTCGAATTGCTCTAGATCTTTATATTCAATTGTTATTTTTCCTGAATTATTTTTTTTATTTAAAATATTAACTTTTAAACCTAATATTTTTTCTATCCTGTCTTGAGTTTTTAAAATATTCGTATCAACTTTTTTTTCTTTGAATGAGCTTTTTTTATTTCTAGTTAAATACTCAACTTTTCTTGCACTGTAATTTTTTGATACTACCTCTTCAGCTATTTCAGATGCATTAGAAATTCCAATTAAAGGTCGGGCCTGGCCAGAAGTCAATGTACCCTCTTCAAGCATTGCTATAACATCAGGTGGTAATGTTAAAAGTCTCAGCGTATTACTCACATGACTACGACTTTTTGACATTAATTTAGAAATGCTATCATGATCATATTTGAATTCTTCATTCAATCTTCTATACCCCCTCGCTTCTTCTATCGGGTTTAAATCATCTCTTTGAATATTTTCAACAATTGCAACTTCCAAAGACTCCACATCACTCAAATCTAAAATTGTAACTGGTATCTCATGAAGACCAGCTCTTTGTGCGGCCATCCATCTTCTTTCTCCAGCTACGATTTCATATTTGCCATTTTCTGTTTTGTTAGGTCGGACTGCAATTGGCTGAATTATGCCATTTTTTTTGATAGAATTTGCTAATTCTTCTAGTTTTTCCTCACTAAAATGCTGTCTTGGCTGGTACGGATTTCTGCTTAAATCACTGATTGAAACAGTATTAGATTGACGAATATCTTGTGGTTTATTTTCGGGCTTTTCATCACCAAACAGTGCGGACAAACCTCGACCTAAGCCTTTTTTTTTTCCACTCATGCAACACTCGCTATTTTATTTTTAAACTCTTCAGCTAATTTAAAATATGACTTGCTTCCAACACAGCTTTTATCGT
>MDTA01097055.1_pt1 | contig 10069 bp, 9 predicted proteins | sample 811151 | NCBI WGS metagenome assembly MDTA01 (sample SAMN05326648, study PRJNA326480) | marine metagenome | isolation source: seawater | place: Indian Ocean: South | collected 2010 | reverse complement strand
TATTGAAGTTCATTTTACAGATAATAAAAAAAATAGAAAATTTAGGGATCATAAATTGTCAGTTTCTCCCGAGGAACTTCTAATTTTACGAAAAAAGATAGATAATTTAGATTATGCTTTAGGAAATTCTCAAAAAAAAATTCAAGAATCTGAACTAAAACAAACAAAAAACCTAAAAAAAGGACTAGTAGCAAAATTGAACTTAGATAAAGGAACAAAAATTAAAAAAGAGCATGTTGATTATGCAAGGCCAGCTTTATATTTTAATGCAAATAACTTAAAAACAATTTTGGGAAAAAAAATTAAAAAAAATATTAAACAAGGTTATCTTTTCAGAAAAGAGCATTTTAAATGATTTATTATAATTCAATTAAAAAAAAAATATTTAATAAAAAACTTAAAGTAGGAATTATTGGAATGGGATATGTTGGTTTCCCTTTATCGTTAATAGCATCTAAAAAGTTTAAAGTAATTGGATTTGATATTTCTAAAAAACGTATTAATTTTTTGAAAAAAAATAATTTATTGAAAAAAAATAAAAATCTTATTTTATCGAGCCAAAAAAATATTTTGAAAAAATGTGATTTTTTTATAATTTGCCTGCCAACACCATTAAAAAAAAATAAAGATCCCGATTTAAGCTATGTTAAAAATGGTTTTGAAACAATCAAACCTTTTCTCAAAAATGGACAAGTAATCAGTTTAGAAAGCACGAGTTATCCTGGTACAACTAGAGAAATCATATCTAAAAATCTTGAAAAATTAAGATTTAAAATTGGAAAAAATTTTTTTGTAGGTTTTTCCTCTGAACGAGAAGACCCAGGTAACAAAAAACATAAATTAGAAGATATTGTTAAAGTGTATTCAGGCCATACATCAAAATGTACAAACATTATGAAAATGTTTTATTCTTTAATTTTTAATAGTGTTTACATGGCAGGCAGTTTAGAAGTAGCAGAAATGTCAAAATTGTTAGAAAATATATATAGATCTGTGAATATTGGATTGGTTAATGAAATGAAAAAAATATGCACAAAAATGAACATTGATATTCAAGATGTAATTAAAGCAGCAGAAACAAAGAATTTTGGGTTTAATGTATTTTGGCCCGGCCCAGGGATGGGCGGGCACTGTATACCAATAGATCCATTTTATCTTACCTGGAAAGCAAAAGAGTTTGGAGTAAAATCTAGATTTATAGAGCTTGCAGGTGAAATAAATTCAGAAATGCCACTCTGGGTATTTAATAGAGTAAAGGAAATTCTTGATGAAAAAAATATTAGTATTTTTAATTCAAAAATATTACTTTTGGGAGTTGCATATAAAAAAAATATTGACGATACCAGAGGTTCACCAGCTTTTAAATTGATTGAACTAATGTTAAAAAATAATGCCAAAGTATCTTATAATGATAATTTTGTTAAAAACTTAAAGATTAAACATAAAAATTTTAATTCAAAATCTCTCAATTTGACAAAGAAAGAATTATCGAAATTTGACCTAGTTTTATTAGTTACCGACCATGATTATTACGATCGAAAATTTTTAATAAATAATTCAAAACTTATTTTTGATACAAGATTTTATTTTAATAAAAATGAAAAAGTGCATAAGTGTTAAAAGATATTACAGCTTTAGTTCAAGCTAGAACTAGTTCAAAAAGATTACCAGGAAAAGTTTTAAAGAATATTGGAAAAAAAACTATTTTAGAGATGGTTTTAAGTAATATTTCCAATTCAAAATATATAAGGGAAATCATAGTATTAACTTCTTTCTCAAAAAGTGATGACAAAATTATTAATTTGTGCAAAAAAAAAAAGTTTAAGTTTATAAGAGGTCCTCTTAATAATGTTTCATTAAGATATTTAATTGCTTGCAAAAAAATTAAGACCAATTATTTTATGAGAGTTTCGGCAGATAGCCCCTTTATTCTAACAAGTCTTGTAGATAAATTGTCATTAAAGGTTAAAGAAAAAAGCCCAGATATGGCAACTAATATATTAATAAAATCATTTCCTAAAGGACAATCTATTGAAATCTTAAATAAAAATATTTTTATGAAATATTATTATAAATTTAAAACTAAAAGAGATTTTGAACATGTCACTCCTTATTTTTATAGAAATAGAAAAAAATTTAAAATTTTTTCTTTTAGAAACAAAACAAACTACAAGAATATTAATCTTTCAGTAGATAATTTTATAGATTATAAAAGATCACAATATATAAACAAAAAATTAACTAAAAATATTTCATTAAAAAAACTTATTAAATTATATTATGAATTTAAAAAAATATAATATTGGAATCATTGGTCTTGGGGTTGGAGAACAGCATTTAATTGGTTTTCTTAAAAATAAAAGATGTAATGTAAAAACGATTTGTGATTTTGATAAAAAAAGATTAAAGAAAATTAAAAAAAAATATAAAAACATTACAACCACAATAAATGCTGAAGAGATTATTAATGATAAGAATATTGACTGTGTCTGTGTGGCTTCTTTTGATCAATATCATTTTTCTCATTGTCTTAATTCTTTAAAAAAAGGTAAACATATATTTGTAGAAAAACCATTATCATTAAAAGTCAATGATCTAAAAAAATTAGAAAACCTATCAGTAAAAAAAAAACTTATTGTTAATACCAATGTTATCATGCGAATGTTCCCTCGAATTAATTATATTAAAAGACTATGTAATAATAAAAGTTTTGGAAAAATTTATTATATTGAGGCAAATTATTTGTATGGTAGAATAAAAAAAATTACACATGGTTGGAGAAAGTACGAACCCTATTATTCAGTAATTCTTGGTGGGGGTATTCATCTAATAGATATGATTGATTATTTATTTGGATATAAAGTAAAAAGTATTTTCTCTAAAGGAAATAATTTAATTTCTAAAAAAAATAATTTTAAGTTCAACGATAACGCGGTAAGCATCATACATTTTTCAAATAACGTAATTGCAAAAATTTCCTCAAATTTTAGCTGTGCACATCCACATTTCCATGAAATCAAAATTTTTGGTGAAAATAAAACATTAATAAACAACATTAATAATATAACTATATGGGATAGAAAGAATTTATCAAAAAAAAAGATTGTTAAAATCCCTTATCCTGGAGTAAAAAAATATGGATTGATTGATGATTTTATCAGCAATGTATCCAACCTGAATTATAAAAATAATAAATCAGTATTTAAAAACATGTACATTACATTAATAGCTGATTTATCGATGAAACAAAATAAAGAGATTAAATTAAGATAGATCATATGCGGATACCATTTGCTAAACCAAATTTAGATAAAATAGATTTAAGTGGAATTAAAGAAACTTTGAATTCTGGAATTTTAGTTCATGGAAAAAAAACAATTATGTTTGAAAAAAAATTTTCAAATTTAGTTAAATCTAACTTTGCATTATCTACTAGTTCATGCACAACGTCTCTTTACATGGCAGCTTTATCTTTAAATTTAAAAAAAAGGGACGAAGTTTTAGTATCTGCCCAAACACATGTTGCTACGGTCCATGCTATTGAGGCAGTAGGAGCTAAACCTGTCTTTGTTGATAGTTCAGAGGTAGATGGAAATATTTCACTCAAGGATTTAGAAAAAAAAATAACAAAAAAAACTAAAGCAATTTTCATTGTACATTATTTAGGACGTCCCCAACCCATGAAAGAAATATTAAGCTTCACAAAAAAATATAATTTAAGATTAGTTGAAGATTGTGCTTTGGCTTTAGGAGCGAAATACGATGGCCAATCAGTTGGAACTTTTGGTGATTTTGGTTGCTTTTCCTTTCATCCGGTTAAATTAATGACAACAGGTGAGGGTGGATTTATTACAATTAAAAATAAAAAAGACTTTATTACTTTGAAAGATATTAGATCATTTGGGGTTAGAAAAAATTTTTATGAAAGAAAAATTCCAGGTTATTATGACGTTGAAAACTTTGGTTTAAATTTTAGAATGGGGGAAATTAATTCATCATTGGGTATTACTCAATTAAATAAACTTCCATATATGCTTAAAAAAAGAGAGACGAATTATAAATTACTAAAGAAAAAGATAATCGGTAATAAAAACTTTAGAATTTTAAAAACAGAATCTAGTAAAAAATTCAAGAGCAGCTACTATTGTATGAATATAATTTTGAATAATAATTTACTCAAAAAAAGAAATCAAATAATTAAAAAGCTAAATAATTCAGGTGTAGGCACCAGTATATACTATCCATTACCAGTTCCACATTTTAGTTATTACAAAAAAAAATATAATGTTAGTATAAAAAATTATAGTACTGCATTGTTATTATCTAACGCTTCAATATCCCTACCAGTTGGACCCCATATTTCAAAAAAAGGAATTGAATTTATTGCAAGAATTGTAAATAACTTAATTACATGAAAAATAATAAAGAAAAAGTTTTGATTATCGGTGGCATGGGTTTCATTGGCCATAATTTAGCTTTGAAGCTTTCAACTAAATACGACGTATTGATCGTAGACGCAATGGAGGTAAATAATTTAATTTCACTTAATAAAACTGCAAAAGAAAACCCTAATTTTGAATTATATTCGAAAATAATAAAACAAAGAATCAATTTGATAGAAACAAATAATATCTCTTTAAAAAAAATTGATGCTCGAAATTATGAAAAAATAAGTGAAGTATTTAACAACTATAAGCCTGATTATGTTTTTCATCTTGCTGCAGTTGCTCATGCTAATGTATCTAATAAAGATCCATATTCAACTTTTGATCATAGTTTAAGGACACTTGAAAATTCGTTGGATAATTCTAGAAATAAAAATCAAAATATTAAAAGATTTATATATCTTTCATCAAGTATGATTTATGGAAATTTTAAAGGTGGAATAGTTGATGAGGACACTATTTGTAATCCACTAGGTATTTATGGTGCCCTAAAATTTTCAGGTGAAAAGATGGTTATAGGATACAACCAAGTTTTCGATTTACCATATACCATCGTTAGACCCTCAGCTCTTTATGGACCAAGGTGTATTAGCAGGAGAGTCATTCAAATATTCATAGAAAATGCAATGAAAAATAAAGATATTTTTATAGATGATGATGGTAAAGAAAAGTTAGATTTCACATACATAGATGATTTTATTCAAGGTTTAGAAAAAATTCTTATTCATGAAGCGTCTAATAAGGAAATTTTTAACTTAACTTTTGGTCAAGCTAGATCAATAATTGATGTAGTAAATATCATTAAAAAGGAGTTTACTAATTTGAATGTAATTTCAAAACCAAGAGATAAACTGATGCCAATTAGAGGTACCTTGTCTATTGAGAAAGCTAAACAAAAAATTAATTACCTGCCATCTTTTGATATAGAAAAGGGTATTAAAGAGTATATTAATTTTTATAAGAATATTTCTTAAAATGTGTGGTCTCGTATTTGTTTTATCAAAAAAAAAAATAACTCAATCAAGAATTAAAGATACCTTAAAAGAGATGAAAAGTCGTGGACCTGATGCCCAGTCTTTCATTGAGGAAAAAATTAAAAAGAATAATCTATTATTTTTATTCTCTAGATTATCAATAATTGATTTAAATAAAAGATCAAATCAGCCTTTTAAAAAAAAAAACTGTATTTTAATATTTAATGGAGAAATTTATAACTTTTGTGAGATCAAAAATTTTTTAAAATCAAAAAAAATAATTTTCAAAACTAATTCTGACACTGAAGTTTTATTAGAGTCATATAAATATTGGGGTGAAAAATTTGTTAATCAACTTAATGGTATGTGGTCGTTTGTTCTTTATGATAAAAAAGAAAAAAAAATTATAATTTCAAGAGATAAATACTCAGAAAAGCCTTTGTTTTATTTTGCAGATAAAAATAGAGTAATCTTTGCATCCGAGACAAAATATATCAAATCTATATTACCCAATTTATCTAAAATTAATAAGGAAAAAATTAAAGAAAATATTCAATATGGATATAAGTCTCTTTTTTTAAACTCAGATTTTTTTTGGAAGCATATTAAAACTTTCCCCGCAAATGGTTTTTTAAAAATAAATTTAGAAGAAAAAATAAATTTTAGAATAAAAAAAAAAATTTCAATAAAATCTAATAATATATTTTCTGATAAAAAAAAATTGAATACAAGAAACTTATTGATCGACTCTCTGAAAATCAGAATGAGATCAGATGTGCCTATTGCATTCTCTTTAAGTGGGGGTATAGACTCAAATATTCTTGCCGGAATAGCATCAAAAATTTTCAATGAGGAAATATTTTCTTATTCAATATTGGATTTAGACCCACGATATAATGAAAAAAAAATGATCGATTATGTTGTAAAAAAAAATAAATATAACCACAAATATATCAATATTTCATCATACGATCATTTTTTAGAATTAATAAAAGTTACAAAATATTTTAATTCTCCAATTCCCACAATAAATTTTCTTGTTCAAAATTATTTAATGAAGGAGGTGCATAAAGATAAAAAAAAGGTTTTGATTTCAGGTATTGGAGCTGACGAAATATTTACAGGTTACTATCATCACTACAACTTTTATTTTAATGAACATGGAAAAAAATTTTCTAATAATTATCAAAAATGGAGAAGTAAAATTTTACCTAATGTAAGGAATAAAAAGTTTCAGGAAGTTTCAAAACTTGATAAAAAAGATTACTTACACGATGATAATAGATACTTGATCAAAAGACCAAATAAAAAATTTCTTTATCCAACTAATAGGCTTTCTAATGATAATTTAAAAAATAGGTTATTGAATGAATTATATTTTGATACAGTGCCAGTAATGACATATTCAGAGGATTTAAATTCTATGATGTATTCTGTTGAAAACAGAAACCCATATTTAGATAAAAATTTGATTAATTATGTTAACTCAATTAATTCTAAGAATTATATACAAAATGGTTTTTCAAAATACTTACTCAGGTCTTCTTTTCAGGATTTAGGAATTAATAAAATTATTAATAATTATAAGAAAACTGGTTTTAATTACTCATTTAGAACACTTTTTTCCTCTACTGACAAAAGAATATTAAATTTTATAAAAAAAAAATCTTTATTATTTGATTTAGTTAAAAAAGATGAAACTATAAAGTTATTTGAGAAAAATAAATTAAATGATGTAGAAAATAAACTAGCTTTTAGCGTCATAACTACGAAAGTTTTTTTAGATTATTGCTTATAAATTTTTATGAATTTATATACTTTATATTATAAATTGGTATTTAGAATTTTGAGAATAAAATATGGAAAAAATTTAAAGGTATATGGCAAAATATTTATTGAGGATTATAAAAATTGTACTTTAGTAATTGGCGATAATGTTAAAATTTATCCTTATGTTCATTTTAAATTTTATGAGGACACAAAAATTTTTATTGGTAATGAAGTAAAACTTGATTCTTTTACTCGATATGTTGTTGCTAATTCATCTGAAATAAGAATTGGAGATTTTACTAAAATTGGTAAATCAACTGTAATTAATGCTGGCGCCAATTTATTTATTGGTTCAAAAAACTTAATTGCACAAAATTGCAGCATAAACTCTTCATCACATAATTTTAATGATAAATCTGATATTATCAGCCAAGGTTACAATCATAAAAAAGTCGAGCTTGAAGAAAATATCTGGCTAGGTGCTAATGTAGTGATAAATCCTGGTACACTAATTGAAAAAAATACCATAATTGGTGCGGGCTGCAACATAAAGACTCATATAAAAAAAAATTCAATAGTTAAAAATAATTCTGATTTAATTATAGAAAAAAATGAAAATTATTAAAAAATTTTTGATAAGTATAATTAAAGAATTATGGCCACTGAACAGAAGCATTACAGGCAATGGTGTAAGAAAAACTCATAAAATTTTATCTAAAATACATAAATTTAAAACAATTGAAGTCAAGTCAGGTGCTAAATGTTTTGACTGGACTGTTCCTAAAGAGTGGAATGTGAGAGAAGCATATATTTTAGATCCCCAAGGAAAGAAAATAGTAGATTTTAAAAAAAATAACTTACATTTAGTTGGTTATTCGATAGCTATAAATAAATTAGTTACTCTTAATGAGCTTCAAAAACATTTATTTTCAATTAAAGAAAAAAAAAATCTAATTCCATATGTTACTTCTTACTATAAGAAATCATGGGGTTTTTGTATTTCTCAAAAATTAAGAGATAAGCTAAAAAAAGGATTATATAGAGTTTATATTGACTCAAAATTCAAAAAAGGAAGCCTTACTATTTCTGATTCAGTTGTAAAAGGAAAATCAAAAAAAGAAATTTTATTTCAATCATACACGTGTCATCCGTCCATGGCTGTAAATGAACTAATTGGTCCGATAATAATTGCTTTTTTGGCAAAGTATGTAAATGGCTTAAGAAATTTAAAATATACTTACAGATTTATTTTGCTACCAGAGACAATAGGTTCAATTATTTATATAAAAAAAAACTATAAAAATTTTAAAAAAAACTTAAGAGCAGGATATGTCATCACATGTTTTGGGCGTAATAATAAATATGTGTATAAAAACACAAGACAGCCAAATGATATAACAAATAAATATATAAAAAATTTTTTTAAAGACAAAAATTTGACTTTATTAAACTACAATCCAGGTGGAAGCGATGAGAGACAGTATAATTCAATAGGTAACAATTTTCCAATTGGATGTTTAATGTCAGAGAGACCAGATGGTTACGAAGGATACCATAGTTCAGGTGATGATTTGTCTAAATTAAATTATTCAAATATTGAAAAAAATATTAAAGATCTTAAAAAATTTATTAATTATATTGAAAATGAAAGATTTTATGAAATGAACATCAAAAATTGTGAACCACAGATTTCTAAACATTTAAACTTTTATGGTACAAAAAAAAATTTGAATAAATCGGCTAATTTAGATACTCTATCATTAAAATGGTTAGTTCATTTTTTAGATGGAAAAACAAAAATTTCAGAAATTTCCAAAATAAGTAAAATTAAAAAAAAACAACTATTTAAAATAGCTAATAAAATGTTTAAAAAAAATCTTTTAAGAATAGAATAAAATGGGTCTATCAAAATATAAATTTTATAAAGATGGTTTTGAATCTTTAGGAAAATGTTGTGATGAAAAGTTATGCAGGCAACTAAATAAAAAAATTTATAGTGTCCGAAATTTTAATAACATTTTTTTAAGCAAATCCGAATATTTTAAGTTAAAAAAAAGAAAAACTATAATCAAAGGAAATAATCCAAGGCCTGGAAGAAATTTGCTACATAAGCTGGATAGTTCATTCATATTTGAAAATGAAAAATTAATCAAAAATATGAGAAAAGTTTTGGGTCCTTTTTACAAAATTTTAGACTTTAAGCTTGTTATGGGGGTACCTTTAGAATTAATTCCAGAATGGGTGATTAAAAAGACAGGAGGTTTTCATAGTGTAAATTTAGGCTCATACATCAAACCAAAATATAGAGATATGACATATTTTAAGGGAATTGATTTTCATCAAGATATTATAGATTTTCCTGATCGAACAGCTGATTTTATTACTGCTTATATTTATTTAGATAAGGTTAGAGTAAATACTTCACCTTTATATGTAATACCCAGATCTCATTTACTTGGTGCATCTAAATTTCCACACAAAATATTTGAAACAAAAGGTGATAATTTAGTTTATCGTGTAGGAAAAAAATCAAAGAACTTAAAATCAGAAAAAATACTTGGTGGAGCTGGGACTTTGTCATTTTGGCACCCATTTGTTTTGCATGGTACTAAACCACATGAGTACTCTAAGCCAAGAATTTCAGTGAGAGTCTTGATAGAAAAAAACAGAAGAAGTCATATAGGCTGCCTTCTTGATCGGGTAAATGATAAAATTATAGGAAAGAAAAAATTAATGGCAATAAGAACCGATATGAGCCGTTCAGGAAAAATAATTAAAAAAAGGAACATCATTAATAGTCTTAAAAAGTAAAAAAATTGAAAAAACTGATTTTAATAAATTCTCAACAAGAATTAGATTACGTTAATCAAAAAAAAAAAT
>MDTA01037366.1_pt1 | contig 10069 bp, 10 predicted proteins | sample 811151 | NCBI WGS metagenome assembly MDTA01 (sample SAMN05326648, study PRJNA326480) | marine metagenome | isolation source: seawater | place: Indian Ocean: South | collected 2010 | reverse complement strand
TGTCCCAGAAGAAACACCACAAGATCCATGCCACCCAATAAAGGGGATGAAGTGTGTTTTGTACGAGTATAATGTCTACTAAACTTAACCACTTTAGGTGCCCTTTAAACTTAACCTTCCTCTTTGCGAGTGCTCTGGATATGACGAGTACAACAAATTGTATAGGTATCATTTGGGAGGAGAAAAAACTATTTATATGGTGTATCTGTGAAACAGAGACGAGGCAAAGATGAGTTTTGACGAGCAGTTTGAGAGGCAGATGGTGCCCCAGAGGCATGGCTTTCAGATTACTCGTAAAGCAAAGCGTCAAAAAGTCACTCCGGAAACTTACCCAGAGATTCTTGAAATGTCTGGAGAATTCGACAAGGAGATTCCAGATACGAAACCGCAGGCGCTTTTCTTTAACAGAGAAAATAAAAATGCCCCTTACAAGCATGTGTCTCCGTGGGATCACACCTTTGTAAAAAATCTCATGCAGAGACAACCTCGTGCAAACTTCAATATGAACGAGAACCCCCTGGTAGACAAGTACAGAGATACTATTGAGGGTGTGACTCGTGAGTACGAAGAGAAGTTTATGGTGGAAGCGAGTGGAGACCAACGCCCTTGCGTCATGGAGGAGGCTTGTGAGGGAAGGTGCATTCCTCAGAGTCCTCATAAGTTTGTCCTTCGAGAGTTTCTTTTGCCCTCGCAGTTGAAGTTGTACGAGGAAACCAAGAGGTACCCTATTGAAAGAGCCCCTTGTATCCTGTGCAAGAGGCTCCAGATCGCACACATGGTTGTGTCTGCGAGAGCAGAGAATACGGGCCTAAGAGATAACTGTCTTGTGCAAGATTACTACAACTTTGTAAATATTCCGGGCGAGTATGATCTGAAGGACTGTCTACTCTCTAAAAAGACTGTGTGGGAAGGACTTGTCTCGCCAGTTGTCCTTCACGTCAGAAACGCATACAAGTTTGTCTTGAAGGATGGTAAAAGAGGCTATACTCAGTGGAAAATGCCTTTTTTAACGACTCGGCCCGAGGAAGACTCGGGCATTACCCATTCATCGGCTTCGACTTATTGAAGACTTACTTTTTGGGGCACAAGTACGAGTATATTTTTACTCACTCTTTTTCAGAGATTGCGTATATGATACCTATTCGGGATGCAAAAATATGGAATCCATCGTCTGGAGGACGCATCTACAATGCTATTGGACATGTCATTGACGTGCTGCACGAGCTGTACGAGAGCTCCGAGGGCGAAATCAAATACTTAATTTCAATCATGCAAGACAGTTACATACCTTTGATGGATTACTTGGAGCATAATCCGACGAGTGACGAGCATCTGTGCGAGGATAGTGGTTCTGGAGCGCCAATCGAGAAACTTCTTCCGTCAGTTATATTTCACGAGGGCATGCTTCCAGATCATGTATCTGATTTGATGAAGTGTTCGTTTTGGTCAGACAACGGTAAGATGACTCCCATAGTACATCTTTTGAGTAAGAGTACTCCGCAGAGGTGTCAGATAAGATCGCTGACTCTGATCATGTTGAACTACTGCAAAATTCACGATGATGTGTACGATTTCATAGTGAAGGCACTGAAGTGTTCTATGATGGGACTTTACAGGACCAGCTCAAGACCCTCTATTCATATTCGGAAAAGTGTCTACAAAGTTTTTGCGAATTTGACAAGAAAAAGGTTTCTCACCTTTATGCAGAGCAAGCACCAGCAGCTGTTGTTCTTCACCATCAAAGAATATCTAATTTTCGCAGCGCGTCATATCCCATCTCTTTACAAAGAACTTGTCATTCGCTATAAGTGGAAGTCGTTCGAAAAGAGAGTTACAGAGACGATGAATACAGTGCGTGAAATGTTGAGTACAGACGATATTATGAAGTTTGCAGGTGTGGAGAGATTTCTGACGACCGTGACAAGGATGCAACCTCATTTGTACAGACCTCGGAAGCATGCCTTTTGTCGTGTTCTCATGCACGAGTGTGAGCATCACGACGATGTGCTTGCAATGGCTTCGGCAAGACATAAGTACTGGAATCTCATGTACGACATGTTGATCAGAGTACCCCTTGCACCTTTGCCTTTGGAGTGGCTTGAGATTTTCGGAGTGGCTCCTGATAATATAAAGAAGCTTCAGTTGTTGCAGAAGAATTACAACTCTACGGGTGTCAAAGGGAATATGAGGGCCTTCATTAAATCGCTACCTCGTGAAGAGTTTGAGATTGTTCGCTCGCTCGCGAGTGCGTACGACAGAAAGGTGAACGTTCGAATGTTTACGCTGCCTGTTCATATCACTGTTCGTCAGATAAGGGCACTAAGGCACATGCATAACGTGAAGGATGGGGAAGAACTTCACCCCACCATGGGCAGCACTTTAATCTGTATGGAGTGTCAGCAGTTCAAGGGTTTTGTGGCGCACAAGACAGCGAAAAAAGTTCATAATATACACGCTTATGGCCAGACCAGAGTACTCGTGGACGACGATACAGGCAAACTTTACTGCGGCAAACGACTGGACAAGATCGAGAAGAAGAGAGATGTGTGCGCGTACGCATGGGAACTCGAGGTGAACAAAGAGGAGAAGGAGAGTAGGAAAACAGCAAAGGATAAACGGAAGGAGGAGACGAATCGCTTGTGCGCTCAAAACGAATTACAGAGAGTTTGTTTGATAGGCAACATGCTTCAGTTTTATGGAGTTCTGTATACTATCTGTCCGCAGTGTGGCAACTTCTGTAAATATGATCCGAAGAACATGTACAACGGGTTTTACTGCGGATGCTGCATGGAGTATGGCCATTTATTCAGAAATATACGATGCGAGTGGTGTCGCACAAAGCAGCACTTGGAAAATATAAAGGTTGTCGGAGAAAAGGAGTCTATACACCTTTGCAAATCATGTCATAAGCCATGGATTCGCAACGCTAATAATATACTAAGCTTGGATACGATAAAACGTGGACTCAAAGAGAAGTGGAAGAGACTGCAGTCTATCTAAGATTTTAATTTTAATACTACTAAACTAAAAATAATACAGGCAGTGATAATATCTACCCATGGAATATCGTACGTCTCAATCTCTTCTTCTAATCGTATGTGAGACATTTTAGTAAAGTATCGAATGTAAATAATCTTTGTATAAATAATACAAAAGATTTATCTAAAATGCCTGAGTCACATAACGAGGAAGATTTGGTGGCTTTGACTGTTTTAGGTTTACTAGATATAGAGAGTAGGGCGAGACCTAGTCAAGCCGAAGCTAGTCCTAGACCTACACGAGACCAAATACGTAGAAGATTATTACCAGCGGATAGGGAAGGCGGTTTATCAGAAGAAGAGCGTAGAGATTTAGATAACAGACGCAACACGGAGCAGGAACTTCCTAATAGCAGTATAAATACTCTAGGACGTGATGGAGAGCCTTTAGGACCATTAGATGTCTTTGAAGATACAGATTCGCTAAAACCTCGAGAAAATGTGCCTGAACCTATCGCAAATCGCAAACCTCCACGAGCTAATCCAGACGAATTTCAAATTACAGATAATGGTGAGCTTAGTGAGGCACAAAAGAAAGAATTTGTAGTGAGGTTTGGCGCAAGAGAAGAAGTTGCAAAAATACCAGGAGTTATAGAAATCCTTGAAGAAGAGCTAAAGAGTGGACCCATTACTGCGACAGATACACAATTCATTCTACAGTACCTTGCACAAAAAACTGACTCAATAACAGAAGACGAACAGGAAAAGAGAACGGGAGAAATGAGCAAGAAGACAGGTTTATTCGCGAGAATGTGGCGCAGAATTTTTGGAAACAGAAATGAAGACTTATTAGAAAAATTAAAACAAGCAAATACTAATCTTACTGTAGCTAGAAAACAGACAGTGGATTTGCGACAAGAATTAGAAGATAAAGAAGCAAAATTAAAAGAAAAAGAAGTAAAAATAAAAAAATTAGAGACTGCATATGGCAAAGCTCTTACAACAGTTCAATCAGCAACAAAAATTTCAAGTCCTCAGAAAAATAGGCAACTACAATCATTACAAAAAAAAGTTCAAGAATTAACAGCAAAAGTTCAACAGGAGGAAATGATAGCAGAAGCTAATATCACTACTATGCAAAATAGTATCAATGATGCAAACGAAGAATTAAAATCAGCAAAATCTAAAAATGCAAAACTTCAGTCTGAACTTTCAAAAAATAAAGCTACATTTGACAATCAGATAGAAAAACTGACAAAAAAAATGAGAGAAATATCAGCTGAAAAAGGAGCCTTAGAACGACAGCTCACTGGAGAACAGGCGAAGCAGGCAGCAATTGATGAGCAAATAGGAAAGAATAGTAAACAACTCAAGGACTTGAATTCAACACTTGAATCAGCAATGGGAGCATTAGAAGCTGCGCAAAAAGACGCCGAAAATGCGAAAGCAGCGCAAGTAGCAGCAGAAGCGAGAGCAGCAGAAGCAGAAGAGAGAGCGGCAGCAGCACAAGCAGCAGATGAGGCAAGTCAGGACCTAAGACAAGAGTTTGAGAAGGTAAAGAAAGAAAATATGAGACTACGTGTAGAGATGAGGAGGTACACTGAGCAATTACGAAACAGTTTAGGTGCAAATCAAAGTATTGAAGGAACAAATTTGTCTGGTGCAAATAGACCTGTTACGCCACAGAAGGGTCCTCTACTTTTAGACGATGGGACGTCACCTATTCGTACGGAATATGCTCAATCTGATGAACAGTCCAAAGAAGTACTTACAGATAATGAGAGAAGGCTGAGAGAAAAAATGATAGCTCGTCAGCAGGGACAGGGCCAATCTCCGAATAGTCGTAGAAGAATGATAGACGCTGCTCGGAAAGACGCTGCTCGGCTATATCCGCAAGCCCAAAAACCACCAGGAGAACCAAATGGGTCGCCAGCTAGAAAAAATTTGACGCGGAAACGAATAGAAGAAATAGCAAGAGAGAGAGCAAATCAGAGAGCAGCGGCAACAAGAAAAAGTTCCAGACAGAGTAACCCAGTTGACAGATTCAAAGCTGGTGATAATAATACTATAACAGGACAGAAGAAACGATTCAAACCCCTTAGATTTTAAAATACGAATCTTCCAATTTTTTGAGTTGTTTCTGTAACGGATTGTTGAAAGTATAGTTGTTTGTCAGTGGCGGAAAAGTTGATGTTTTCGTCGTTGCCTCCTATGGATACGAAATTCCCCCATGTCCATTTCAGCTGGTGTAGCTGTTGTGGTGTTAGATTGAGTTGGTTTAGATCGTGAATAGCCATTCCTGTCTGCATCATTCTCTGAGCGTCTACGCGTAGCTGTTTGTAGTGTCTCCACTCGAATTGTTTAAAGTGTTGTGGTTGAAATCCCATGGTGAGCATATGATCAAAGGTAAATCCAAAATCTATGCAGGCTTCCATAGGCCATTTGACATCGTTCCAGTTGATTTCGTTCTCAATAAAGTCTTGAGGAATGTACCCTTGCGTCTTGAGTGTGGTGAGGGAGCTTGATAGTTGCTGTGAGAGTTCTTTTTTTCCAAAAAATCCTTTGGTTCTAGACCAGAAGGATTGATCTTCTTTCATTTCTCTCCTTGCGGATATGACAGCGTTGAGGGCAGTTGTTAGAGATACGCCTAGGTCTGGGTTCATTTAAAAAACAATTTCTTACTTTTATATGATAATGATTTAATTCTTGTATTTCACAGGGTGCAGTAAGATATCCACAGTGGATCCCTTCTTACTGTAACTGAGAGCTTTCGCCACAACACATTCGCCTTCCGCTGCCTTCCTAAAATGAAACCGAACTTTCCTAGAGTGTATCCCGTGCTGGATGGGATATTTGTCGGATACGTCCCAAGTGAGAGGTGTACCGGGATGCAGGGTCTCGGAGCTTTCGTTCATGACAGTAATGACTCCGGAGACGCAAGCGACAAAACCCTGATCGAACTTTGCAATCTTTTCGGCTTTGTGTCCGGTTACAGCGACACCAATGAATTGGCATTTGTTTCGAATCGCTTCTTTCTTGGCATCGTCTGTGTCAGCGTTGTTCACGCCTCTCCATCCATTCACGCTTGAAAAAACCCTAGCAAAACCATCCGAAATACGACCCGGTGCCATCTTACTCACCAGAATTTCACCTTCAGCAACGTCAAAAACTTCTCTTTCAGATACGTAGTCTAGTTTGCACTGTCCAATTTTCAACTCCTGACGTGCCTGTTCTTTACGCTTTGTCATCCACGCCTGGTCGTATCTGACGTTGAGGCTAAAGGAGGGACCTGCAAGTCTTCTTGCAAGGGGTACACTCATTTCTATATAGATCCGTAACTCTAAATAGTCATGAAAATTTGTTCATTATATCATTAAAATCTCAATCTGTGGCAGATCTGTCCTCTGTTGCGAGTCGTGCAGAGCAAGATTAATCTTTGCATCGGTTGGTGGTTCGTATGCGGACTGACTCGCGACTCCAACATGCCAGTGTTTAATATAAACTCCATGTGTTTCTACTTCGTAGGCTCTTGTGAGGTAATCGTTCGGATCAGCCTGTGTATAGTAAACCCCTGTACCAAGAGGGTCCAGTTTCGTGTTCGTCCCGACTCTGCACTCATTCACTGTCGGTATGAGTTGAAACATGTACTCGCGCGAGGGTAGATTTCTTGGGTGGCGATTCGGCTGCTTCACCATGGTGACCGATTTGACAACAAGCGCCATACCTAACCTCTGACCGGTTCTCAACTTTTTTCCCCAGAAATTCGCAACCTTTGCCCTTCCGTATACGTCACACTGGATAAGTCTTTGTTTTGGGTTTGTGTATCTTGGAAAACCCATGTGGTCAACCTGCTTCCCCGCGTCGTTTCTGAACACTCCGAAAAACTCAAAGTCGTCAGGTCCCAGTGCCGTCTTATCGGTCTGAATACTTCTGCCCTCGCCCTCGTGGAACAAGTAGTTCATTGTCGGCACGTCTGCGACAGTGATAAGGGGCGATCTACCAGATTTATCCTGCTTGCAGAAGATGAGACATCCTGGTGCGTAGTCTTTTTCGTAGTGGTCAGCCCACGGACGAATCATGAGCGGGATGGATGCTGTTGGATTCGTTTCCAAGTACTTGACAGTGCTGCGAGATTGAGCGACTAGACTACCTCCTCGAGAAGGTGGCGCCTGTGGTCCAGAAGCTCTGTTTGGTACACTTGGCATGGCGCCGGGAGCAGATGGGTAAAAGTGTTGTGCATACGGCGGGCGCTCTCTTTTACCGAGTACTGATGTGACACTCATTTAAGTGATATGGGTGACCTATATATAGTCCTTAATTCAGGATGAAAATGCATACGGTTCGTCTGAGGCAGTATTGTTGTCTGTTCGTTTGTCCATCACGTTCATGTACCTGACTAGATCAAGTTTATGTTTCGATAGTTTTATGTACTCGTTAACATGGTGAGGGTTCAGAGTGACTTGACCTGAATGTGTAGAGCGTATGCCAATGTTTTTCTTGTAGTGTCTTTGAAGTTTGCAGCAGTAGAGTATGTCATCTGCAACTTGTTGTCTTGAATTCACCACGTGTTTAGTGTAGTGTTCTTTGCAATGAGCAGGGGTTAGCTTCATCAACTTTTTCCCCTGCTGCAGCAGTGGTTTCGTGTGTTTTTTGTACATATTGCACAATACAACATAGATTTCATCTCTGTCAATATTTCCAGTGAGGTTCCTTTCTACATCTGACATACTCCTTATGATATTATCGTCTTGATATTTACACAGTGGACAAACTCCCATTGTTGGCTCCTCGAGTGCACAAGTTTCTTCGTCAACAACATTCGTCGCGTAGTTCATTGACTACACTGAAAGTTCATATATACTTCCCTGAGCAGTTTTAGTTTGTTCTGAAAAGAGTTTGTGCTTCAAATCAGATATGTTTAAACCGTGGGGCTTCTCTGCGAGATGAACCCAGACAGGGAATACTTTTTCAAGACAGTCGTGACAGTACGCCTTGCCTTGATGAATGACAGAGTACTTTTTGAAAGACTCTAGTATTATAGGCACAGTACTTTCTCGCAGTGCCTTCATATGCTTTGGATGATTGACTTCAGAGCAGAAGAAAAATTTCTTAAAGTCTATCTTGTGATTATTTTGAAAGTACGTTTGAATAATTTTTAGATCTACAGCGTCCTGATGAAATTTTCGCACATCGCTAGGCTCTTCGTACAGCACTCTTTGTTGTATCCTCTGCAAAATACAAACAGGATGTCGTTTATATATGGCTGAGTAAGTGGATATGTCTTCACCCAAAGAGTCATGTCCTGCGATTTCCTTATCTCCCATAAATGGCACTGTGTTCCAAACGTCTGTGAGCAGTTCGTCCCGAAATTTCCTGAGAATGAAGTGTCTCAGCTCGTTCTCGAAAAAGTGATTCGAGTCTTTTTCCATGTCTAGCTTCGGATAACTGTCGTACATTTGCAGTGTCTTATTAAACCAATAGAATCTGCTGAAACAAGACATGATCTGTTTTGGATGAATCTTCATGAATTTGCCTTCTTTAAGTCCATTATCGATGTATGGATGGAGATGCATTGTGAATTTTTTAGCACAAGACCAAATACAGTGCAAGTATTGCTGTAATTTTTTCTTGTCAAGCTTGTATGCATGTTGCCATCGCATGGATATTGCATCCAAGGTAGTTAGCATATCTTCCATGGTCCAGTTTTCTGGATTCTTCTTTATCATAAAGTTATTTCTGATAACCCAATCTTCGTCGTGAGTGTAGTCCGGGACCAAGGCGTTTAAATATGTCACCCAGGCCATCATACCCTTTGTCCACCGAGGAAGCATACCCGGTACTCTTTCGTGCAACATATGATAGCGTTTAAGTATCAGGTTTTGGACGGCTTGGGCGCACTTAGAGCTCTCACCTAAGTCGTACACGTCTATGAGCCACAACATGATATCCACCACATTTTCTGGTTCTATGGACAAAGCTTCGTCCTCCGTGTGCACCCTGACCGACAGATAAGTGCTCTGGTACATTTGTATCATGAGAAAATCTTTTATACCCAGTGTAACTTTGGAAAAGGTGGCACAGTAGGCATATCATTTCGCACTGACCTAATCTTTGGAACATCCGAACCCTTGCTCAAGACCTCTACGGCTTCAGCTACTTTTATGGGCGGAGTCTCGTCCTCTATTTGTTTTTTGATTTTTCTATCATTTACACTTGTCCAAGCCAGTATTGTAGAAATAATACTTATGAGTGCAGCATCTTTCGGTTGCTCGCATTTATCTAAGATACATCCATCCATTTCGTGATAAGTAATGAGCATGTAAACGAGAAGTGAAAAGAGACTCCAATTGAAAATATAATCAGAGAAGGGAGACCTTAAAAGACTTAGAAAGGTTACACCTGCAGCAAGCACGAAGGTTGGCAGGTGCGATATTTCCGTAGTAGACAGAAAGAACACGGCAACATACCCAATCAAGGCAGCGTACTTTAGAAAATTTGCGAGTACATATGAGACGGAAGTCATATTTTTATAAAAAGAGCAACCTATATATATGGGTCACAGAATGAAAAGATGAGTCACCCTGGCACTCGGAGAGTTCCTGACGACGACGAAGACATCGAATTAGCAGGCACACAAGTTGGAATTGCAGATGACGATGAAATAAGGGAAGAACACGATTTTGAAGATCAGGGTTTTATTAGTGGAAAGAGAAATATTAAGAAGAGGAGTTGTATTCATAGCACTTGTCGAGTCATTTTGGGTATCGTAGCGACAGGAGTTTTTACATTCATGCTTATTCAGCTGTGGTCTAATTACGGGGACACAATTAAGAGACGGGTGTTTGCTCCTTCCATAACATTCGCAGGAACTTTTAATGAGCAGGGTGCAAAGGGGGATATTTTTAATGTTCAATTTATTAAGTGGGAAAACTCATCGCTACATTTGAACACGTCGAAACCATCTAACGAACTTCTCCAATTATCGTTCCAGACACCACAGTCTTGGACCTACGAATGGAAAGACGAGCTTCTACAGGTTCATCTCGAAGAACTAGATGATGTTTCGATAGTGGCTTGGAGTATTTAAAATA
>MDTA01176288.1_pt1 | contig 10070 bp, 2 predicted proteins | sample 811151 | NCBI WGS metagenome assembly MDTA01 (sample SAMN05326648, study PRJNA326480) | marine metagenome | isolation source: seawater | place: Indian Ocean: South | collected 2010 | reverse complement strand
GCGTATACGTCGGCGGGTCGCGCCCCGGCGTCCGGCGGCGTCTTCGCGACGGACCCGACCGCCGTCGACGAACGGTCCGCGGGTCTCGCCGCCGCCGTCGACGCGGAGCGGTGGATCAGGTCCGGCGGCGGCTTCCGACGGCTCGCGGACGGGAACGGCGTGTCGGTGCCCGACGACGGGTCGAACGCGCCGACCGGTTCGACGATGGTCGACGGCGCGAAGCTCCGCGCGGCTTTGCGGGGCGCCGCGGGGCGCGAGCCCTCCGGGGTGTCAGACACCGTCGAGAACGGCGGTGACGACGCCGCGGAGGCGACGTTCGACCCGTCGCGGACGTCCCACGTCGGTCAGTACGCCCTGCGCAGGCTCTACCACGAATCCGATCGCGACGCGCTGGTGGTGCTCTACTCGGCGGAGGGTTGTGGGCCCTGCGGCAGGCTTCGACCGATCATCGCGCGGGTCGTGGACGAGTACGTCGACAGGGTGCACTTCGTGGAGATTGACGTGGACCTGGACGGTGACGTGGCGGAGAGCGCGGGAGTGCTCGGGACCCCGTGCGTGCACGTGTTCAGGGACAAGGAACGCGTCGCGGTAATCTCCGGGGTTAAGATGAGGAGCAAGTACAGGGAGGCCATCGACTCGTGCCTTCGTTTGGAGGAGGAGACCGCCGCGGCGGCGGAGCCGTGAGTGGGACCTCGCTTGGTAGCTAACTAGGTACGTAGACGCAGTGGACGAGTATGATAGCGATGGGCACGACCCTTCAACACGAATGCGGAACAACAACAACCCTTGGTGCTAAAAATATCTTCTCCTCCGGGCACATGGGAACACCCCCCGCCCCCCGGTTCCCTGGGCTAATTTGGCCCGTTCTACATCACCACGCACGTTTTAGCGCAGCTCTCCACCTTGAGGTTCTTCATGTACGTCTCCACCACAGCCTGGAACACGTCGGTGACGTCCCCGTCCGGAGCAACCTCGGTGTAACCCTGGATTCCGAGCTTATCGGCGAATGCGCGTCCAGCCTGCTCGGTCGCCTCCCCAAAGAGACTGTTCTCCCTCGCCTCCGTCCTTAGCCCGACGAGGACGACGGGGCACAGGGTCTCCCGCGCGCCGCCCTTCATGCGCTTCCGCCCGAGCTTTTGGAGCTCTGGGAGCCAGAGCGACGCGACGTGCTCCATGCTCGCCGGGTCAGCCACGGAGAACGCGACGATGTAGACGTCAACGTCGAAGTAGGTGAGGGGCCTGAGCCTCGCGTGCTTCTCCCTGGCGCAGGTGTCGAAGACCTCGAGCGCGATCTTCTGGGGCGCGGGAGAGCGCGACCTGGAGTCGTCCGCGTCGCTCGAGTCCCCGCGGTCCACGGTGGGGAGGTACTGGGGTCGCCACTCGACGTTTGTTGTGTAAATCTCGCACATCGCCGGGAGGGTCTCTCCCTTCGCCGGGGGCTCGCCCCGCTGGAGCGTGAGCAGCATGTGAGTCTTCCCCACACCGCTGTCACCCACTACCACGCACTTTATCGTGCGCTCTCGCCTCATCGTAATTCGCCGTCCTCCATTCGTCGGCGGAAGACAGCGCCCGACAGGTGTGCGCGCGGCTTTCCATTCTCGTCAACCGTTCCGCAGAGATTCTTTTTTAGCGCGCCCAATCACAGCAGTGGCGCGCGGCGCGGTATCCGGTTTGACGACGGCGTTTCTGCCTCCAAGAATTCGGCGACACACAACGACGCGTGGGGAGAGCCGGAACCCGACGCGCGCCGTGAGTCTGAAGACGACCGCGACGATGGTGACTCGTCGGGACGCGTAAGCGATGGGGCTGTTCTCTAGGAGCAAGAAGAAGGACAAGAAGGCCGCCGGGGGCGACCCCCGCGAGGGCCCGTCGTCGTCGGCACCCGACCCGACGTCGTCCTCGGGCAACAACGACTTGACCCCCGCGGTGTTGGCGCTGAGCTCGGGGGACCCGGACGGATGCTGCGAGGCGGCGAACGTTCTTCGAGCCGAGGCCGATCGGGGCCGGGTCCCCGCCTCGCCGGCGATCAAATCCGGCGCCGTCGCCGCGCTCCTCTCCCTCGTCCGAGGCCCCGGAGGCGGGCAATCGTCGTCGTCGACCGGGGCCCCGCCGTGGGGGCAGAGGGGCGTCGCGGCGCTGAGCGCGGAGGTGGCCGCGCTACGCCGCGAGTGGCGCGAGCAAGATGCCGACAGATGCGCGCGCCACGCCGCGAACGCCCTCGCGGCCATCGCGTCGGCGGACCCGGAGGGGCGACCCGCGCTCACGCTCGTCCCGTTCCTCCTCGATGCCCTGCTGACCCGCGCGGAGTCGCGAGCATCCTCCGCAGCGGCGAGAGGCGCCGCGGCCGGGGCGCTGTTCCGCCTCGCGGGCGAACCCCTCGCCAAGTCAGCCATCGCGTCGCGCCCCGACGCGGTCGCCGGGCTCGTCTCCCTGATGTGCGACCGCGGCGACGACGACGACGACGACGCGCCGAGCCCGAAACTGGGCGACCCGTCCGGATCTACTCCGGCGACGCCATCCGGCGGGGACGGATCCGACGGCGGCGGCGCCCGTCTAGCGGCGGCGGCGGAAGCCGCGGGCGCGTTGTGGACCGCCACCGTGCGCGTGGCCGGTCCGAGCGCGCCGGGGGGCGTCAGCGGTTTTCACAGCGGGGTGTCCACGCCCGGCGGCGGACCCAGCGCGGGCGGCAGCGGGTTCAGCACCCCGGGGACGGTGAGCTCGCAGGCGCTCGGCGCGGCGGCTGGGAACGACGCCGCGCAGGTGATCTGCACGCACCTATCGCACCGCCATCTGGACGAGCTGGCGGCCGCGTTGGCGAAAGGACACCCCCGGCGCCGGCGGGGGCGGCGGCGGGGCGACGAGGGGAGCGGCGGGGACGCGAATGACGTCGTCACGGCGAGGGTCGCGGCGACGCTGGCCAACACGTGCGCCGTCCCCGCGTGCGCGGCGAACGTGGCGAGATCTCCCACGACGCTCGACGCGCTGTCCCGCTCGTTGCGATCGACCCGGGGTCACTCCGGCCCGGCGGGGGAATCGACCGGCGGGGCGGGCGGGCGCGGGGAGCGGGGCGAGGAGGTTAACCCGTGGCGGATCCGACGCGAGGCTGGGCTGGCGCTGTGGAACCTGACCAACTCGCTGTGGAACCTGACGGCGCCGAACGAGACCGGGGGTGCGGGCGCGTTGAACGATCACAGAGCATCGAACGATCACAGAGCGTCGAACGATCACAGAGCGCGGTCGAATCATCGAAAGAGAGTCGCCGCGCGAGACGGGATCGTCGACGGGCTGGTGGAGATGATCCTGGCCGGGTGCGCGGCGGCGAGGTACTCGAGCCCGAACTTGTCTCGCCCGAACGGCGACGAAGATCCCCACGAGGCCATCAGGCTCGGCGCGGGGACGCTAGGGGCGATCTTGTCAGAGCCCGCGGCGAGGTCGAAGTTCGTGAAACACCCGCTCGCGAGCGTCGCCGTGCGATCGGCGCTCCTGAGGGCGACGGACCCGGGGGACCCCGGCGCGGATGCGATTACGCCCACCGCGGTGTGGCTCCTGCTGAACGCCGCCGCCTCCGAGGATATGTGCGAGTTCATCGGGGGGGACGACGCGTGCCTGGGCGCCGCGCTAAGGGTGATCGCGAGTGGGGGACCGTGCAGCGTCAACGCGGCGGCGGCGCTCGCCAGGGTGGCGAGAACCAGCGCGTCGTGCGTCCGACGGTTGGTCGGGGCGGATTCAGCCCCGGGGTTGGACGGGAAAGAAACCGGACCTCGCGAAGGAGGAGACGCGGACCGAGTCGACTCGGAAGACGCCGAGGACGCGGGGAAGCAGCCGGAGGGTACGGCCGCCGCCAGGTACCTCTCCGCGGTGATTCGATCGTTCCTGCGCAGGTACGCCGACTCGGACGGGAGGGATCGGGCTCATCACCCGGCGAGGTCGTCGAGGAAGCCGGGCGCGGAGGCGTGGTGCGTCGCCGCCGAGCTCATCTCCGGCGTCGTCCACGGGGATTTCACCGCGCGCCAAGAGGGACGAACCCGGGCGAAAGGCGGGAACGGGAACGACGGTGTAACGCGATCGGGGTTAACAAACGAGGTAAAACCGCGGTCGGGTCCGTGGAGAATGCTATCCGGGCCCGTGGTCGATCTCGTGGTGGCGCTGAGCTGCTCGGGGGACGGACCGACGCAGACGGCCATCGCGCCAGCCGCGGAGGCCCTGCTCGCAGAAGCCGCCGACCCGGCCAACGTCGTCGAGGGCTCCGAACGCGCGAGAGAGAGCGGGATGTCCGCGTGCGCCGCGCTGTTGGGCTGCTGTCGGGGCGCGGCGAGCGAGAGGGTGGCGAAGCGACTCGCCGCGATGGCTGAAAAAGCGGACTCGGTTCTCGCGGATGCGCTGCTCTCGCACCCTTCCCTCGCGCGGGGTTTGGCGAGGTGCGTGTCGGACGCGTGCGGCCAGAACCCAGTCGTCGTCGATACCCCCTCGGACGAGCACGCCGACGACCTCGACGGCGGCGTGACGACGATGGTACCCCTGCCGAGCCCGACGTCCGCGTCCGCCGGGGGCGCGCTCTCGAGGCTGATACCGGTGCCGCGGCGGAGCTCCTTAGGGGAGAACGGCGCCGGCGGCTTCGACTCGACGGACTCGAACGTGTCCCCGCAGCACTCGTCGCAGTCCGCTCGAGGATGGACCGGCCCGGCGTCGGGGGCGTCATCGGCGCGGGGCGGCGGCGGGAGGGACAGCGAGGCCAACGCGAGGGAGCTGGAAGGATGGCGGGAGGAGGAGCGGGCTCGGCGATCGGCGGCGGCTTGGTCCATCACGGCGCTCAGATCGCTAGCGGATACCCACGCATCGTGCAGGGATCGCATCGCGGCGGACCTCGACGTGCTCGAGGCCGTGTCCGCTGCGCTCCTTCGCGGTGGTTCGCCCCTCAACGCGCGAGCCGCGGGGCTCTTGGGCTCGCTGGGGGCGGTCAACGGCGGCGGCGTCGCTGACGCGCTGTCGCTCGGCGAACGTTCCTCGGTTCACGACGAGATCGCGTCGTCGACGTCGCAGGAGCCGGGATGGTTCAAAGGCGGGGTTCCGCGCGGGGCGTCGACTGTGTCCGTCGACGCGCTGATGGGCATGATGACGGCCGCGGCTGCGCACAGAACGACGGAGGAGTCCGTTGATGCTGCGGTGGCGTCGGCGGTTGAGGCGGGCGCGGCGCTCGAGGCTGTCGCCGGGCACCCGCGAGGCGCCACCGCGATAGCGTCGCACCCCACAGCGCTGACGGCGCTCCTCGCGTTAACGTGCCCGCCGCATACCGCGCGCGTGTCGGCGTCGGCCGCGAGGGTTCTCCGCAGGTTGGTAGCCGTGGCGCCGCCTCCGGTTGGCTCCGAAGCGGCCGACACGATATGGTCCGTTGACTCCATCGCCGCGGTCGTCTCCGCGCTTCGTCGCCGCCCCGATGGATCAGATGCCATCCAGGCTATCGCGCAGACCGCCTGGTTACTCGCGCAGCTCGCCGCCGCCGCGCAAGACGACGAATCGCGCGGGGACATCGCCGGGGAGGAGGGCGTGCTGGAATCAGTCGCCGACGCGTTGGCGCTGGCAAAAACTCCACCCGGGGGTTGCCGGGGCGGCGCGACGGCGCGCAGGAACGCGGCCGCCGCCGCCTCGGCCGTCGTGTCTGAGCTCTCGTGGACACCGCGGGTGCGGGTCGTGGTCATCAGCGAGCTGAGGGGCGGGAAGATGTCGGTCGGGTTGCTCGACGGGTTGTCGGCGGCGCTGTCGATAGAGTCTGAAGCGGTACGTTCAGAACCGGAACGGCAGGACCCTCCGGACCCGTGCGAGCTGGGCGAACACGATCCCCGGGCGTCCGCGATGCGCGCGGTGAGCCGGCTCGCCGCGGCGGACCCGTTCCTGGCGCGATCCCTCGCGTCATCGCTCGACGGGTTCTTCCCCCGGGTCGCCGCCGCCGCCGTCGCCGCGGCGGAGGGCCCGGTTCCCGGAGACGGACCAGGTTCAGGGTCAGGGGTTAGGGTTTCCGCACGACCCGGCGCGATGTGGTTCGCCGCACACGCGGCCTGTGCGCTCGCGGTGTGGTGCGCTCCCGCGCGGGAGACCGCGGACGGCTCGGGTCTGGAGGTTTCGGAGTCGCCTCTCGCACGGCTGCTCGCGGATTTGGCGCCGCGCGCGATTGGTCTCCTGGAAGGACGCGCGGGATCGAAACCGAATCAGAATTCGTCCGCGCCGTCCACGCCCCCGGTGTCCGGCTTGCGCGCGCGCCGCGGGGGCGCGGGACTCACCATAGCCACCCCCGGAGGATCGAGCGCGATCACCGCCGAGCCCGCGGCGGACCCCCTCGGTGACTCCGAGGAGGTGTCCCGCGCGCGCCTGGAGTGCCGCATCGCGCTCGCGCGCGTGCTCGGACGGCACGTCGCGCTCTCCGCCTCCGCCGTGGAGTCCGGGGACGCTGAGGCGACGTCGACGGCGCGGCGATCCATCGGAGCCCTCGTCGCCGTCGCGGGTGCCGGCCCGGCGTCCTCGCCGCCGAGGCTCGTCGCGGCGTGCGCCGAAGCTCTCCGATGGATCGCCGGCGCGGGCGGGGAAACGGGCGCGACGAACGATGGCGATCGTCTCGATACCCTCCCCGCGATGGTCGCCGAGGCGAACGGTGCGGTCCCCGCGTTGGTCGCCGTCGTCGAGCACGGGGACGTCGCCCCCACGCCGGGCCTCGGCATCCTCGGCTCGACTCGCAGGCGCGGTTCGGCCGGGGGCGCCGGGGGCGCCGGGGGCGCCGCCGGAGGGTCGCCGCCGGTGTCCGTCAGGGCTCAGACCGACCCATCCGCGGCCCACGCGGCGATCGCCGCCGCCGCCGCGCTCGGAACCCTCGCGGAGGTGGCCCGGAGGCTGCCCCGGACCGTCCCGGCTGAACTGGCCCGGGTAAAATCCGCGCCGTCGGCGCTCGCCGGGTTCATCGACGAGCGCGCGCACGCGCGGATGTGCGCCGCCGCCGATCGAGCGCTCGTGTGCACCGCCCCGATGGTATCCGCGCGCGCGCTGCTCGCGTCCGCGTTCCCGGACCGCGACGGAGCGCTCGGGCACCACCGGAAGCAGAGCGGCCCGGTTGGCGTCGGAGCGCCCGATCCGCGGGGGTCGGCGAGGACGCCCAAGAAGGTGACGTACGGCGACGAGGAGTTCGACGACGCGGACACGAATCGCGCGAATCGTGCCGTCGAGTTCAACGACGAGCCCACGCACCGAGGAACACAGCCCCGAGGACCAGTCAAGGAACACTCCAGTCAAGGAGGAGGAGTCGCGTGGCACAAGACGAGCGCCGGCGCCGACGGCGCGAGGGTGGTGGCGGCTGACGTGTTCGCCGCGCTCGCGTCCGTCGCGCCCGCGCCCGTGGCGCTGGGGGACCCGCGGATCGTGCTGGGACTCGCGCGCATGTGCCGCGGGGGACCGGGGCTGGGTTTGGTGGAACGAATCGCGGGTGCGAGGGCGCTGTGGAGCGCGTGCCTCGCCGAAGGGGACGGGGCTTGGCACGTCGAGGAAACCGAGGGCGCCATCGGCTCGCTGGCGTCGCTGCTGGCCACCGGAGGCGGGGACGACGGATCCGACGCCGAGTCCGCGCGAGTCGCGCGGATCGCCGCGGCGGGCGCGCTCGGCGCGGTGCTGAGCGGCGCGGCGTCGTCGCGCGACGAATCGCGAGCGGTTCGGTGCGCCAACGCGGTGTGCATCGCCGACGGCGTCCTCGCCGGTTTGACCGAGCTTCTCCGCGGGGGCGCGAAGGGGGACAGGGAAGGTGCGCTTCCCGCGGCGGCCGCCGTCGCGCTGCTCACGCGCGTCCCCGCGGTGGCCGCGAGGGTGGTGTCCACCGAGGGGACGGTGGGGGCGCTGGTGGACGCGTTGCACGCGGGGGACGACGACGGGGACGGCGACGCCGAGTCGCACGCGTTGCTCGCGCACGCGGCGTCCGCCGTCGGCAACATCGCGGCGCACCCGGCGAGCGCTGGTCTCATCGCGCCCGCGCCCAGGCTCGTCCCGGGCCTCGCTCGACTACTAACGGGCGCGAGGCCCGAGGTGAGGGAGATGGCGGCGGGGGCGGCGAGGAACCTGGCGTTGACCGCCGCGGGGAGGAAGGCGCTGCGGCAAACCGAGGGGTTCGTGGGGAAGATCCTCGTCTCGCTCGGGTCAACATCCGCGGGTGAGAGGCACGCCGCGGTGGGGTGCCTGGTGAACCTCAGCGACGACCCATCGTCGCTCGGGTCACTCGCCGACGCGCCCGGACTGTTGTCCGCGCTCGCCGCCGCGGCGGACAGGGCCGAGACGGCACGGGACGCCAAGCTGAGGAGGTACGTCCTCAGCATTTTCGCCAACCTCGCCGCTGACGCGTCGACCCGACGAACCCTCGGAATGGCGGGTTCATCAGCCCCGACGGTGCTTTCGTCGATTGCGCGCGGGTTCATCAGCGCCAGACGGTGGGGCGTCGACCCCGTCGCGCAGGTTTGCGGCCTCGAATCGTTGACCAGCCTCGCCGCCGACGCCGACGCCGACGCCGACACCGACGCGATCGAGTCGACGGTTGCGGACGCCGCGGATGCCGTCGTCGAGGCTGTCGAGAACGGACCGGCGTGGTCCACCCCGCAGGGTCCGTCGCGCGCGGCGGTGGCGGTGGCCGCGAGCGCCGCCGCGCTGGTGAACCGCGTCGCGAGCCTCGGGGGCGGGATGGCCGCGCCGCTGTTAGCGGACGGTCGCGGGGACCGGCTCGTTCGATCCCTCGCCCGGCTCGCGCACCCGGACGACGCCGACGTCTTCTCCTCCCAGGCGACGACGGGCTCGTCCAACAAGGGGCCGGGCTCGTCCAACAAGGGGCCGGGCTCGTCCAACAAGGGGCCGGGCTCGTCCAACAAGGGGCCGGGCTCGTCCAATCTGGCATCTCCGAGCGCATCGACCGAATCGTCGAACAGGGACGCCGGGGTCGAATCCGTCGCCGCGCTGGCGTCGCTCGCGGCGATACCCGAACGCGTCGCGTCCGTCGCGTCTGCCGAGTCGTTCGAGGCGCTCATATGCCGCGTCCACGCCGCCGCCGCCGTCGAGGAGAGACGAACGACGACGACGACGACGACGTCGGGGTCGGGGGGCGGAGACGCGGTGATCGGCTTCGCCGCGGAGGATGCCGCGCACGACCTCGCGGGGTGTCACGCGGCGGCGGCGCTCGGGTCGCTCGCGTACGCCGGGGTTTTGGACCGAGACGCCGCGCTCGGCGTCCTCGGCGAACGCGCGGGTCTCCTGCGCGGGATAATCGCGTGCGCCGCGTCCGGGAACGACGACGACGACGACGACGACGACGGTGGTGGGGTGTCCGACCGGGTCGCCTCGTTCCTGGCGTGCGCTCCGCGAGTATCCGCCGACGACGCGCTCCCTCCCCCGGGACGGGACGCGCGCGCGAGCCGGGCGCTTCACGCCCTCGGATCGTCCTCGCGCGTCGCCGCCAGGGTCATCGTCTCGCACCCGGGCGACGCGTGCGCGGCGTTGGCGCGCGTTTTGCTGGTCGGCGACGACGAATCGCGCGCGGCGGCGGCGGCGGCGGCGGCGGCGCTCGCGGAGAACGTCGGGTCCGGCGGCGGGTACCGCGCGACGATGGTCGCCGCCCCCGGGCTCGTCTCCGGGCTGCGGTCCGCGCTGGGGGGAACGTGCGACGCGGGCGGGACGTACGCGGCGGCGGCGCTGGCGCGTTTGGCGGGGGATGGATCGGGGGAGGGAGGTGGGAAGGAGGCGGCGGCGGCGGTTTTGGGCGCCGCGCCGGGGGTCGTGAACGCGCTGGCGAGGGCGTTGGACAACGCCGAAGCCGGCGGGGACGCCGGCGGCGCGGCGACGTGCGCCGAGGCGTTGCGGAGGCTGCTTCGGTGCGAGGAGGCCGGGGCGAGCGAGGAGCTGGTGCGTCGCGTGAACGCGTTGACGATGCGGGAGTGAATCGAGGTGGAGCGTCGGGTCGGCTCCCTTCGCGTGTCGCCGGGACAACTTGGAAGTCATCACTTTTTCACTGAAAGTAATCTTAGTCTAGCGAAACCTGCCTACGAAGGGTCTAAAACCGC
>MDTA01053287.1_pt1 | contig 10070 bp, 10 predicted proteins | sample 811151 | NCBI WGS metagenome assembly MDTA01 (sample SAMN05326648, study PRJNA326480) | marine metagenome | isolation source: seawater | place: Indian Ocean: South | collected 2010 | reverse complement strand
TGGCAACTATAAAAGTTACAGCGATTGATTAACGAGAGTCACTACCCTCTCGGCATGCACCTCAAGTTTTGATATCCGCGTCGAAACCATGTCGCCCCCAAAACGTTGAGGCGCTGTTGCTAAGCGCGTCTTTGACTTGCTGTTTTATCGCTCCGTTAAAACAAAGTGGCGGCATGATAGCACGCCACTTTGTGTATAGAGGCTCAAATCTCGAAGTTAAATTTCAGCCCGAAGTTCCGTCCCGGTAGAGGCACTTCATTCTTTACGAAAGACGCGTGATTTCTAGCCGCTTCATCCAGGAGGTTTTTACCGAATACAGATACGTTCAGCGACGGCCCGCCGTCCATGTTGAACGCTTTGGATAATGTAAAATCTAACATTTTATATCCGTCTGTATTGGAGCCGCCAGTTGCTACTCGTGTCTGTTTTTCTACGTCCTTTAAGCGGAGCATCGCTCCTAAGCTTTCCCCACTAAAGGTGGCTGAGTAGATGTTTCTCGCGGGAACCATTCTAGGAACATCGCTGCCGTCGCCCAGCTCGCCGATCACAGAGTCTCTGGCAAAGGCAAGTGTCAATGTTCCAGAACTCAAATCGAAGGTTCTCCCAATCTCGAGCTCGTAACCATTGAAGTCTGCGTCATTTTGCTTGAACTCCGCTCTCACAAGACCGCCATGGTCGTCGTGGTCTTCGTGTTCTTCGTGCTCCTCTTCAGTTTCGTCAACCAGATATATGTAATCGTCCACCGAGCTCGTGAAGAACGTCAAAGACGCAAAGAAGTCGTTTGCTGAGTAATCAATAGAAACATCGAAGTTTTGATGTACTTCATTCTCTAGGTTTGGATTGCCCACTTCGAAACGGCCGGTCGCCAGGTGCGGTCCATTCATAAACAGCTCGGACGAAGAGGGCGCTCGACTTACAACAGCTGCTCCGGCGCTCAGCGTCAGGGCTTCGCTCAGGTCTCGGCTAACCGATGCTGCAAAACTCGTCATGTTTGTGTCGTACGAGTGACTCACGGTCTCTTCTTCATGCTCTTCTTCATGGTCGTCGTGATCCCCGTCCTCGTCGTCATGGTGATCTTCCTCATCATCGTGATGCATGGTGATCGAGCCATCGCGTTCAACGCTGTCTATTCGGGCGCCAAAATCAAATTCAAAGCTTTCGAAATTTTTCGACATGTAATAACCGAAAGAGGTTTCTGAGGAATCGACCGGATTCATGAAGGCTTCATCACCGACGATTGCGGTGTCCTCATCGACCAGGTTAAGCACTATGCTTTGGTTGATTGCATCGTTGTCGAGATTGAAGACAAGGCGTAACTCACTTGAGTCATTCGTAAAAGTCGTCGGCCCTGCGTGACCATGCTCGTCGTGCTCATCACCATGATCTTCGTCATGCTCGTCGTGCCCTTCTTCCTCTTCCTCAGCATGCTGCTCAGTGTGGGAGTAATCGGAGTCACGGTAGGTAAAAGACAGTTTCTTCAGCAACCCGATATCGAGGTTGAGAGAGCCATCTAGATCGATCGTTTTTGAATCGGTGTTGGAGAAGATTCGCTCCCCTTCATGATCGTCGTGGTCCTCGTCGTGATCCTCGTCATGATCTTCGTCGTGATCCTCGTCATGATCCTCGTCATGATCTTCATCGTGATCTTCGTCATGTCCACCGTGTTCGTCACCATGATCATCGCCATGAAATGGCACGCCGAAGACGCTTTCGATGTCTGAGTAGGAAACACCAAAATGGCCCCATTCTCCGGTCTTAGACAATCCGATCTTGTGGCTTCTTGACGCTAGGTCCGTGTTTGCGAGGAAACCAGTGTCTTCCTCGTCGTGGTGATCACCCTCTTCGTGACCTTCTTCATCGTGATCCTCTTCCTCGTGATGCTCGTCCTCCGAGTGGATAACGGCGCCGCTTGGAATGTCGTAGTCGCCAAAACTTTCGTCTTTAAAGCTGTAGGTGACGTTCAAACCCGCGATATTGCCGCTGTATGCCAATGATCCGGATGATCCATCATTAACCGTTTGGGTCTCAGCACCGATTCTAAGGCTGTTTTCGGTGAAGTCCGTCCGTGCGATCGAGTTGTCGACGATGTTGACGATGCCACCCGCGGTGCCGCTAGCGTAGAGGATTGAAGATGGCCCTTTTGCTATTTCGATCTGCTGAACATTTGAAAGATCAACTTCGTTGAGGTGGTCGGCGCCGATGCCGGATACATCTCTAACGGGAATTCCATTGGCCATTATTTTAACGCGGTCCCCGGACAGCCCCCGAATCACGGGATGGCCGACAGCGGCACCGTAGTCGCTGGTTGCTATGCCGACATAGTCGTCTAGCAACTCGCCTAAGCTCTGACTGGCCCCCTGGTTGACCGTATCGCCATCAACGACAAGTGAGTGTTTCTCTATTTGCGTAGAGCGTACGTAAGAGGACGTGACGACAATTTCATCAACAATCGCCCCATGATCGTCGCCGTTCGCGATAATCGGTGTAGATGCAATGCAAAGGGATAGGGTCGCCAGTGCATACGGATTTTGTTTTTTCATTACTTTTCCAACAAGCGGTAGCCACGGTGTGGTGGCTTTTTGGGTGAAGGCGCATGGCGCCTGCCTTTAACTGTCTCAGCAGGGTATTAGCTTGTCGGTGGGGCTCGGGCGAGGTACTGGCTGGTTAGTGCTACCGCGGCAATCGCGGCTACGGTGTCTACGTCCACGCTTACCAAACCATGTAAGGCTGGAACAAGCTCTACAGCGCCGATTGCAGGCGACGTATCTGCGCTTGCGCAAGTGCCGCAGGAATTTTCTAAATCTACAGCTATGCCAAGGTGAGCGAGCTGAAAGCTCTGGGAAAACCGATAACCAGATTTATCTTCCGGATGATCGTGCACATGGTTGTGCGTAAGCGCATGAGCCTGTGCAAAACACTGATTGCACAAAAATACCAGCAAAAATAGGGCTTTGAGACCCCGGCCTTTGTTAAAATTGTGCTGGATTTGTGAAATCACTGGCGTGAACCGTTTGAAAGCGGCGGCAAGGTAACTGACAAAACGATGGCTGTAAAGGGTTAGAAAATTGTGTCCAAGTTGGAGTTCGGTCTCGTTGAAATAGCTCGAAAGACCCGATATCGGGCCACTCTGTATCTCTTTTTTTGCTCGATGACTGTGGTTGTTTCCACGGCCAATGCCGCAGATTCTCCGGCGTTGATCGACAAATCCGTCGCGTTAATACGGCAGGGTCAACACAGCCTTGCCCGCAGTTACCTAGCGCCCGCGCTGGTCGATCCTCGTATCTCCTCGGCTGCGCGCTCTCGTGCGTACTATCTGCGCGGCTTTTCATTTGCGTCGGTGGGTATGCCGGTGTCTGCGCTGCGCGACTTTAACAGAGCCTTGGAGTTCAATCCGGCTAATCCGGCGGCGCTATTTGCGGCGGCTCGGTCGTATTGGGACGGCGTGGCTGTTGAAAAGGACGAAGCGTTGGCGCTCGGTTTGTTTGCTCAGGCGCGTGAGTTGGGTCACCTGGGCGCTGACTTATTCATTGCATTGGGGCATTTGTACGGGCGTGGTGTCGAGCAAAATACAACGTTAGGTCGGGAGCGCTTAACGGATCTTGCCGCCGACGGTAACGCGTTGGCGATGTCGCATTTGGCAAGCAGTTTACGCGCTGCGGCAGGGCGTAGTGACGAAGCTGCAGATTGGTACCGCGAGGCGTTTGCAGCAGGCGACCCCAATGCACTGGTGGCTCTAGCGTTCATGTACCTTGGTGATGAATTAACCGCGTCACAGCCACTGGATGAGGCGAATGCGCTACTGCAGCAAGCGGCCGCAGCGGGTTCCCACGTGGCAATGGTGCGTTTGGCCCACCATTACCTCTCAGGTGCGGGATTACCCAGGGACTATGGCAAGTCGCAGGCACTTTTTACCAGGGCTTCAGCGCTTGGCAATTCCGATGCCGACGTCGGTTTGGGCTACCTCTATCAAGCCGAACTGGTTGCTGCGCCGTTGGATCGATCTGCGGGGTATTGGTATCAGCGGGCTGCCTACGCCGGTAATGTTGAGGGGCAGTTGCGATGGGGGCGCATGTTGCTCGGCCGTAACAAGGCCATGCAGGCGCGGTCGTGGTTTGCGGCGGCTGCTCGGCAGAACAGCGCTGCGGGTCATAATAATTTAGCGTGGTTGTTGGCGACCTTCAGCGACGCTGGATTGCGCGACGGTGCACGCGCGCTGATGCATGCGCAGTTGGCTGTCGAGGCACAGCCGTCATCAACCCATTTGGATACCCTGGCTGCCGCTTATGCGGAAACTGGACAGTTTGATCGGGCAGTGGCGACGCAACAGCAGGCCCTCGCTGCACTGCTTAAGGTGGATGCGGGCGAGCGCTCAGCTTTAGAGCGGCGCTTGAACGCTTATCAAAAAGCACAACCATGGCGAGAGTAGCTGGTTTCTGGTAAAAGTCTGCGCTGAGACGCATCATCTGGAGAGGACTTTGAGCATTGACCGGCGCCGTATTGAACACGTGTTCAGGATCATTTGCGATCTGATCGCGCAAGACAAAAAGCTGGTGACCCCGGCTGATGTAGCGGAGCAACTCAGAGCGGATAACGCACCTATTCCGGTATGGCAATTGCGGGCTGATTTTTCCCAGCTGGCCGCCGAAGGCGCAATCGAGTTGGACCAAGAAACGGCGACTTGGCGGATTTGCACAGATCAGTCGCTAAAAAATACGGGTTAATATGAAAACTCAGGTCGACACCGCAAGCTTGCCGGCAATCAAAGCGCCGGGCCGAATTTGTATTCTCAAATCAAAATGGTATCCGGAACACGTTGAAAGTATGGCTCGGGCCTGCGAGGCGATATTGCGCCAAGCTGGCTATTCAGACATCGAGCAGTACACGTTGCCTGGATCTTTAGAAATTCCTCTGGCTGCCCGAGACCTGCTAGCGGAGGATGGCGCAGGTAAGATCGACGCGGTGATATGTTTCGGTGTCATCGTTAAAGGCGATACCCTGCACTTTGAAATGATCAGCGAGGAAAGCATGCGCGGTTTAGGGCAGGTCATGCATGAATTTCGCCGCCCGGTGGTGGTGGAGATTTTGCCGGTATTCGATATTCAGCAAGCGATCGACCGCAGCAGCGATGACGAATTTAATAAGGGTATTGAAGCCGCCGTCGCAGCGTTGGAGATGATTCATTGGCGTCGCGGGGTAGTCGCCGCAGGCTAACGCACGGTGGTTTTGAATAGCCGCTGTTTGTCTCGCTGCCAGTCCTTTTGTTTAAGGCTGTCGCGTTTGTCGTGCTGTTTCTTCCCTTTACCCAAGGCTATTTCGCATTTCACTTTATTGCCTTTCCAGTACATCGCCAGCGGTATGATCGTATAACCTTTCTGTTGGCTGGCACTGAATAACTGCGCCAGCTCTTTGGCATGCAGTAACAGTTTACGTACGCGCTGGGGTTCGGCGATCACATGGGTAGAGGCGCTGAGTAGCGGGGTTATGTTGCAGCCGGCCAAATACGCTTCGCCCTTATGCAGTTGCACGTAAGCCTCCGCTAGCTGTACTTTGCCGTCGCGGATGCTCTTCACCTCCCAGCCCATCAGCATCACACCGGCCTCGAACTTTTGCTCGATAAAATAGTCATGGCGCGCTCTGCGGTTCTGCGCGATGGTGCCAGGGGCGGCTTTTTTTGCGGATTTGGCCATGCAGCGACTGTAGCGTGTAGGGAGATTAGGGCTAAGTGTAGCAGCTTGTAAAACAGCGATCGCCGATCTCGCGGCGCCTTTTCGCCATTCGGCGTTGCCGAATGTAGAATGCGAGCAGCTTTTTCAGGAAACAGTGCATGGCAATCTCCACACAAGCTACAGAAGGTCGTTGGTCAAGTCGTTGGCTGTTCGTGCTCGCTGCTGCAGGCTCTGCGGTGGGCTTGGGGAACATTTGGAAATTCCCGTACATTGCTGGTGAAAATGGTGGCGGTGCGTTTGTCCTGATCTATTTGGTTTGCGTGGCTTTCGTGGGTGCGCCGATCATGATTTCCGAAGTGATGCTGGGGCGAAAGGGCCGAGCCAGCCCGATTAATACCATGCGCAAGCTTACCCAGCAGTCGGGCGCCAGCAGTCGCTGGACTTTTCTGGGTTGGATGGGGGTGACGGCGGGCGTATTGATTCTTTCTTACTATGCCGTCATCGCCGGTTGGGCATTGAACTATATCTGGCTCACAGCCGCTGGGACCTTCGACGCAGCATCGGCCCAGGTGGCTACAGGCACCTTCGACCAGTTGCAGCAGGACCCGCTGCAAATGATGGGTTGGCACGCGATCTTTATGTTGATCACAATTTGGATCGTGGCACGAGGTGTCAGTCGAGGCTTAGAGGCGGCCATCAGATGGTTCATGCCCCTGTTGTTCGTGTTGCTGCTGGTTTTGTTGGGGTACAGCGTAAGTTCCGGAGGTTTCGCTCAGGGCTGGGCCTTTATGTTCGATTTCAATTGGGCTGTGGTAGGCCCTGAAACATGGCTCATCGCTATGGGCCAGGCATTTTTCACCCTGAGCTTGGGCATGGGCACGATGATGGCTTATGGGGCGTATGTGCCCAGCGACTCTAATATCGGCTCTACGGTTTTAACCATTGTAGTGTTGGATACTTTTGTCGCGGTGGCCGCAGGTCTCGCGATTTTCCCGTTGGTGTTTGTCAACGGTTTAGAGGTAGGTCAGGGTCCCGGGTTAATGTTTGTAACTCTGCCCCTTGCCTTCGGCCAATTGCCCATGGGCGCATTGTTTGGCACCGTATTTTTTGTGTTGGTCAGTTTCGCGGCCATTACCTCGGCCATCTCCCTGACCGAGCCGGCGATCGCTTATGTCGTCGAGGAGTACAACGCCAAGCGTTCCCGAGTGGCAGTGAGTTTAGGTGGCATATGCTGGTTACTCGGACTCGGTACGGTGTTTTCGTTCAACATCTGGGTTGATGAAAAGCCGTTTTTTGGGCTGAACTTTTTCGAACTGGTAGATCAACTGTCACAGAATATTATGTTGCCGCTGGGTGGCTTGCTTATTGCCCTGTTTGCGGTCTGGGCGCTGCCGCAAAGTGTGGTACGCGAACAACTCGACGTTACCGACGATCGGGTAATGTTGTTGTGGCGAGTGGTTGGTGGCGTGATCGCGCCATTAGGCGTGGCCGCAGTATTTGTGTACACGCTGTTGCCCTTATTTACGAGCTAAACCCAGTGACCCAGATCCAGCGCAGTTTATTGTTGATGGCGCCTGCAGCGACTGCTTACGGCGTTGTTGCCGATGTGCAGGCGTATGCTGAGTTTTTGCCGGGATGCGACGCGGTCGAGGTGCTAGAAACACGTATGCGCGATGACGGTACAAGCGAGGTGGTGGCCAAGGTGGTCGCCTCGGCGCGGGGGGTGCGTCAGGAATTTATTACCACCAACTTATGCCAGCCGTTTGAGCGTATTCAAATGACGTTGCAAGAAGGACCATTCGAACGTCTTGAAGGCTGTTGGACATTTAAAGCGCTGGGGAACGATGGGTGTCGTGTCGCGTTGGACCTGGAGTTTGTCGCCAAGGGCATGCTGATGAAAACACTCGGCGGGCTCGCCGGGTCGGTTAGCGATCGCATGGTGGACGCGTTTGCTGAGCGGATTCAGGCACAGGGTTAATGGATCAAACCGTTCAGGTTGAGGTGATCTATGCCGAACGCGACCGCGTGTCGCGCTGCCGGATTGATGTTCCGGAAAACAGTACGGTCGGTCACTGCTTAAAGGTTGCGGCGGCAGAACCACCATTCGCGGCGCTTGATTGCGCGAGTTTTGACACAGGTATCTTCGGCGAACGATGCGGCGTTGAGCGTGTGGTGCAACCTAATGATCGGATAGAGCTTTATCGGCCGTTGGTTAACGATGCTAAAACGGCACGGCGATTGCGTGCACAACAGCAGCGCGGGCTGTCCTAACCGGAGTTACTCGCGGCATCGCTTGTGTTCTCCTCGCCGTCCTCTGCGGGCGCATTCGGCGCGTAGTCGCCGCTGATGGTGGCCAGTCGGTTATCCTCATCAAACGCCAGAATCAGACGCGACTCTTCGGCGAACACACCAGGCACATTGATTGAGTACAAATACACCCATTTAGTATCGTCGAACGGGTCTCGGAGCACCGGCTCGCCCATTACAAACGCTACCTGGCGCCGAGTCATGCCCGGCTTAAGTTTGTCTACCATGTCTTGGGTGATGACGTTGCCCTGCTGTATCGCCACTTTGTACAGCTTCGGCATCTTGATGTTCGAAAGCCCGCAGCCGCTCAACAGACAAACGCTGACAATTATTGGTAAGAGACGTTTCATGGCGGGCATAGTACTCATGCACAACCATGCTGACCAGAGCTATTGTGTTTAGCAGCTCAACTCGCGGCGCTTAACCGGCGGCGGCCTGGGACAACAGTTCTTTGGCGTAGGTTCGCGTTTTGGTGTTGACGTCAGCGCCCGCCAGCATGCGCGCCAGTTCCTCAACTCGTTCGTTGTCGCTCAACGGTTGGATGTCGGTATGGTCACCCGTCTTACTCACGCGCATATGATTTTGACCCAGCGCCGCTACTTGTGGCGCATGGGTGACGCAAAGCACCTGCGTGTGTGCGGCGAGGTCGCGTAGTATTCGTCCAACGGTATCCGCGGTAGTGCCGCCGACGCCAACGTCAGCCTCATCCAGTACCAGACATGGCAGCGCACTGTTAGCTGCGGCAACGATTTGGATTGCGAGACCGATACGCGTTTGTTCTCCGCCCGACGCGATACGACCGAGGGGTCCTGGAGCAAAACTTTTATTCGTGGTGACGTGCAACTCCACCTGTTCAAGGCCGTTCTCACTCTGCTGCTCGTGAAACACGAGGCTGAGCTGACCTTGACTAATGCCAAGTGCGTGGATGTATTCATCGACTGCGGAGCAAAAAGGTTTGCTGTGTGCATGCCGTGCTTTGGAGAGTTTCTCTGCCTCTTGCAGGTAGGCCTCTTGCTGTTGTTGTTGCTTAGCCATAAGTTCGTCTAACTCATCGCTGTCCGAACTCATGTTATCCAGTTCGTTGGCGAGCGCTTCGGCGTGTTCGATCAGTTGTTCCGGTTGCACCCGATGTTTGCGCGCAAGGTCATAGATCAGCTGCAGCCGCATCTCCGTCTCCTGCAGCGATTGAGGGTCAACCACAACGTGTTCCTGATAGTGCCGCAGATCCCGATTGGCGTCGTCCAGAAGATTCAGCGCCGACTCCAAAGTGTCCCTGCTCGCTTGCAGTTGTGGGTGCTCGTCGTCGATTTCCGCAACGCTGCGCGCAGTGGCGCGCAGACGATCTAACGCTTCAAGTTCGTTTTGCGCATAGTTCAATGTGTGCAGGATGTCTTGTGCCTGAGCTAAGCGTTTTTGTTCTCGCTCTAGGTCTGCCAGCTCGCCGGCTTGCAGGCTGACAGCGGTAAACTCCTGCAGTTGGTAGCTGAGCAGTTCGCGCCGGTCATCTTGGGTTGTCACCTGCTGTTGCAGCTCAGTGATGCGTTGAACCGTGTTTTGCCAAGCCTGGTAGCTGGCGGCAACTTTAGCGACCTGGGCGCCTTGTTTGGCGTAGTCATCAAGCAAAGTGCGTTGCACGCTGCGGTCGGTTAGCCGCTGATGCTCATTCTGACCCTGGATTTCCACCAGGTCGTCACCTACTTCTTTTAGATAATTGAGCGTTACCGGCACCCCATTTATAAAAGCGCGAGAGCGACCCTCGGCACTGATGACTCTACGCAGCAGGCAGTCCGTCGCATCAGAATCAAGAAGCTCGTCGGCGATAAGCCGCTGTTGCAGAGCAGAATCAGAGGAGAGGGTGAATTCGGCGCTGATCTCGGCTTTGCCTGCTCCCGGACGTACCGTGTCACTGCGTGCTCGCTCGCCCAAGAGCAGGCTTAGCGCGCCCAGCAATATAGATTTTCCGGCGCCAGACTCGCCGGTAATGGTGGTTAAACCGTTGCTGAAACCAATGTCGAGGTGTTCGACGAGAACGTAGTTTCGGATGGTGAGTTGTTTCAGCATGATTTTGCTTGTTTGTAGGTCATAGCTTGGACGGCC
>MDTA01216219.1_pt1 | contig 10071 bp, 6 predicted proteins | sample 811151 | NCBI WGS metagenome assembly MDTA01 (sample SAMN05326648, study PRJNA326480) | marine metagenome | isolation source: seawater | place: Indian Ocean: South | collected 2010 | reverse complement strand
GTTGAAAATATAAAAGAGAACTCAGGAGAATTAAGTGATTTTAAAGTTGCAAAAATTTTGAGAGCCGAAAAACATCCTAATGCTGACAAGTTAAAAGTTTGTGATGTAAGTTTAGGAGACAATAGAATTATAAAAGTAGTATGTGGAGCATCAAATGCTAGAGATGGTTTAGTGACTATTTATGCACCTCCAGGAGCAACCATTCCCAAAACAAATTTTAAATTAAAGATTGCTAAAATTAGAGGAATAGAGTCTAGAGGAATGCTTTGTTCGGAAAATGAATTAAATTTGTCAGATGAAAGCGATGGAATCATAGAATTAAATAACAAAGATAAAGAAATCGGTAAAAGTTATTTTAAAACCAAATCAGAAAAAGCTCTTGATATTGCTATAACTCCTAACAGATCTGACTGTCTTGGCGTTAGGGGGATAGCGAGGGATCTTGCTTCATCTGGACTAGGAAGTCTTTTGAAGTTAAAGAAAAAATCTTTAAAACAAACTTTAAAGCAATCTATCAAAGTATCAATTTCTAATGAAAAAAATCAAGGATGTTTATCTTTTGGAAGTTGTTACATAAAAAATATTACCAATAAAGAAAGCCCAGAGTGGTTAAAAAATAAAATTTTAACTCTAGGTTTAAAGCCTATTTCAGCAGTCGTTGATATTACTAATTATGTAATGTTTGACCTTAATCGACCTCTACATGCTTACGATGCTAACAAAATAGACAAGGAAGTTATTGTAAGAAACTCTCAAGAAGGAGAAGAATTTGAAGGATTAGATAATGAAAAATATAAGCTAAAAAAAGGAATGTGCGTTATAGCAGACAAAAGTAGCGTTCTTGGACTAGGAGGAATTATCGGAGGAACAAAAACTTCAACTGAGCTGGATACAAAAAATATATTATTAGAGTCTGCTTATTTTTTACCTTCATCAATAAGAAAAACTGCTCGGGAATTAAACATTAATACTGACGCTAAATATAGATTTGAAAGAGGAATAGATCCTAATTCTATAAAAGAGGGCTTAGAAATAGCCACAGGGTTAATAATCAGTATTTGTGGAGGAGAAGCAAGCAAATTTATTATTACTGGTAATTCTTATCAGAAAAACAAAGTTATAGATTTTAATATTGAAAAATTTAAAGAATTAATTGGCATATCAATTTCAATCTCTGAAGCTGAAAAAATTCTATCTTCTTTAGGTTTTAAGATTAAAAAAACAAAAAAATTTCTTAAATTGGAAATACCGTCTTGGAGACCTGATATTTCTCAAGATGTCGATTTAATTGAAGAGTTAATAAGGATTAAAGGTTTTGATAAAATACAGTTGATTGAACCTGAAAAAAGAAGAGAAAAAGAAACTTTAAATTTTAAGCAGAAACTTTTTCATCTTTCTCAAAGAGCTTTAGCGTCAAAAGGGTATATGGAAACAGTTACTTGGTCATTTACAGACTCCAATATCGATAAAGAATTTTCAAAAGGTGAAAAAGAAATTAATATTTTTAATCCTATATCTTCCGATCTAAATGTTTTAAGGAGATCAATATTTTCTAATCTTTCTATTCATTTAAAAAAAAATCAAGACAGAGGATATAGTGATCTATCTTTTTTTGAAATAGGACCTACATTTTTTGGAAAAAACCCTGGAGAACAACAAATAGTTGTTGGAGGAATAAAATCCGGTCAAATTAACAGAAAAAGCTGGTCTGACAAGGCAAGAAATATTGATGTCTTTGATGTTAAAAGCGATGCAATGAGAACATTGGTTGAATTAGGTATTGAAGAAAAAAATCTTTTTGTAAGTGATTTAACAAAAAGCAGTTATCATCCTGGTCGCTCAGGATCTATTAATTTAAAATCAGGTAAAGGACCTCATCTTGCAAGTTTTGGAGAATTACATCCTGCAATAGTAAAAAAAATGGATTTTAAAGATAGAAATATATTTGGATTAGAAATCTTCTTAAACAATATGCCTAAACCAAATAAAAAAGCAAGACAAACAAAAGTCAATTATACAGTTTCAGATTTTCAAAAGTCAGAAAGAGATTTTGCATTTGTAATTGATAAATCTTTTAAAGTTGGTTTGCTTGAAAAATTAATTAAAGAAGTGAATGAAGATATTATTCAAAAAGTTGTTGTGTTTGATATTTTTGAGGGTGAGAATATAGCAAAAGACAAAAAATCGGTAGCTATTAATGTAACTCTTCAAGCCCTAGACAAAACTTTAAATGAAAAAGATTTAGATCAGGTAAGTCAAAGAATAATAGATGTAGTTAAAGAAAAAACTGGTGCTACAATCAGATCCTAATGTCAGATATAAATAGAATTCGTAATTTCTCAATAATTGCGCATATTGATCATGGGAAATCAACAATTGCAGATAGAATTATTCATAAATGTGGGGGCCTTACCGATCGTGAGATGAAGCAGCAAGTTCTAGACTCAATGGATATAGAGAGAGAGCGAGGAATTACAATTAAAGCTCAAACGGTTAAATTAAATTATAAAGCAAAGAATGGTCAAAATTATACCTTAAATATTATTGATACCCCAGGACATGTAGACTTTGGTTACGAAGTTAGCCGATCTTTGTCTGCCTGCGAAGGTTCATTATTAATAGTAGACAGCACCCAAGGTGTTGAAGCACAAACATTAGCAAATGTTTATCAAGCTCTAGATATAAATCATGAAGTGATTCCTATCTTAAACAAAATTGATTTACCCGCCTCTGATATTGAAAAAACAAAAAAAGAAATAGAAGATGTTGTTGGCATAGATACCTCTAACGCAATATCTTGCTCTGGAAAAACCGGAGAAGGAATTGATGAGATTTTAGAGGCAATAATTAATAATCTGCCAGCTCCTAAAGGAGCTAAAGATGATAAGCTTAAATCTCTCTTAGTTGACAGCTGGTATGACAGTTATTTAGGAGTTGTTATTTTAGTAAGAATCATTAATGGCAAAATTGAAAAAAATATGAAGGTGAGATTAATGTCTAATAATCAAGAATATATTATTGAAAAGGTTGGCGTGTTTACACCCAAACCTACAGATATAGAGCAGCTAAACTCAGGTGAAATAGGATTCATAATAACTGGTATAAAATCGCTTTCTGAGACAAAAGTGGGCGATACTATTTGTGATGCAAATAATCCAATTGATAAACCTTTACCAGGGTTTAAACCGAGTAAACCTGTTGTTTTTTGTGGCTTATTTCCAGTTGATAGTTCTGAATATCAAAAACTTAAAGACGGTTTGGCGAAACTCAAACTAAATGATGCTAGCTTTTCCTACGAACCTGAGTCTTCAAGCGCGTTAGGTCTTGGTTTTAGATGTGGTTTTCTTGGCCTTCTACATCTTGAAATCATCACAGAAAGATTAGAAAGAGAATTTGATGTAAATCTTATTACAACAACTCCTGGAGTAATTTACAAAGTTCACAAAATTAAAGGTGAAATAGTAGATTTGCAAAATCCTACCAACATGCCAGACCCTTCTCAAATAACTAAAATCGAAGAGCCTTGGATAAAATCGACAATAATTACACCTGATGAGTATTTAGGTTCAATTATAAAAATTTGCCAAGACAAGAGAGGCGTTCAAACTAATTTAAGTTATTCAGGAAATAGAGCAGTTTTGTCATATGATTTACCTTTAAACGAAGTTGTATTTGATTTTAATGATAGATTAAAATCTGTTTCAAGTGGATATGCGAGCTTTGATTATGAGATTTCAGGCTATAGAGAAGGAAATTTAGTAAAACTTGGGATTTTAGTTAACTCTGAGCCCGTCGACGCTCTAGCAATGATTATCCATAAAGATTTTGCACAAAAAACTGGTAGACAGGTTTGTGAAAAGCTCAAAGATTTAATTCCAAGACATAATTTTATGATTCCAGTTCAAGCAGCGATTGGAGGAAAAATTGTAGCTCGAGAGTCTATTAAAGGTTTTAAAAAAGATGTCTTGACTAAAATTCATGGCGGAGGTGCAACTGATAGAAAAAGAAAACTTCTTGAAAAACAAAAAAAAGGTAAGGCAAGATCTAAGCAATTCGGAAAAGTTGAGATACCCCAAGAAGCATTTATTGGAGTATTGAAAATTAATAAAGAGACTTAATATTTTAATTATCTATACTTTTTTGAATTCCTTCTTCTAATTTAGTAAAGAATGATCTTTTTAAATTTAAAAATTTATTCAATTTTATAAAAGTTCCAGAAGATTTTTTCGGATCAAATTTATCAAGCTTTCTTCTTTTGAATTTACTTTTCGATCTTAATTTTTTTTTCATAAGGTAATATAAATAGTTTATTGTTATTGACCTACTTGTGCCAACGTTGAAAATTTCACATTTTTTACTATTTTGTATTTTTCTCATAGAAAGAGTCATTATTTTGACTACATCTTCTACAAAAATGAAATCTCGGGTTTGATGACCCCCATTAATTATGACTGACAAATTTTTTTTCATCTTTTTTAAGAATATTGGTATTACTGCGGAGTAAGGATTATTTGGATCTTGCCCTGGCCCGTAAACATTAAATAATCTTAATCCTATGGAAGGAATTTTGAAAAGTTTATTACTCATTTTTGCATAATTTTCTAAAGTTATCTTGTCTTGCCCATACGGAGAAGTTATTGAGTATTTCTCTAATTTGTCATTTCCAATTGATAATTTTCCATAAATTGCTGAAGAAGATGCATAAACAACGGGCACTGAAAATCTTTTAGCTAAATCAAAAACTTTGATAGAGCTTGTAAGATTATTGACACTACTCTCGTTAAAGTTTTTTAAAGAAAAAGGAACTGAAGATTGAGCAGCTAAATGAAAAATACCTTTTAATTTTTTGATTTTGGTTTTATTAAAGTCTTGAATTTTTTTCTTAATTATTTTTTTTCTTAATTTTTTTGATATATTTTTTAATGAGCCTTTAGAAAGATCATCTATTAAAATAAGATCATACTTATCGGAAATTTTTTTTACTAAGTGAGAACCAATAAACCCAGCACAGCCAGTTATTAAATATTTTCCTTTTTTCATCAGATAAATTATTAATTATCAATAATGTTTGAAATTTGTTTTATCATACTCTTTTTAGTTGGTAATTTATTTTCTTCCATTTCTTTTTGGATTTTTTCATAATTTTTTATAATAAAATTAACTGTTGATTTAAGTGAATTTTCCTCCCTTTTGGTAACAAAAACACCTTTTTTATCATTTACTGCATAGGAAATTTCCTCAAATATAATTACTGGTCTTTTTCTTGATAAGGACTCATCTATCACGTAAGGATAACCCTCAGTATATGAAGGCAATATTGTAATATTATTTTCATCATAAGCTTTAATCAATTTATTAGGTTCAGACAAGTAACCAAGAAACTTCACATTATTTTGAGTAATATTGTCTTTCAAGTATCCAGCGATTGAAAGTTCTGCATCTAAATTAATCTTGTTAAACAAATTTAAAAAATCGAAAATACCCTTTTCTCTGCTCATTCTCCCAACATATAAAAATTTAATTTTTTCCAAAGCCGCTTTCTTATGGTTTTCAAACCAGGAACTATCTAGGCGAGAAATAGATATTACATGTGCTTTCTTATTTGAAAGTCTTTTATTGCAAACAATTACCTCAGAAATAGATAAACAAACTAGATACATTAAATGAAAAATCCATACAGACCAATTTCCTAAAATATACTTCCATTCTTCATGACCATCACTTCTTAAATATAAAAAAAATTTTTTTCTAAAAATAAACAAAAGTATGCAAGAGATGAATGTATATGGAGTAATTGATATAATTAAATATTTTGAATTAGTTTTAAGACTTTTGGTTATAAAATAAATAAATTTAAAAATATTAGAAGCAATCTTCATATTAAGTAGCTCTATTTTTTGGCCTCCTTTTTTTTCTGAATTTCTCGCTATATATTGAACATTGAAATTTTCATTCAATTTTTCAGGTAAAATCTTCAAATCTAAATTTTCACAATAAAAACCTTCGTTATTTTTATAAATTTTTTCATTGTTTATTATGATTAAGTTTTTTTTTTTCATTTTTATCTATCTAAGACTAAAATTTATAATTCAATTATTAATAACCTATTCTTTTTTGCTATTAAATTGATATATTGCATGGATAAATAACAATAATAAGGCATTGGATTAGTAGACTTTTTTAATTACTTCCCGGAGAGGTGGCCGAGTGGTTGAAGGCGCACGCTTGGAAAGCGTGTAAACGGGAAACCGTTTCGAGGGTTCGAATCCCTCTCTCTCCGCCAATTATCTTTAAATTATCCACACGCAACTAATAAGAGTCTTAATTTTAAAGCTCGAATCATTTAAATTAAATCTAGGGGCAGTGGAGGGAGACTGAAGCTGCCTTTGCTATTTAGAGCCTTTTAATTCCAATTACTTTTAATTTTGCTGTCTGCTCTATTCTTTTGATTGTTTGATTTATGTTCATGATCACAGTTTTTTTCATAGGTCCGTAAGCATGAATAAGTTTTGTGCTAGATAGCGCTACGGCAACGTGACCCTTCCAGAATATAAGGTCATTTTTTTTTATATTTTTAAACTTTATATTCTTTTTAAAGTATTTGACCTGATCTTTGGCATCCCTAGGACAATACTTTTTGTTATAATTTAAAAATACTTGTAATAATGCTGAGCAATCAATTCCTTTAAATGATTTTCCTCCCCACTTATAACTTACGTTTTTGAATATAGTTATTTTCTTAAAAAGATTTTTTTCTTTGTAAGAGATAGGTTTTACGTCTTTTTTACTAATCCATCCCTTTAAAAATTTAAAGTATTTAGAATTATTTTCTATAACTTTTATTTTTGAACCAAACGATATTTCATCTATTTTTTTTCTTTTGCTTGGAAATTTATAAACTTTTGCTTTTAAAATATTTATTTTATGCGTTGGTTTAAAAAAGTTTGAAAAATTTTTATTTTTTACGTAGCCTTTATAGTTATCCTCTTTAATCTTTACTTTAAGCCATTTTCTAGTTTTTTTAGATATTGAAAAGCTATCTCCAAAAATCATTTGTGTTACAACTTCAGATTTCGTTGATGGCCTCTTGTACAAATTGATTACAGAAAAATTATTAGTAAAATATTTAGTCATTCAACTTAAGTTTATCTTTAATCATAAAGAGAAATATAAGAGACGGTATCACCATAACAGCAGTAATTATGAAGAATATTCCCCAGTCACCATTTAACCAATCTACTAGAGCTCCAGAAGAAGCGGCTAATGTAGTTCTTCCGGCCGTTCCAATTGAGGCTAACAACGCATATTGAGTAGCAGTGTAAGTTCTGTCGACAAGCATAGAAATAAAGGCAACAAATGCAACAGTTGCAAAAGCTGCAGCCATATCATCAAATATTACTGCAATAGCAAAAAGTAATTCAGATTTTCCAGACCAAGCAAGTAAAGAGAATAATAAATTTGTGGAAGCCATCAATATTCCCGAAACAAACATTGCTTTAATTACTCCAGAGCGAATAGCAAATAATCCTCCAAGCAAAGTAAAAATTACAGTAGTAATCCACCCAAGCCCTTTTGAATAAAGTGCAATATCTGACTTAGTAAAGCCTATCTCTTTATAAAAAATTACAGACATTCTTCCCAAAAATGCCTCGCCGATTTTAAAAAGAAATACAAATCCTAGAATTGCTAAAGCAACATTAAAGCCGTTTTTTTTAAAAAAACTCATTACAGGCCCAACTATTGTTCCTGTTATCCAAGCAACACTTTTTGTCATAAAATTCGGAGAGCCCAATTTATCTTCAATGATTTTGTCATTTTGTGCTTGAGAGGCTTTTCTATCAGTAGGCTGTGGTTCATGCACAAACATTAAACCAATGTTGCAGGCTATAATCACAACACCTAAAATTAAAAAGGTTATTTGCCAATAATTTTCAAACCCAGCTAATTCAAAAAATTCTGCTACTTTTAATGCTATTACTCCTCCTAGTTTATAGCCAGTCCACCATCCAACAACTGCCATAGCCGCTCCAGCTTGCATAGATTTACCTTCATGTTCTCCGATTTGTTCTATTCTAAGAGCATCTACGGTTATGTCTTGAGTTGCTGATGCGATAGCAATTATTAATCCGACGCTTATTACTAAAACTAAATTTGTACTAGGTTCAATTAAACTCCAACTGATTAAACTTAGTAAAATTATTGACTGCATAGCAACAATCCATCCTCGTCTATGACCAATCTTATCAGTTAAAAATGGAATTCTTATTCTATCTATTATAGGCGCCCATAAATAATTAAATGCATAAACAGCAAAAATTAGTCCAGCCCATCCAATTGTGCTTCGGCTTAAACCATCTTCTTTAAGCCATAAACTAAGACTGCTCCCTATTAGAACCCAGGGAAATCCACTAATTGCTCCAAGCAATAAAATTCTGATCATTCGTTTATCAAAATAAACTGAAAAGGTTTCTGATAATGATTGTTTTTTATAAATTTCCATAATCTAAATTTAGTTTCTCCAAAAAGAAGGAAAAAAAAGAACTAGAACGGCAAACAATTCTAATCTTCCAAGCAACATACCTAAAGATAATATCCATTTTGATACATCTGGTATAGCTTTATAATTTCCATTAGGACCGATAATATCCCCCAAACCTGGACCTACATTAGAAATTGCACTAGCTGCCCCCGAAATTGCAGTTAGAAAATCTAAGCCTGAGATTGATAAAAGCATGGCGATAATAAAAAAAATAAACAAGAATGAAAAAATAAAAACTATTACAGAATTAATAAAGGTGTCTGAAATTTTTTGATCATTATATTTAGATATAATTATACTATTTGGGTAAATCAATTTCTTAATCTGATTTTTTAAAAAAATAAGTAACATTTGTAGTCTAAAAATCTTAATCCCACATGCAGTGGAACCGGCACAACCACCAACAAACATCAAAAATAGAAAAAAGATAAGAGAAAATTTTCCCCATAATCCAAAATCATCAGTGACATATCCTGTGCCGGATAAAATAGATATAACATTGAAAGAAGATATTCTAATTTGATCCAAAATACTGCTTTCGTAACCTATAAATAACAAATAAATAAACATTATTAATACAGATATCAGGATAAGTTGGATTAATCCTTTTATCTGCACATCTTGAAAGAAAACTTTTTTATTACCTTGGGCAAATCTTAAATAAGAAATAAATGGGATACTACCCAAGACTATAAATATACTAGCTATTATTTCTATATTAGAATTTTTAAAAAAACCAATCGAGTCATTATGTGTTGAAAAACCTCCAGTTGCTATTGTGGTCATTGCATGAGAAACGCTATCGAATATCGACATACCGAAAAGCCAATAGAAGAATCCACATATGAAAGTCAAAATCAGATAAGTAGAAATTATTATAGTTGCGACCTCGATAGTTCTCGGCAAAATTTTTTCTGTACTATCTGGACCTTCCATTTTAAAAAGTTGCATTCCACCTACTTTCAAAAGGGGTAAAATAGTTATCGCCATTACTACAATTCCTATTCCTCCTAACCATTGCATTATAGCTCGCCACAATAAAATACTTTTTGGGCTATTATCTAAATCTGTAATAATAGTTGCTCCTGTAGTGGTAATCCCAGACATGCTTTCAAAAAAAGCTTCACTAAAAGAAAATTCTTTTGGAGAAAGAATAAATGGCAAACTTCCAAAAATCGCTACCATAACCCATGCTAAAGTAGAGAATAAAAAAGTTTGTCTAAGAGTTAGTCTAAATTCCTTATCTAAATTTGATAAGATAAATAATACTCCTATAAAAATAGTTATAAATGAAGATGATACAAAACTATGACTATTTTCGTGGTACATTAATTGCATTGAATAAGGTGCCAGCATGAAAATGCCAAGCACTATAAGCAATATGCCTATTAAGAAAAAGACAGTTTTGTTTGTAGCCATAGTGTTCAAGATTATTTAAATAGTTATAAAATTCAACTTAATATCGTGTAATTATATCTGTATTTTATACGGAAAATTTAATAAACCTTAGTTATGCTTGATAACAACTTAAT
>MDTA01143735.1_pt1 | contig 10071 bp, 6 predicted proteins | sample 811151 | NCBI WGS metagenome assembly MDTA01 (sample SAMN05326648, study PRJNA326480) | marine metagenome | isolation source: seawater | place: Indian Ocean: South | collected 2010 | reverse complement strand
GTCTGCAACGTAGCCAAAGAAGATGATGTAGAAGCCACCTTCCAGGCCATCATCAACGACTTCGGCCACCTGAACGGCCTGGTGAACAACGCCGGCATCCTGCGCGACGGCCTGCTGGTGAAGTTCAAAGACGGCAAGCTGGAAAAGCGCATGGAGCTGGCCCAGTGGCAGTCCGTCATCGACGTCAATCTCACCGGCGTGTTCCTGTGTGGCCGTGAAGCCGCCACCCGCATGATCGAAAACGGCGACCAGGGCGCCATCATCAACATCGCCTCCATCTCCCGCGCCGGCAACATGGGGCAGAGCAACTATTCTGCCGCCAAGGCCGGCGTGTCTGCCCTGGTTCCGGTTTGGGCCAAGGAACTCGCCCGCTACGGCATCCGCTGCATGGGCATCGCCCCAGGGTTTATCGAAACCGAAATGACGGCTTCCATGAAACCGGAAGCCCTGGAGAAAATGACCGCCGGCATCCCCCTGAAACGCATGGGCAAGCCAGAGGAAATCGCCTCGGCGGTGGCGTTCATCTTCGAAAACGACTACGTTTCCGGCCGGATGATCGAGGTGGACGGCGCCCTGCGTCTGTAATCCCGCCAATACCGGAGCTCTGAATGGACGAGTTCGAACAAGAACCGACAAAAGAGCAGAAAATCTGGCAGGTAGTGGCCGCCATTCCACAAGGAAAGGTGGCCAGCTACGGCCAGGTCGCCGCCATGGCCGGCCTGGGCCGGCAGGCGCGTTTTGTTGGCCGGGCCCTGGGCAAACTGCCTGCCGGCCACAGCATCCCCTGGCACCGGGTTATCCGTAGCAACGGCCAGATCGCTTTTCCTGAAGGCACAGAAACCTGCCAGCTTCAAACCGAGAAGCTGAGACTGGAAGGGGTGGAGGTGTATAAAGGAAGGGTAAAGATGAAGGACTTTCAGTGGCAGCCCTGAGCCGAAAGCCCAAGGCTGCCACCGGACTAACAAAGACTCAGATCAAACCGCCTTGGCAGCAATGATCTTGTCGTGCCACTCGACCGGGCCGGTCTGGTGCACGGAGCTGCCGCGGGAATCCACCGCTACGGTGACCGGCATATCTTCCACTTCGAACTCGTAGATGGCTTCCATACCCAGCTCTTCAAAGGCTACCACCTTGGCGCCCTTGATGGCCTTGGATACCAGGTAAGCCGCACCACCCACCGCCATCAGGTAAACCGCGCCGTGCTTCTTGATGGCGTCGATGGCAACCTGTCCACGCTCGGCTTTGCCGATCATGCCGGTCAGGCCGGTTTTCTCCAGCATGGTGTCGGTGAACTTGTCCATACGGGTAGCCGTGGTGGGGCCGGCGGGGCCAACCACTTCTTCACCCACCGGATCCACCGGGCCCACGTAATAGATAAAGCGACCTTTCAGATCTACCGGCAGCTCTTCGCCCCGCTCGATCATATCCACCATCTTCTTGTGGGCCGCATCACGGCCGGTCAGCATCTTGCCGGACAGCAGAACGGTTTCACCCGGCTGCCAGTCTTTCACGTCTTCCGGAGTTACAGTGTCCAGATTCACACGGCGAACATTCTCGCCCACTTCCCAGGTAATTTCCGGCCAGTCGTCCAGGCTCGGCGGGGTCTGCAGGGACGGGCCCGTACCATCCAGCACAAAGTGTGCGTGGCGGGTAGCGGCGCAGTTCGGGATGATCGCCACCGGCTTGTTGGCCGCGTGGGTCGGGTAATCTTTTACCTTCACATCCAGAACGGTGGTCAGGCCACCCAGCCCCTGGGCGCCAATGCCCAGCTCGTTGACCTTCTCGAACAACTCCAGGCGCAATTCTTCAGCACGATTGGAGGCACCGCGGGCCTGCAAATCGTGAATATCGATCGGGTCCAACAGAGCTTCTTTCGCCAGCTCCATCGCCTTCTCGGCGGTACCGCCAATACCAATACCCAGCATGCCAGGCGGACACCAGCCGGCACCCATCTGCGGCACCATCTTCAACACCCAGTCCACAACCGAGTCGGACGGGTTCAACATGGCAAACTTGGACTTGGCTTCAGAGCCGCCGCCCTTGGCCGCCACGTGTACTTCCACGGTGTTACCGGGCACCATTTTGTAGTGAATGATGGCCGGGGTGTTGTCTTTGGTGTTCTGGCGTTTGCCGTCCGGATCTGCCAGCACTGAGGCCCGCAGGACGTTGTCCGGATGGGTGTAGGCACGGCGCACGCCTTCGTTGATCACGTCATCCAGCGGCATGTCGCACTCGAATTTCACATCCATACCGATGTTCACGAACACGGTCACAATGCCGGTGTCCTGGCAGATCGGGCGATGGCCCTGGGCGCACATGCGGGAGTTAATCAGAATCTGGGCCATGGCATCCTTGGCCGCCTGGGACTCTTCCTTCTGGTAGGCCTCGTACACGGCCTGAATGAAATCCTTCGGGTGGTAATAGGAAATGAACTGCAGCGCATCGGCTACGCTTTCGATCAGGTCGTCCTGGCGGATTACGGTGGTCATAGTCGCCTCATCAGCTTTCTGATTATCGGAAGTGTGCGGAGCCACCAAGGCAGCCCCTGCTTATATAAGGAAGCGAGAGTTTACCAGAGATTCGCCACAGCGGTTGATGCGACAGAAGGCGCAAATGCTATGCCCGCAAACGAAAATAGCTATGACGGTAAAACCAATTCGCAACAATTTGTTAAAACAGGCATTACCCGGCCACTGGAACTCGACAAACCGCGGAGCGGCCACTATTTTTGATTGAGGGCCACTCCAATGGTGCGAGGAGGGTTTCCAGACGCAGAATCACACTTTTGGCTGATCAACACTTGCTACTCTGTCGCTATAGTCGAAGCTACAGAAATTGGCTTTTAAGTGCTGGCTACAATTTCAGACAACCAACAAATCAGAAAAGGCAATGCGCGGAATCCTGGGGCCGACCGGTTCCGTCTACGCCGGATATAACGACACAACAACAGGAAAAGGTTCCACCCATGTTCAAGAAAACTCTAATAAGTCTTGCCGTGGCTTCTTCCCTTGGGTTGACGGGCTGTTTTGACAGTGGGTCCTCCGGGAAAAATGCGAATCCGGATTATCAAATTACCCAAGATAGGAATAGAGCGGAGTTCCTTGCCCAATTTGAGGGTAAGACTTGGCCAGTGTTTGACCCTTTCCCGGCAGTGTCTGACTTGCCGATCCCTAATGATCTAATTTTCAACTCAGCTGCAGGCGACGGTTCCTTTTTGGTTCCAGACCGACAACCTCCCGTAACTACAGCCCTAAACGGACTGAGCGGCGCATCAACCGTTGCCCCGATTGATATCAAGTTCTCGGGTGAAATTCAAAATGTAAGGGGGCCGTCCACAAACCCTGCGGAACTCATACAGCAGAACGTTTTCTTAATTGAATTGGATTATGCCAGCGGGGATCCGCTGCGAGGACTAAGTGCCTCCGAGTTGCCATCAGACGGTGCCCCATTCAACAACTTCATTGCTGAAGCTAAGAATTTTAATGGCGAGACAATTCTACGTATTACACCTGTTGAACCACTCAAGCCAAACAAGCGTTACGTTGTAATCCTAACAAACGAAATCCAAGATAGTTCTGGCGAACCTGTAGTTTCATCACCTGCTTATACTGAGCTAAAAGACGAAACTATGGTTATTGGGCCTAGCGTAGATCGAGTCCGCACACTCATCAATAGTTTCTGGGAAAAGGTAGCCGAAGATGCCATCTCTACTCCCATACCTGGAATCGGCGTCTCCCTGAACGAAGCTCGCAGTAACAATGGACTGCCCGAGCTTTCTCGGGACAACGTTGCTTTATCCTACAGTTTCACAACCTCAAATGACAAAAAGGTTCTTCAGTACATTGCAAACCCAGCCCAATGGATTGAGGACCAACTCAGGCTGTCAGTTACCACTACAGCAGCTAAAAAATCACGCGGCGCACACTTTTTACTGTTGAACGAGGCAGGAGTGGAAAGTGCACCACTGATGCCCGTAGCAACATGGGATATGAATGACGACGAAAGCGTAACAAAAGACGATTTCCAGCCTTTCTACGACATGTACAAAGCCCAAATGCCGACAATATTGTCTGAATTTGGCAGTGATGAAATCGTTGCAGCGGTGAACGCTGGCCTGGCCACTTTTAAGCCCAGTAGCATCAACTCGGCTCTGGGTTCGTGTGATGAAGCGCCTTTTGTCGTTAACGCTGAACCAGTAGTAACCGTTGACGACAAATTTGAGTGTGCAGGCGTTCTGCTTAAGGGCGAGCTTGCCCAACAAGGCATTACTTTCCCCGAGCCGAAGAAATCTGATATTTCAATCGATTTCGACACTGCAGCACCTGCACCTGCGGTATCAGCTGTGCTGAGCAGCATTCCGGGCGCCTCTAATGTCAGGGTTGCCCAAGGCACCATCAAGCTGCCTTATTTCCTTGAAACGCCCAACTCAGCGGACGGAAGCCCGATCCGTAACGGTTATTGGAAAGCAGACACGCAGCTTGCTGGCGCTTTGAATACTGCCTTTGAAGATGCAGGTTTGGTTATTCCTCAGGGTGCAGGCAAGAGCGATGTCCTCAACACTACTTTCCCATTCCCGGAAAAACATGCCGATATAACGGTCCCCATGCTGGTGATGTACCCAGCTACCGTCAACAATGGTTCTGTACCGGTTGATCCGGCTGTCGAGGCGCTAAACCTCCCGGTTGTCATTTTCCAGCATGGCATCACAACTGATCGTAGTGCGGCGCTGGCATTTGGTAGCGTCCTGGCTGCGCAGGGTGTCGCTGTTGTTGCCATCGACCAGCCGCTTCATGGTGTAGGCCCTGCATCAGCTGCCGATAGACTGGCACTAGCCAAGCAACTGGTAAGTGCCGCTGTTGAAAACGCCATTGACGCATCCACTGGCGGCACACTTACCGACAAGGAGATCGAAGCTGCTGCACAGCCAATTGTGGAGCAACTTTCGCCGTTAGTGGTCGAAGGAGATATACCCGCTATTATGGCCGCGATTGATCAGGCCGGGTTCGGCGGAGCGGTTACTGAACAACAAGTGAGCGTTTTGGTTGGGACAGTAGCCAATGCAGGTAGCACGATCCCCGGATTGGCACCTGTATCAACTTCACAAGGCATAGCCGCTACAGGAGCTACAGAACGCCACTTCGGGTACGCGACGAACGATTTCAACGAAATCATCAAAATGAACTTTAGTTCAGACGCAGCGGCCGGAGATTCAGGAGATCTTTTCATAAATCTTGAAAACTTTCTGGTATCTCGCGACAACCTTCGTCAGGGCACAGTGGATCTGATGACCGTTCGTGCCTCAATCGCTGATATCGCTCCTGCATTTGATGAAAACAACGTTTACTTCGTCGGCCACTCACTCGGCACCATAAACGGGGGTGCGTTTGTTGCCTCTACAAATGCTGCTGCGGAAGGTAACGCAGGCAGAAAGGATCTTAAAATCAAAGCCGCGAACCTTCTCACGCCTGTGGGCGGCGTTGTACGGATGCTTGAGAACTCCCCTGCATTCGGCCCAACAATTGTTGCTGGTCTGACAGCGCAAACCGGGCTGACCCAGAAAGACTCTGGGCTGCAAACCTACTTCAACGTGCTTCAGCACGCCATCGACTCTGTGGACCCTGTAAACTTTACGGATGATCTGCGGAACGTTGTGTTTTCACAGATTAACAATGACAACACGACGATCAACGACGGTATGGATAACCTGGACGGTGTAACCCTCCCGGGAACACTGGGCGGCCAAGTGGTTCAGGTAGAGATGTTCTCCTCGATAGCACCTCTGTCAGGATCAGAGCCACTGGACATGCTTACCTCAGCAACGGATGTGCTGCCGTCGGCTACTATACCTATCCCACTGCCAGCCTTCGTTCGTTATAACGAACTGGCACAGCACTCTACTCCAGTACTTCCCAGGGCGCGTGTCGATAAGAACGGAGACGTTGTCCCGATGTCTGAAGAAATTGCACAAGCAACTTTTGGGCAAATGGCTGCGCAAACGCTTAGCTTGATAGAGACATCTGGATCAGCCGTTGTGGTTGATAAAGGGGATGCTTCGGCTACACCTCCACGCCCAGACACGTCAGTGTCAATTGACGCACCTTAAACCTAAGGATTATCTATAGAAACTAAATGCCCCGGTCCTGCCGGGGCATTTTTCGTTACGCCGATCTGCGCTCGCAACCTAGTGTGCTTTACCTAATCCCTCCCCCTACCATAACCGCACGTTTGTACCACTTTCCCAAAACCGCTTGTCCCCATGGACGTTAAACGATCAGGAGCGATCTCATGCGTGCAGTACCCTCCCCAAAAACCTTTGGCCTGTTGGCTTTTGTTGCAATACTGGCGGCATGTACCGCTGCCGTCACCCCGGAATGGGTGGCCACGTACAATCACGGCGCTACATCCAGCGATAACCGCATAACCTAGCTGAACGATATGGTTGTCGACAGCTACGGTGATGTGCTCGTTGCTGGCACAGCCAACCAAACCGGCCTGGCCGAACGCCAGGAAGAAGCCGTGTTCGTCAAGTTCTCCCCAACCAGTGATCGGCTGTGGGTAGGCACTGCCTCGCTGCAACGCACTGACGACAACGGTTCATCACGGTTTTTCGATGATACCCGAGCGCTGGCAGCCGACAATCAGGGCAACCTCTACAGCATTGCCATCACCCAACGCACAACCGATGACAGCACCAGCTTCAGCTCTCACCTGGTTAGCTTCGACCGTAACGGTGAACAGCGCTGGACCCGCAAGCTGAGCGATCAGGAAGACATGCGTGCGCTGGCCCTGAACGACGATCAGGTTGTCGTTGCCGGGCTTTCAACCCAGCGTTTCAGCCTGACCGGCGACAAGCTTTCACACGTTGACCACCCTGAACACTCCGCCTGGCACATTGCGTTCAGCATCAACGGAAACTATGCCCTTACGGGGGGCTGGAAAATCAGCCTGTTCTCAGCTGCCGGTGAGCTGCTGTGGCAAGCAGACGCCGACGAAGAGGGCACGGCACTCGGGGAATCACTCTTTACCATGGACGGCGACTTGATCACCACGCAATCTGTGGAACCTCGTGGCGCAGGCCTGGTAACCCTCTGGAACCAGAGTGGCCAGAAAATCTGGCAGAAGACCCTGACGGCTCCTGCCTCCAGTTATGGCTTGATGGGGCCTGTCTTGGTAGAGGGAGACTATCGGGGTGACCTTTACATTATCACATCAAATGCCGATGGTCGGCGCATTGCCAAAATGGATGGCCTCGGAGGTTTCTACTGGAACAAAACCAGCCGCAGTGGCATAGTTCAGGATATGGCGTTGATCAACGGTGAGGTGTTTGTAGTCGGTGACGGCCGCAACGAGAAATACGACACCAACGGCCAGCTGGTTGCTGAAAGCAAAACCGGCCGAGCCGTGTAGATTACCCAGGGCCGCGTGGCTGTAGACGGCGATCACATATACGCGGGGTATGCAGCCACCATGGACGGCGGCATGGGGCTGCAGATCTCCCAGTTCAAGAACCGATAACCCTCCGTTAACGGAATAGAATGGGGTGGCCCAGCTGATTCTGGCTGTGGCCATCCCCACGATCCCTATCAACAACCATCCCTCTGGCCTTCAACTGCGGATGCCCCGCCGCCTCTTCAATCGTCAACACCGGCTCCACACAGGCATCCACGTCGGCAAACACCTCCTGCCACTCTGCCAGTGAACGCTCCGCGATCTTCTGTTTGATAGCGGCTTTCAGCTCCTGCTGATGTTCAGGCTTCTGGCTCAAGGCATGGCTTTTCATCTCGCCCAACCCAAGGGTGTCACACAGGCGCGAAGAGAACTGCGGCTCCAGGCTCCCGACAGACAACCAGCGGCCATCTCTGGTCTGGTAATAGTCGTAGAAGGTGCCACCATTGAGCATGCCGCTTTCGGGCTTCTGAGGCTGTCCGCCTGCCAGGGCAGCAGCACCCGCCATGGCATTCAGGGCGAAGGCGGCATCGGTCATGCTGATGTCGATAAAGGCGCCCTCTCCGGTTTCCTGGCGTTTGATGACGGCAGCGAGGATGCCCATCACGGCGTGATGGGAGCCTCCGGCCACGTCGGCAATCTGAATGCCCATGGGTGGTGGACCGCTGTCGGCACGGCCGCAGTGGCTGGCAACACCGGAAATAGCAAGATAGTTGATATCGTGGCCGGCTCTGTCTTTGTAGGGGCCGGTCTGACCATAACCGGTAATCGCGCAGTAAATCAGTCCTGGATTGATGGCTTTGAGTACCTCATAGCCTATCCCGAGGCGATCCATGACGCCCGGGCGAAACTGCTCCACCACGATGTCGTAGTCCTGAACCAGCTGCTTGACCCTCTCAACACTCTCGGGCTGCTTCAGGTTCAGTTGCAAGGTTTGCTTGCCGCGACCGAGGTAGGAAAAAGTCGTGCTGAATTTACCATCAAAAGGTGGCATTACCTTGGCCAGATCCACGCGATCCGGAGCTTCAATTCTGAGCACTTCCGCGCCCATATCGGCGAGCATCATGGTGGCGTAGGGTCCGGGCAGCAAGGTACTGAAATCCAGAATTTTCAGGTTGGCGAGCGGGGCTGCCATAAAGTGTCTCCTTGTTTGTGATCGGCGGCAATGACTCTGGCTCATGCTGCCGGGTTTTGCAGGCCGGGCCAACTGCCGGTTCCTTCATTCCTATTGACCGTTTCTTCCATCTTCCGGCAAATCATAGGCTTGCATTGTCGTGCCGGGTACTTATGATGAAGTTCGTTCTCTCTTCTGGCTGCCTCTATGTCAACACTGACAGTCTCACGACATTTTGTTGAAGCTTCCCTGTCCGGCGCTGAACGCCTGGGCCTGGACGGCCGCGCACTGCTTCAGGAGGCCGGGATCTCGCCAGATCTGCTGCGTATTGAAATGGCAAGGGTAAGCAGTGACCAATTCAGCAAGCTGATGCAGGTGATCTGGCAGCGCACCGGCGATGAGTTTATGGGCATGGGGCCGCGCCGGGCCCGCTCCGGCACGTTCGCCACCATGTGTGCTCTGGTGGTCGGTTGCCAGACGCTGGAAGAGGTGTATCAACAGGCCTACCGGTTCTCGCGGCTGTTCGAGCCTATGGTGTCCATGGAGCTTGAAGTCCTGGATGACTGCGCGCGCCTGGTTACGCGAATTGAAGGAAGCATCCACGATCCGGACTATTTTCTGCGAGAGAGCATCCTGGTCATCTGGCACCGACTTGGCAGCTGGCTCATCGGCCAGCCAGTGGAACTGGAGAAAGCCGAGTTCGATTACCCGAGACCAGACCATGGCGACGAATACCGGCACATTTTTCATTGTCCGCTGGCGTTCGAATCCGACTGTACGGCATTGACCTTCAGCAAACGCTTCCTCTCTGCCCCGGTGATCCGGGACAAACCGGAAATGCGACAATTCCTGAAAACCTCCCCGGCAGATCTGCTGTCACGACCGGATGAGAGCAACACCTGGACCGGCCGCATTCGGGGCCTGATTGGCCGTGACTTCTCCAAGCCCATGCCGGATTTCGACTGGATAGCGCAAGAGTTGCACACCAGTCCGCAAACCCTCAGGCGCCGACTGAAGCAGGAAAACACGTCGTTTCAGGAGATCAAGGATCTATTGCGGCGGGATATGGCCATCTACTATCTGGCCCATCCGGAGATGCCCATTAACGATATTGCCGAACGGGTCGGCTTTACCGAACCGTCCACCTTCCATCGGGCCTTCAAGAAGTGGACAGGGGTCACCCCGGGCGCCTGGCGGGAAGGCGAACGGGGCGATCTGGTCTGAACGCCCAGCCTTACGAGCTTCCCTGCTGCAGGTTCCGGATCAACCTCCCCAGAGTTCGGGCAATGTCCCGGGCCTGATCGCGATTCTCGGCCAACTGGAAAAGCCGGGAGCCATCCCGCGGATCATAAACCCAGCAGGCTCCGACCACCGGTTCACAATCCCAACGTAACTGAGGGTTCACACCAAATACTGACAGCGACAGGGTTCTACGAACGGTGGTGCCGTCGGGATTGCGCTCGATGTCCTGAATACTGATATTGCCATCATCCAGAGCCACCTGGTACTGG
>MDTA01112418.1_pt1 | contig 10071 bp, 8 predicted proteins | sample 811151 | NCBI WGS metagenome assembly MDTA01 (sample SAMN05326648, study PRJNA326480) | marine metagenome | isolation source: seawater | place: Indian Ocean: South | collected 2010 | reverse complement strand
TTAAAAACTCCGAATTCTAAAAATAAACTTTCTTTATCAAATTTTTTAATTGCCTCATTTATTGCAAAACTTCTAATTGAACTGTCATCTGAAAATACGTAAGAGTCTTTAAAATAATTTTTAAAAGTTTCATAACTATTTTTGGCCACATCGGCATGATATAATTCTGCTGGAGAAGAAGGTTGAACTTTTACTTTCAATCTACTATTGAAAAAAATAATTAATTTTTTTAAAATTTTAAGTAAATAATTTTTAATCATTATATTCTCTTAATTTTACCAAGGTTCAATTTTGCAGTTCTTTTAATTCTTTCGACAGTATCATCGATACCCATAATTACTGTTTTTTTCAATGGTCCATAAGCATGTATTAACTTTTTTTTCGACAAAGCAACTGCTACATGTCCTTTCCAAAATAAGATATCATTTTTTTTTATTTTTCGTAAATTAATATTTGTTTTAAAGTATTTTACTTGATCTTTAGCATCTCTGGGGCAAAAAATATTATTAAAATTTAGACAAATTTGAACCAATCCTGAACAGTCAATACCTTTAAAGGATTTTCCACCCCATTTATATTTAATATTTTTAAAAAGAGTTATTTTCTTGAAAGGATCGCTTTGCTTAAATGAAATGGGTTTTATATCTTTCTTGTTAATCCATCCTTTAAAAAACTTACAAAAATTTTTTTTTGAATATATAATTTTAACTTTTGATCCAAATGGAAGTTCATTTATTTTCTTTCTATTTGGAAGTTTATATATTTTTGATTTGAGAATATTTATTTTGTGAGTTGGTTTTATATAGTTAGAGAAGTTCCTATTTTGTATGAATCCTTTATAATTGTCTTCTTTAATACTAATCTTGAGCCATTTTCGAGTTTTTTTAGAAACCGAAAAACTTTCACCATATAGCATTTGTGTAACTACTTCAGATTTAATAGATGGTTTTTTATAAAGATTAGTAACAGAAAAAGTGTTTGTAAAATATTTAATCATTTAGCTTAAGCTTATCTTTAATCATATAAAGAAAAATAAGAGAAGGCACTACCATTACTGCTGTCATAATAAAAAATATACCCCAGTCTCCATTTAACCAGTCAACCAAAGCTCCAGAGGAAGCTGCTAAAGTTGTTCTTCCTGCGGTTCCTATTGAAGATAAAAGAGCATATTGAGTTGCAGTATAAGTTCTATCAACTAGCATTGAGATAAAAGCTACAAAAGCTACTGTCGCAAAAGCAGCTGCCATATCATCAAATATTACCGCTATAGCAAACAACCATTCTGATTTCCCATACCAAGCTAATAAAGAAAAAAGTAAATTGGTTGATGCCATTAAGATACCCGAAACAAACATAGCTTTGATTACTCCTGAACGTATGGCAAACAATCCACCTATAAGAGTAAATATCACAGTTGAAATCCAACCTAGGCCTTTTGAATAAAGCGCAATATCAGACTTTGTAAAACCTATCTCTTTATAAAAGATAACTGACATTCTTCCCAAGAACGCTTCTCCAATCTTGAAAAGAAATACAAAACCTAGAATAGCTAACGCTATATTAAAACCATTCTTTTTAAAAAAACTAATTACTGGACCAACAATTGTTCCCATTAGCCATGCAATTATTTTCGTTATTATATTTGAATAACCCAGCCTATCTTCTATCATTTTATCTGTTTGATTTTGACTTTCTCTTCTATCTGTTGGCTGAGGCTCATTAACAAACATTAAACCAATATTACATACAATAATTACTATACCTAAAACTAAAAAAGTTATTTGCCAGTAATTGTTAAAACCTAATTGCTGAAAAAATTCAGCTGTATTTAAAGCTATAACCCCACCTAATTTATATCCTGTCCACCAACCGACTACTGCCATAGCTGCGCCAGCTTGCATGGACTTACCCTCATTCTCACCAATTTGTTCAATTCTCAACGCATCGACAGTTATATCTTGAGTGGCAGACGCTATCGCTATTACTAATCCAAGACTAATAACTAGCGCTAAGTTGGTAGTTGGATTAATCAAACTCCAACAAACTAAACTAATTAAAATTACAGTTTGCATAGTTATAATCCAACCTCGTCTATGACCAACTTTTTGAGTAAGCCATGGAATTCTTATTCTGTCTATAATCGGTGCCCATAAATAATTAAAAGCATACACAGCAAAAATTAATCCTGCCCAACCAATTGTGCTTCGGCTTAGTCCGTCCTCCTTCAACCAAAGACTCAAACTACTACCTATAATGACCCAAGGAAAACCACTAATTGCTCCAAGCAAAAGAATTTTTGTCATTCTTCTATCAAAATAAACTTTGAAAGAATCAGTTAAAGATTGTTTTTTATAAATTTCCATAGTTAGTTTCTCCAAAAAGAAGGAAAGAATAAAACTAAAACTGCGAAAAGTTCTAGTCTTCCTAAAAGCATAGCAAAAGAAAGAATCCACTTCGAAAGATTTGGTATATCTTTATAGTTACCATTTGGACCTATTATATCACCTAAACCTGGACCAACATTTGAAATAGCACTTGCAGCACCTGAAATAGAAGTAATAAAATCTAAACCACTAATCGATAACAACATTGCTATTATTAAAAAAATGAATAAAAAAGTAAAAATAAAAATTATAACTGAATTTATAAAATTATCTGAAATCTTTTGATTATTATATTTTGTAATTATAACACTATTAGGTGAAATAAGCTTTTTTATTTGATTTTTCAAAAATATTAAAAGCATTTGAAGTCTAAATATTTTTATTCCACAAGCTGTTGATCCTGCGCAACCTCCTATAAACATTAATAGTAAAAAGAAAATTAGGGAAAACTTACCCCAAAGCCCAAAATCATCAGTCACGTACCCAGTTCCAGATAAAATTGAAATTACATTAAATGATGAAATTCTTATTTTATCAAATAAACTGCTCTCATAATTTATAAAAAGTAAATAAAAAAACATAACAGTTATTGAAATCACCAATAAATATATCAGCCCTTTAATCTGAACATCTTGAAAAAAAATTTTTTTATTTCCCTGAGCAAATTTTAAATAAGAAATAAAGGGAATGCTTCCTAAAATTATGAAAATACTTGCAACAATTTCTATATTATGACTTTTAAAGAAGCCAATTGAGTCGTTGTGAGTTGAAAATCCACCAGTCGCAATAGTTGTCATTGCATGACTGACACTATCAAATACTGTCATTCCAAACATCCAATAAAAAGAACCACATAGAAAAGTAAGAACAATATAGGTCGAAATTATTATAGCAGCCACCTCAATAGTTCTTGGTAAGATTTTTTCAGTGCTGTCTGGTCCCTCCATTTTGAATAATTGCATACCACCTACTTTTAGAAGAGGCAGAATAGTAATAGCCATAACAACTATTCCTATTCCTCCAAGCCATTGCATAATCGCTCTCCACAATAAAATGCTTTTTGGACTATTATCCAAGTCAGGAATAATTGTTGCACCTGTGGTGGTAATTCCTGACATGCTTTCAAAGAACGCTTCACTAAAGGTGAAATCTTGAGCGGAAAGCAAAAATGGCAAACTTCCAAAAGTAGCCACCATAGTCCAAGCTAATGATGAAAATAGAAATGTTTGTCTTAAGTTTAATCTAAATTCTTTCTCAAGATTAGCTAATATAAATAATACCCCTATAAAAATAGTTACAAATGATGCTGAAATAAAGCTGTGACTACCCTCATCAAAAATTATTTGAAGCGCATATGGTCCTAACATCGCAGCGCCTAAAACGATTAATAATATACCAATTAAAAAAAATACTGTTTTATTTGTAGCCATAAAAATTGAGATTATTTAAATAGTTCTAAAATTCAACTTAATATCGTGTAATTATATCTGTATTTTGCGCATAAAATTTAATAAACCATAGTTATGCTTGATAACAACTTAATTCAATCTACTTCATCTTGGCCTTTCGTTGAAGTAAGAAAACTTTTAAAAGATAGAAAAAGCTTAATTAATAAAAAGAATAAGATTACTTTTCAAACTGGTTATGGACCAAGTGGTTTACCCCACATAGGTACATTTGGTGAAGTTGCAAGAACAACAATGATGATTAATGCTTTAAATCATATACAAAAAATTGATCATGAATTAATCACATTTTCTGATGATATGGATGGATTAAGAAAAGTTCCAGAAAATATTCCTAATAATGAAGTATTAAAAAATAATTTAGGGAAACCTTTAACCTCAATTCCAGATCCTTTTAACAAATATAATAGTTTCGGAGAACACAACAATGAAATGCTTAAAGAGTTTTTAAATAAGTTTAATTTTAAATTTAATTTTAAAAGTTCTACTGAAAATTACAAAAAAGGAGTTTTTAATAACTCTCTAATGAGAGTTCTTGAAAAATATGAGGAGATAATGAATATAATTCTTCCTACTTTGAGGGAGGAGAGACGGAAAACTTATTGTCCGTTTTTACCTTTGTGTCCAAAAACAGGTAGGGTACTTGAAATACCATTATTAAGTAAGGAAAAAAAAACAGGAAAAGTTATCTTTGATAATCAGGGTGAAAAAATTGAAACAAATATTTTAGACGGAAATTGTAAATTACAGTGGAAAGTTGACTGGGCAATGCGATGGTTTACCTTTGATGTAGATTTTGAGATGTATGGCAAAGATCTTACTGAAAGCGCAATACTATCTAACAAGATCTGCAGAACTCTTGGAAAAGACCCTCCTAACGGATTTGCTTATGAACTTTTTTTAGATGAAAAAGGAGAAAAGATTTCAAAGTCAAAAGGTAATGGAATTTCAATTGAACAGTGGTTAAGATATGCTTCTCCTGAAAGTCTTGCTCTATATATGTATCCAAATCCAAAAAGAGCAAAAAAACTTTATTCCGAAGTTGTTCCAAAAACCGTTGATGATTATCTTTCTAGTATAGAAAAATATCAAGATCAGGAAATTAAGGATCAAATTTTAAATCCAGTTTGGCATGTTCATAATGGCAAACCACCCAAAGAAAAAGTAGTAATGCCTTTTTCAATGTTATTAAATTTAGTTGGATCAAGTAATGCTGAGAGTAAAGAAATTTTATGGAAGTTTATAAATAGATTTCATAAAGACATTAAACCAAAAGATTATAAAATTCTTGATAGTCTGACTGGATATGCTTTAAATTACTTTAAAGATAAAGTCGAACCTAACAAAAAATTCAAAAAACCAAATTTAAAAGAGAAAAAAGCCTTAGAAAATTTAGTTGCAAAATTAAAAAAAATTGACAATTCATTAAAACCTGAGGAAATACAGACCTATGTTTACACAGTAGGTAAAGAAAATGGATACGAAAAAAATTTAAGAGATTGGTTTAAACTAATTTACGAAGTAGTGTTTGGTGAAGAGAACGGGCCAAGGATGGGATTTTTTATAAGTTTTTTTGGACTTAATGAAACAATTGAATTAATAAATAATAAAATTAAATGATTTATTCAATTTTTAAACCTTACATATTTTCTCTAGACCCAGAGGTTGCTCATGATTTAGCGATAAAATCACTAAAATTTAACGTACTCCCCAAAAGCATTTTTAACGTAGAAGAAGAAGAATTATTAGAAACCAAATTGTTTAACGAAAAACTGCCTAATCCTATTGGCCTAGCTGCCGGTTTTGATAAAAGTGCTGAAGTGTACAATTCTTTATTTAAACTTGGATATGGTTTTGTAGAAGTTGGAACAGTGACTCCTAAAAGACAACTTGGAAATCCAAAACCTAGAATATTTAGATTAGAAAAAGATCACGCATTAATAAACAGACTTGGATTTAATAATCACGGTTCAGAAATTATATCAAAAAGAATTGCAGAAAATTTGCCGATTGGATTTTTAGGGATAAATATTGGTCCTAATAAAGATACACAAAGTAAAGAAGAAGATTATTATATTTGTTTGTCTAGACTTTCATCTCAAGCAAATTATATAACTATAAATATATCTTCACCTAATACTGAAGGACTTAGAGATTTTCACGAACAAGCAGAGTTAGAAAAACTTCTCGCTGGCTTGAATAAAATTAAAAAAGAAAAAAATATATCAAAACCTATAGTTTTAAAAATTTCTCCAGATATAAATAATAATGAAATAAGCACTACAATTGAATTATTAATTAAATATAAAATCGCTGGAATAATAATTTCTAATACAACTGATAGCAATCGAGAAAAACTATCTGATATTAAAAAGAATGAAACTGGAGGATTATCAGGAAAACCATTGAAAGATCTTTCAACAAAACTAATTAAAAGATTTTATCAAGAAACTAAAGGTAAAATCCAAATAATTGGCGTTGGTGGTGTAGATTCAGGTCACTCAGCTTTTGAAAAAATTTGTTCTGGAGCCAACGCAGTCCAATTATACACTGGAATGGTCTACAAAGGACCAGGAGTAGTCAAAGAGATTAAAAAAGAGTTAATTTCAATTTTAAAAAAAGAAAATATGAAAAATATAAGCGAGGCTGTTGGAATTAATGCTTGACCACTCTATTTAGTGGACTTATATAGCTGTAGGAAAAATTATGTCTAAAAGATGCGAATTAACCGGAATATCACCTCTAAAAGGTCATAACGTTAGTCATGCTAAAAACAAAACTAAAAGAAGATTTTTGCCTAATTTAAAAAAAGTTTCTTTTAGAAGTGATATTTTGAAGAAAAATATAAAGTTAAATGTTGCAAACGCCGCTTTACGAACTGTTGATTTCAAGGGTGGGCTAGATAAATTTCTTTTGTCAGCCAAGAATACAAAATTATCAAAAAAAGTAAAAAAATTAAAAGCCTCAATTTCAGCTAAATCCTAAAAATGAATTTATATTACAAACTATCAATTTTGATGGGTGTTGTGGTAGTTATTTCAAATTACTTAGTACAATACCCAGTTAATCATTTTGGTTTAAATGAGATTTTAACTTATGGCGCATTTAGTTATCCTGTAACTTTTCTCATAACTGATGTAGCCAATAGAGCTTATGGAAAAGTTGTGGCTAGAAAAGTGGTTTATTTCGGCTTTTTTATTGGAGTGCTATTAACTTTATTTGTATCAACTAATTTTTCAGATATTATTTCAATTAGAATAGCTATTGGTTCAGGATTAGCTTTTTTTGTAGCACAAAATTTAGATATTAAAATATTTGACAATTTAAGAAAAAAAAAATGGTATATTGCACCATTAACTTCATCTACTTTGGGGTCAATTACAGATACGTTTTTATTTTTTTCTGTAGCATTTTATGCAACAGATATTCCTTGGGTAACTTTAGCTTTAGGAGATTTAGCAATTAAACTAATAATTACATTATTAATGTTAATACCTTTTAGACTTTTGTTGAATAAAATTAAAGATTACGCAGATAATCCAATTTCAAAGATTAATTAATGTATAGTCTTCTTATTTTTTTCCACAAACAAATCAGTTAATTGATTTATCATAACATCACCCAAATCTTGAACGTCAGTTATTTTAACTGCTCTATTATAGTATCTTGTAACATCGTGACCTATTCCTATAGCTAGAAGCTCTATACCTGATTTATTTTCGATCCATTTTACTGTTTTTTTTAAATTAGTTTCTAAATAATCGCTTGTATTTGTTGAAAGTGTCGAGTCATCAACTGGAGCTCCATCTGAAATCACCATTAAGATTTTTCTTTCTTCTTTTCTTTTATTCATTTTATTAAAAGCCCACTTTAATGCCTCGCCATCTATATTTTCTTTAAGCAAACCTTCTTTTAACATTAGTCCCATATTATTTTTTGTTTGTCTCCAAGGAGTATCAGCAGATTTATAAATAATATGTCTTAAATCATTTAATCTTCCAGGCAAATTAGGTTTATCATTTTTCATCCATTTTTCTCTAGACGATCCACCTTTCCAATGTTTTGTTGTGAACCCTAAAATTTCCACTTTAACCATACATCTTTCTAGAGTTCTTGAGAGAATATCAGCACAAATTGCGGCTACCGATATCGGTTTACCACGCATAGATCCAGAATTATCAATAAGTATTGTTACTAGAGTATCTTTAAATTCAATATCTTTCTCTTTTTTAAAAGACAAAGAGTTAAATGGATCCATTATTATTCTTGGTAGTTTTGACGTATCTAATAAACCTTCCTCTAAATCAAAATTCCATGACCTATTTTGTTTCGCTAAGAGTTTTCTTTGTAATTTATTTGCTAATTTAGAAATAAAATTTTTCAGCTGTAATAATTGTTGATCAAGATTCTTTCTTAGTCTTGTAAGCTCCTCAATATTTTCTAGATCTTCAGCTTTTATTATTTCATCGAATTCTTCTGTATAAGTTTTATATTTTAAATCTCCAAAGTTTTTATTACCTCTTTTTTTAAAATCTGGTCTTGAATTGTTTTCTACTTCAATTTCCTCTTCCACACTGTCTGACTCTTTGGTCTGATTCTCTAAATCTGGAACTCCAGAATCTATAGACATTTCTTCATGTTTTTCCTCTTTTTCCTTAGTTTTTTGATCTTGGTCCTTTGGATTTGATTGATCATCTTTTTTGTCATTTTCATCGTTTCTTTTTTGCTCTTCATCAATATTTTCATCTAAGCTCATTTCAGATATTAATTGAGAAATTAAAGAGTTATATTTCTCTTGATCTAAAGTAAGATCTTTTAACTTAGATATTTTATTTTTAAATTTTTCATTCAAATCTTTTTTATAACTTTTCAATTTCTTATCTATATGACTTTCGTTTTTAAAATCTAAAAACTTTACTCTTAAAAAATTTTCAAAAGACTCAATTATTTTATCTTCGCTACTTTTTAAATCCAATCCAGAAACTCTTTTTTGATAAAATTTTTCTATATTTCCTTTGACACCTTTAAAATAACTTGTGCCAATCTTTTCACATCTTATTTTTTCGGAAATATTATAAAGTTTTTTTGAGATATTTCCCTCAGGTTCATATTTTTTTAATAACTCTTTATTTGAAAATCTTAGATTTAAAGATTTTGAGTCTGCAACTGCTCTTACTTCATCATAGTTAATGTTATTATTAATTCCATATATTTCTGGTAATTTTATTGAATTTTTATCTGATTTTAACGCTTGATTTCCAAAAGAAACTTCAATTTTATTTGAGTTAGAAAGAGATCTAACAGTTGAACTTATGGCAGCTTTAAAATTCTCTAATTTTTCTTTTTTATTTTCCACTTTAATTTATAAAACAACGTTCACAGAGGACTCGGGCAAATCTTCACCAAAACATCTTTGGTAGTATTCAGATATTATTTTTTTCTCTAATTCGTCGCATTTATTCAAAAAAGTAATTCTAAATGAATAACCTTTATCTTTAAAAATCTCTGTATTTTCAGCCCAATGTAAAACAGTTCTTGGACTCATTACTGTAGAGATGTCACCATTAACAAAACCTTTTCTTGTTAAATCTGCAACTTTAATCATATTTGACAATAATTCTTTACCTTCTTTGTTATTAAAACTTTTATTTTTTGCAAGTGTGATTTCTAGTTCTTTTTCAAAAGGAAGATAGTTTAACGTAGAAACAATATTCCATCTATCCATCTGACCTTGGTTAATTTGTTGCGTTCCGTGATAAAGTCCTGTTGTATCTCCCAGACCAACAGTATTAGTCGTAGCAAAAATTCTAAAAAAATCATGTTGTTCTAAAACTTTATTTTTGTCTAGCAGAGTAAAATTTCCACTGCTTTCAAGAACTCTTTGAATAACAAACATCACATCAGGTCTTCCAGCATCATATTCATCAAAAACTAGAGCAACCGGATTTTGAATTGACCATGGAAGAATTCCCTCCTTAAATTCTGTAATTTGTTTTCCTTCTTTTAAAACAATTGCATCTTTTCCAATTAAATCAATTCTGCTTATGTGACTGTCTAAATTTACTCTTACACATGGCCAATTCAATCTTGCCGCTACTTGTTCAATATGAGTAGATTTTCCAGTTCCATGATATCCTTGGATTAACACTCGTTTGTTAAAAGAAAAACCCGCTAAAATCGCTAACGTTGTATCTTTATCAAACTTATAATCCGGATCGATT
>MDTA01193512.1_pt1 | contig 10072 bp, 15 predicted proteins | sample 811151 | NCBI WGS metagenome assembly MDTA01 (sample SAMN05326648, study PRJNA326480) | marine metagenome | isolation source: seawater | place: Indian Ocean: South | collected 2010 | reverse complement strand
CACCACAAGAAGAAATCAAACGTATATCTGCAATGGAAAGAGAACGTAAAAAGTTCCAATTTATAGATGTAGATAATGTTCCTTCAGATAGAGATTTGCGTATATCTAAAATATTGCACACACTTGATGTAATGACAACCATTTATGCTATGGAGAATAGAAACAACATAGTAGAGGGCAACTGGTTATTACCAAAAAGACCATCCAATGAACAATTAATTGGACAGAAAGCAATATTGCTTACATTAGCACATCACAACATGGAAGAAGGACAAATTGTAATAATAAACTGGGTAACAGGAGCGGCTGTAGTCAGAAACTTATATGTAATTAACAGGTACAATTAAATGAACCAAGATACAATCAACATAGCAGTAACACAATTATTTGATCCCGGAGTTATAGGATTACTATGTATATTTGCAGCACCAATTGTATTCGGTGGAATCACAGCATACATATCTCAAAAAGGGCAACAAAAAGTAACCAATGAGACATGGGAGTATTGGGAAAACAAATGGAAAGATCAAGATGCTGGATAATATAGCAGTAGTATTACGAGGACATCTGCGTACTTGGGAATGGAATGCTCCTCAGGTATTTACTTTTTATAGTAGTATAGCACACAACGTTGACTACTATATATCAACTTGGGCAACGCCACAACTCAGAGATGTAAAAATAGATATAACATTCAGAGAGAACCGTCCTAAAGCATTTTTAACAGTAGGATTTCAAGACAGAGAGTATACTTCTTGGGGAGGCCCTGCATTGTTAAGTTTGCATATACTGCCTTATGTTAGACAACAGCATAAAATAACACCATATGATGTAATTTTTGATTCAAGACCTGATGTTGCACCTAGATTTATGTTAGGAGAATCAATATGTCCTATACAGGAAAATACACTGTACACAACAAATTTTACAAACCTATTAGATAAAAATGGCGATAGAAATATAGGAATGATGGATCATATGCTTGTATCCAAGTTTAATGTTTTTGAATCCATGTGCGATAGAATAATAATCGATTCAGCAGATACTAAAGAGTGCCATGTTGATATGCTGGAGTTTGCAAAGAAACAAGGATTTAGAGTATCTAACTCTTTACCATGGATGGATGCAACAATGATTAGGCCTTGCGGAATGGCCCGTTTTGAGAATGTCCAAGATGAAGTATATGGAAGAAATCTTATAGAACCAGAAGAATTTCCTACATGGGAAAGTTGCACACTAGAACAAAAGATAGAACTTTTAGACATGCAAAACATTGAGCATCTTGACTACATTACAAATAATCCAAGTATTAATTTACAACCATACACAGACAATATAAGAGACAAGTTCCTAATCAATAAATAGATTGACTTTTTGCGTATTTGTAGTATAATGTTAGCCTATGAGTCAATATACTGAAAAGATACAGAAAACATTACAAGCATTTAACTATTTAGAAGACGGTAATCAAATAAGTGCTATTGAAGCAAGACGTGGAAGAATAACCACATATTATAAACATGGTGGTATAAAGATAGAAGTAACTAGAGATCACGAATACAACGGTGAAAACTTTATACAAGGACAAGTTATAGAAACACCGCCTACTGACCCATATTATATAGAACTAAATGTAAAGTATAATACTCATAAACCATTTAAGATAGTAACTTGGTGGAAAAAATTATGTTCGATGTTCAAATCATAGGAAGAATAAAACATGCAGAAAAAGTACAGTGGATGTGTGAACACATTTTGTACTCATTGATGCCAAGGACAACACGACGGGTAGATGTAACTGTAAGTTTTGTAAAAGAATGCGATAATCAGTGTGCCGGTGATTCTTATGGCGACCACGAAGAAGTTTTTATTAGTATTGCTAGACAAAGTCATGGATATAAATATTCATTTAACGAACAAATACTCACTCTATGTCACGAGCTAGTACACGCCAAGCAGTTTATCAAGAAAGAACTTAGTGGCACCGGAGGAGTCTGGAAAGGTGTTGATATGAGTTTAATCAGAGGTATTGAAAATATGCCATGGGAACAAGAAGCATTTGAGTTAGAAACAAAACTCTACGACAAATACATATCAATGTTCTAATCAACTAATAAATACTAATATGGAACTTGTAGAACCGAAACATCCAGCATTGCACACTGTTGCAAATATAAATCCTTTTGATACTGATATCAATTGGATAGAGTATGAGCAGGAAATGATTAAACTAATGCATGACAAAATTGGTATTGGTTTGGCAGCACCTCAACTAGGAGATAGTTACAAAATGTTTGTAATGACTCATAGTAGTAAAGGAGATATAGGCTTATACAATCCACAAATACTTGCTTCAAGTGAAGAAAGTGTTGTAATGCAAGAAGGTTGTTTAACATTTCCTTTGCTGTTTTTACACATATCGAGACCAAAAGAAGTAATGGTAAGATATCAAACAGTTAATCAAGAAATCATAGAAGAAAAATTTGACGGATTAGATGCTAGAGTTTTTCAACATGAACACGAGCACTTGCAAGGTAAAACATATTTAGACAATGCAAGTGATTTGAAACTACAACGTGCTATGAAGCAACGTGAAAAAGCATTTAAGAGGTTAGGAATATGATAGACGAAATTAAAAAACAAATTGAAGAGAATGAGCTCCTAATATACATGAAGGGTACTCCTTATCAACCACAGTGTGGATTTTCAGCAAGAACTGTTCAGTGCTTAATGGAGGTAGGTAAGCCTTTTTCATTTATAAACATTTTAGAAAATCCTGAGATTAGAGCAACACTACCGAGTGTAAGCGAATGGCCAACATTCCCTCAACTTTTTTATAAAGGGGAACTTGTTGGTGGCTGTGATATAGTTACAGAAATGCACTCAACAGGTGAACTAAAAGAACTCTTAAATGATTGATTATCCTTTTTGGGTCAACAACTTTGATAGAGTAAAAGACCACAAACAAAACTTTCCAAACGTCAGTAAAATATTCGAGCAACCAGTCAGTTTTTGGTTTGGTGATAGAAAAGGCAAAAATACTTGTAGCATCGATAACGGTCTTAGACGTTTGATGAAACGAGTTGATCCTGACTTACCTGTAATGGTTATATATAACATACCCGACAGAGATGTAGGACACTATAGCAAAGGCGGCGCACAAACAAGAGAAAGATACCTAGAATTCATAGAAGAGTTTTGTGCTGGCATAGGAGATAGATCACCTATTGTTATATTTGAGCCAGACGCAATACCTCACAGTACGTTAATGGATAAAAAGATGGGCAAGTCTAGACTAAGTTTGTTAAAAGACGGCTTAGACGTGCTTACAAGCAACTCTAACGCCCTTGTGTATGTTGATGTAGGACATAGTAATTGGTTAGCACCAGAAGAAGTTGCAAAGATGTTAGACATTGTGAGTAACAATAAAGTAAGAGGTTTTAGTGTAAACGTAAGTAATTTTAGAACAACAAAAGAAAGTATGAAATGGTCATTAGCAATATGCGAACAAAGACCAAACGACCATTTTGTTATAGACACTAGTCGCAATGGCAACGGCCCATATGGAAATGACTGGTGTAATCCTCCTGGAAGAGCATTAGGTCAGCCTCCTACATGTGATACTGGTGTAGAAAAATGCGATGCGTTTTTATGGATAAAAGTGCCCGGTGAGTCTGACGGTAAATGTAATGGAGGACCAAGAGCAGGTCGCTTTTGGCCCGAATATGCAAGTAAGTTAGTAGATAATACTGATTGGATTTAACTGACGCCGCTTGGATCGCGATCGTCTTCTACTTCAGGTGATACTGCAACATTATCATCTTCAGGAACATTTAATTCATTTTCCAAATAATGCTTTGAGTTGCTGAGGTATTCACTTGCTTTAACAATTTTACCTTGCCACCAATGTGGGAAATCTACATTGTCTGGTAACTTGTCTAACATCTTGTATAATTCTACAGCATAAGTACCCATTTGAAATAGTTCTTTTTTGATCATGTCGCGTTCGTCATCTGTGTGGCCAGCGACTGTTTTTGAGACTTCATCTCCTGTTTCTGCTTCGTTTACAGATTCTTTCATCTCTTTCATACAGTCATCAATCATTGCTTTTAATTTACCTTGATCGCAATCTGGATGCATGTCACATATTTCTTTTTTAGATTTGCCGTCTTTGCACATTTTCATAATGTGTTCTTTTGAAGGCATATCACCTTTTGCTTCTGCAACAGGTTTTTGAATACCTGCTAGTTGTTGTAATCTTTCTATTTCATTCATTAGTTAATACCTGCTAAACTTCTTAATTCTGCCATTGCACTTGACAGTGCATTGTCTGCTGTTTCGTCAATTGCATCTTCTACTTGTTCTATGCTTTCATATTCGCCATGATCTTTGTAGTCTGCATTTTCAACTGTGTCTTCGATATATATTTGTATGCACTCATCTCTGTCATCATCTGGATGTAATCCATTCTCTCTGGCACACTCTTCTATCTCAAAACTTAGTTCTTCGGGTGTCATGCCCATTTCTTTTGCTAATGCTTCTTCTCCACCTTGCTCATATGTATTAATTAATTGTTCATATGCCATATCTTGCTGACTTGGTTCTCCGAATGGAGCACTTTCTTTAGTTGGCTTGAAGCCTGGCACTGGTTCACAATCACAATCACCTGGCTCACATGGACAATCTATCATACCACAGTCTGGGCACTTTTTGCCTTCTTCTAAGTATTGATCACACAAATTTTCATACTCGTCTGCATGTTCTGGATATTTACTGCAGAAGTCTTCTTTGGACATATCTTGTAAGTCCATGATGATGTCTTTCATTTTGCCTTCTGGCACAATGTCATACTCTGCACGAATATCGTCAAGGTCAACACTGTCACTCATTGCTTTTCTATCCATTGGATGGACAAGTTTATCAAGTGGCTTTTTGGAACCTGGCATACCATCGTATCCATCTGGGTCGTCCTCAGCATCAGCATATGAACCCTTATCGAATCTTGGATCTTCTCTATCTAGTGGTTCATCAATTTTTTTATCTATTTCTGTTGCACGAACCATTTCCATATTGTCTATTGCGTTTTGCAGTAAACGTAATGCAAACTTCTTATCCTCAGGATCTAAGTCCATTAAATTTCTTGTATCTTCTAATTGTCTTACAATAGGACTTAGTCGGTCACTTGCGGCTAGTCCGTCGTCATCAGTCGCTAAACGTGCATTTATTTCACCAAACATTAAGTCTGGTCTTTTGGCTGCAAATTTTAAGAATACGTCTTTTTTCACTGCTGGATCATTTATATCTGCGTCTGCAGGAAACTGATTAGCAACACTCTTTTGACGTTGCTTACTTGGAATTGGTTTGCCTCCAACCTTCATATCCTCAGGCTTTATTTTTGTAAAGCCTACCTTAGTAGGATCAACTGCTGCCGCTTTAGCAGGTCTTTCTGCTGCCGCTTTTTTATCTTTGGCACTTATTGCTACTGGTGATTCATCATCTACTTTTGCTGGCGCAGATTGTGATTTCTTCCATTTTCTGTACGCCTCACGTTCCTTAGCATTCTTTGGACGCTCACCTTTGTCAAAATCTGGCATTTGCACAGGTGCTTCAGCGATGGGCTCCATTCCCGCTAATTTTCTAATTATGTTAAGTTCTTCGCTCATCTCTGTAACCCTTATTTTACTTGATATTAAATCAAAAACTTTCTGATCATATTCGCCAAACTGCTTTAAGAATACTTGTTTTGCACTTTTGCTGTCTGGGGCATCTTTAAATGCCTTTCTAAACGCACTAGCACTTGCTACTTCATCACCAGTTTTAACTGTTGGTGCAAGAGTAATGTATCCACGTTCTGCCATTGGCTTTGGATCAGTTCTATATGTATTTATCTTCTGATAGTACTTTGGCTTAGGTTCACCACGCACTGTCATGTCTAAATTGGTGTTAGGATCTACATTGTTAAATGGAAATCTGTCTAAATCTTTCTCTCCCACTGCAAATATGATAACAGTATTATCTTCATCAAAAGGATAATCGTCTTTGTGATATGGCCTTTTTGCCAATAATACTTTGCTCGAATCTATGCCGTGTGCTTGAGCAATCATTTGTTTTTCTTTAAAGTTGAACGGACTTTTTTCTCCCTCAACTTTATCTGATGTGCCAACATACACATCTGCATCTGGGAATTGTGCTTGTAATTGTTTATATACTTCCGCATGATGCGAAAGCATTGGTTGGAATCTACCTGGGTATATAATTACCTTCTTCATAGTTACTATTTATCATTAGATAGTTTCTGTGTAACTTGCCTTTCGAGAGCCTTGATCCCTATAGGAGGTTCTAGGTCAAAGTTTTTTAGGTACTGTGATTGCTGATTTTCTGGCTGCGGTTTATTATGAACTTTTTCATAACGAATACCAACTAGATGTACTCTAGGCTCACTGCCCCAGTTAATAGCATTGTGCAAATGTGAAGTGTCTACTTCGTATACATCGCCATATTTTAGATGATGATACCTGACTGTTGATTCTAAATTATCAGCAGGCACATAAGTGTGATAACAGAAAAATGCTTTCGTATTTGTAACTATAGGAATATGTAAACGTTTGTTTCTTCTATTTCCGGGTCTGTCATCATGATGAACTGTGTATGAAAATCCAGGTCTAAGATTTAACAATCTCCATCTATAGAATTTACTGTATTCATTAATAACTTCAGCAATATAGGAACCTTCCAGTTCTTTGTTTATTGTAGAATAAGCCTTCTCTGGACTTGATAAATGTAGTATTTTTCCTATAGAACAAGACCAATCATTTTCACCATTGATGCTTGTCATTGAAATTTGAGGTGTGTCCCAGAAGTCGTGTTTGCCTAAAAAGTTTTTTACTTCGAATTGTAATTTATCAATGTCTACGTTGTGTTCTAATGCTTTAATCATACTTTCAATACAGGCAATGTGCGATTGGCATCGTCTATATCTAGTAAATGTTTTGCTTTCCAATTGTCTTGATTATTACTGCTTAAAAATCTCCAATCGTCTCTATTTTCCCAAATATAGTTTGCCTCTTTTAGCCAATTGACACCCATTAATTTTTCTTCCATTCTTTTTCTAACTTCGTTAAACTCTTTGTAAATGTAGGTATCGTAACGAATATTTATGACTTCAAAAGTTTTGGCTTCATCAGTGTAAGACATGTTTAGTACAAATCCCCACTTAGGTCTAATGTTTACAAGATTTCTTGATAGGGGTAATAAGCCTTTTAGATGGTCCAATGCTGCACCTCTGTAACAGCATCTATATGCTGTATAACAATGATTAAGTATAAAATGATCCCATATTGGAAACTCTGTTCTCATCAACCAATTTGTAGACCACATTGTAGTATTCTCAAACTCAGCATCTATATGATATTTACTTGCTCTATAAAACTTTTGTTCTACAGAATTCAGTCTAAAACCTTTTGAATCAAAGTAGTTGAAGTCTCTGTGATCTATGTCTTCGCCAGGGTGTTCTGTGCAAACAAGATCGCCTGGATGTATAAAGTTGTGTACGTCGAACATACTTGTATTTATGGGAGTTTGTTACCGCCAGGCAACCATTTTGAACTGTTCTTCGCTGACGCCAAAGTAGTCTGCTTTCCATTTACTTTGTGCGAAGAAGTCCAAGTGATGCCATTCGTCTTTACGTTTGATAAGTTGTTGTGCGGCATCTTCAAAGTCAGTGTTGTCAATAACTTTTTCTATTTCTATTTGTTTTTCAGCAACTACATCATATTCAAAGTCGTCCCACTCAAAATGAAACACTTCAAACACATCTGGATATTTTACATAGTCTATACTGATGTCTATGCCCCACTTGGGTCTCATTTGTGTTATCTTGTGTATGAGTGGCAATCCTTCTGCATGTGCCATTAATTGTTCAAGAGCATAACCGTGGTAGCCTTTACGTTCGTACAAATCTGCATGATTAAGATGTACTCCGCCAATGCTGTTTTCAATGTCTTCATACCATTGTGTCTTAAGACTGTTGCGCCATCTAGTATTTGCAATGAAGCCATTGTTTGCCTCTGCATACATGTGTTCTAGTGGAGTTAAGTCGTAGCCGTTTTGATCAAAATTTGCAAGATGTCTTGCATGAGGTATAAAGCCTATATCTATAGCAGTGCCCCATGTAGGTCGAGGATTTAGATTGTGCTCAGTTCTTTTTAGTTGCATTTACCACTTGCGGCAAGACCAGTAACGTGCCTTTGTCTTAGGTCCTGGATTATCGCAGTTATGTCTAGCACGGAAGCTCTTACGAGCTTTAGGATTGTTTTTACGAATCTTCATTGCTTTACCTTTAACACTGCTACCACCGTGTCCAAAGTTTACTTTTTTAACATTACCTGTTTTTGGATCCTTTACATACACTTTGAACTTTTTAACATCACCTTGCATTGGCTTGTTCAATTTAACCTTGCGTCCTCTGTACTCTGCTTCAAACATATCATTTTCATCTATGCTGTATCCTAAGTAACCGTAGTCCTCAAAGAATGCATCATCACAGTCATAAGTTTCTTCGTTTGCAACTATTTCAACTTTCTTTTTGTCCTGAGCTAGAGATGGCATTTCGTTTTCAGTTTCTATTACTTCTTCTAATTCTGGAACTGGTTCAAAATTGCTCTCAGTTAATTTTACATCGTAAAGCATTTTGGCAACCAGTGCAATCATATCTGCTTTCTTTGGCGACTCACTTTCTAATTCTGAATAAAGTTCTGATGCTGACATTTCTGCCCAACGATTTTCATCACCTAAGGCTTTTGCTAACATTTTTGCAGTCATCATTTCGCCTTCACTGCTACCTTGATCTTTTTCTTCAGTTTGAAAACTTTTGAAAAACTCACTGCCAATTTCTCTTGCTTTGCCTTTACTGATTTCAGGAAACATTTGTCTTAACAGGCTTGGTAATTCAAATGCATTCATTCTGCCTGTCTTAACATATTCTTTGTGTAACTGCTCTATAGCACGTTTCAAGTCTTCATCCTTAGGCTGTGGCTTGTTAGCAAGTTCTTCTCTTTCTTTTTGTCTTTCGTCGTGATCCATAATTTCCTTCCAACTTACTGTGTCGTTACGAAATTCCATTTCGCCTTGGTCGCAACCATAGTTGCCCATGCCATAACATTCTGAACTTTCTTCTTCTTCGCCGTCATCATTTATAAAAGTTTCTTCGCCGTCCATGTAACCGCTACCGGCACATTCAGGACAAACTCCATCCTTAATATAATCATGTGCCCAACTAGGCATTCCATCTAGTGCATCTTGTAATTCATCATATGCTTGTTTGCGTTCATCTGCATCATAATATGCGTCAGGTTTACCAATCATGTTTTCTTTGACAATACCTTCTACTATTTCAAAATCACTTGTACTAGTGCCACTAAAACGTGAGGCTGTTCCGCCATGTTGTGCCCTGGCTTTATCCAACGCACTATTTTTAGACAAAGCGGTTACTTTGTACTCTTTACCAGTACGTTTGTGTTTAACTTTATAGTGTCTAAAAGATTCGTTTATAACATCATGTAATTGCATACATGTATTTATCTTCTGGCGTTAATCTTCTTTGGGAGGGTCTACATATACTAAATTAACACCGCGTCTTGTCAATTCATTGCGGCACTTTTGTTTGATTTTAGGTCTGCCATTGGAACTATTAATATACTCTATTAATTCTTCCTTCGGCGTACTTTTAATATAGTAGTGTTCGGTTCTAAGTTTACCGGTTTTTCTATCTCGTAATACTTGAGACTTTTTAAATTTTACTGGCATTTCTATCTCTGTGTTGTGGCTACCCCTTAAAGGGGTAGCAATGTGTTTCTAAATGTGGTTTAGACCTATTAGTCTTCTTTCTTCCATATAGCCCATGCGCCATATGCAATAAGAGCCCAACCAATTAAACTAGTTGGTATTAGAATCATAACAATACCGCCACCAATAGCAACAGCACCGTCAAGAGAAGTTCTCTCTTTTAATCTTCCTTTAATCCAATCCATCATAATAATCTCCTTTCTGCAAACATAAGTGTCTGCCTATTATT
>MDTA01074975.1_pt1 | contig 10072 bp, 6 predicted proteins | sample 811151 | NCBI WGS metagenome assembly MDTA01 (sample SAMN05326648, study PRJNA326480) | marine metagenome | isolation source: seawater | place: Indian Ocean: South | collected 2010 | reverse complement strand
TTAATTCTATCCCTCCTGATGATTTATACTTTTTTGCTGAGATAAAATTAGAGAATTCATTTGTAAAAGAACCTCCAATTTGACCAATAATTCCTACTGACATATTTTGAATATTTAAATTAGCAAAAACATAGCTCTGCTCTTTAAAAACTGGAAATCTATTTGAAGTTGATATAATAATCTGATTAGTTCCTGTTAGTTCTTCATTATAAAAAGTATACCCTTTAATACCTGGAAGGCCTCCTGAATAAAAATGAAAAAAATCATCTATTTTATTATTTGATAACCATCCAAGTTTCAAATCTAAAACTGAAAAGATATCAATATCTTCCTTTATTTTAAACTGATAATTACTGTCGAATGAAACTTTAAAAGTGTTGTGGGGAGAAAAATTTGCTCCAAAAGTACTGTATTCTTCGTTTACACCAAAACCATTCATAAAGTTATTCCATTCGTAACTAATGCGGGAATTTAAAACCAAACCTTTTCCAGGCATCATATTATTAAGAAATGCAGGCTTAACCCTTGAAAAATTATATCTTACTGATGTGCTATGTCCTCTAAAATAATCAAATGCTAAATCACCGTTATATCTCAATGTATCATAAGGTGCATTCTGGATGACTGTTTGATTTACATGTTCCCTGTAATTAGTGTAAGTATAATCAAGCCATATTTTATGACCATTTATACTGAATCTAGTTCCAATATCAGCAGAGAATAACAAAAAAGCTAAATTACTATTTATACTTACATTTTCTGCAATTGTACCGTTCGCACGATTAAAATTTGATTGTAATTCTTTATGACGAGTGACCCAAAAGAAATTTGAATACAATGTAGGCCAGTATTTTTTAAATTCAAATGTTAGAAATAAATCTAAATCTAAATCTAAGTTTGCAGATACTCCTCCGAAAATAGATAGTTTATCAAGGTAATCATTTGACATAAAATAAAATCCAGGCTTCACCGTTTTATAATCAATCATAATTCTTGGCATTAATGAAAGCTTGGACATACTATCATTGTAAGGTTTTGCACTCACATTATTTGAATTAGTTATGGGGATAGATTTCGGTATATTTAAAAAATTATTTTCAGAGTAGCCAACATCATTGGTACTTATGACTTTAACTGAATCTAAAAGAGATATTTTATAACCACCATCAATATACTCCGAAAACAAAATACGACCATCATTAGATATAGAAGGCATGAATGCACCTCCAGGAACATTGGTTATGTACCCAGCCTTATCTTCATCATAATAAAATAAGTTGAAAACACCAGATTTGTCTCTGGAATATATATTTCTTGACCGATTATTATCAAAATCTCTATCGTCCCATGAATTATACATCTCTAAAGTAAAATCACCTGTTTCTATATCGAATGAATATAAATTATTTGTATGATTAGTTACACCATCAGCAAATAATTTTGATCCATTCCAAGATAATGATGATAAATAAGTTCCATTATCAAAATCAGTTATTGAACTAAAATTTATTGAATCTGCGTCACTTACATAAATATTTGAAGTTCCATCATAAATATTAATAGCAACTATTTTATTTAATTCAGAAACATAAATAGGAGAATAAAGTCTAGCAGAATGTGTTAAACGTTTTGGCTCTTTATCGTTATCATTCAAACTAATACTGTATAAATCATAAAACTTCGAGCCATTAATATCAGGCTTACTTCTTTTTGAAAAAATAATTGTCGAATCATTCATCCATGTTGGAGCCTTTTGAACGCCAGCTACTACTTTTTTGATACTAGAATCTGAAAATGAATATACATATAAATCAGTTTGGGAGAAATAATCGTTATCTTTATTGGATAGGAATGCAAATTTTTTTGCACTCGGGGACCAAACTGGGTGAATATTTGTTGTACCATCCTCATGGATGAACTTTTTATTACTTTCCATTTTTTTAATTTTTTTAAAAAAAGGGGAATATTCATTTTGCAAACTGTTAATCCAATCATCATATATTTTATATCCAGAAATACCAGTTACATCTTTCATGGATTGAGATATTGATTTATACATACTAGAGGAAAGTGATTTTGTGATATCACTTAAAATAGAGTTTCCAAAACGATTATATAAATATTGTGAAAATTTGAATCCCATACTATATACTGATTCATTTCCAATGCCTCTTTTGCCAAAAGAACTTATCTCATCTAAAGATAAAAGATTATCATTTAACACCCTATCTCTCAAAGTCATATCACGATGAGAGTCCCAATAATCATAATTTGCACCATCATACATAAACTGTGCCGTCCCCTCTGCCAACCAAGGAGGAACAGTTACACCAGGTATTGGGTAAGAAATAATAGTATTTGGATATCCATAAAGTACATCAGGGCGTTTTTCATCCTCATAACCCATAACCTGAACAAATGCAGCTGGAAACCTTCTGGGAAATTTCATTGCCGCACCAATTTGAACGATATGAGTAAACTCATGAGTAACAACATTTTGAAGCCATCTATGAGAACCTCTTAGCTCAAAATCAAGAGGTAGAGCCCAGATTTCAATTTTATTATCATAATAATATGCTGCACCATTTGCATAGTCATCAGTATCTTTTAATATGATATGTGTTTTTGAATCTGGTTTAAAATTGTAATATTCAGTTATAGGTGAGTATATCTGTTCAGCAACTGTTGCTGCTTCTCTAGCACTTCGCTCTGATTCAATATGAAAATGAATAACAAAATGTTCAGTTTCAATGGTGGACCAATCTAAATTTGAGTGATTATGCCAAGTCTGTGAAAACAATAGGAAATTGATTAATGTAAATATAAAACATGTTAATCTCATCTAATTAATACAACCTTGACTAATTTCTCTTGACCAGAGCTTAAACTAATTTTAGCAAAATATAAGCCTGCCTCAATTTGTTTTTCTGGTATCCATCTAATCTCATTAAAAGTTTTTTGAAAAAGTGTACTATTTTTTAAACTAATGACATGTAAACCCATAACATCATAGATATCAATAGTCGCATTTGTTGCACCATCTACATAAAAACGAAATGAAGTACCTTCATCATAAACTGGGTTGGGATAATTATAAGCATCAAATATAGAATAATGAGAATCTGAAATTTTGTATTCATGAATACCTGAAGACATTGGATAGTTTGAAGATTGACTAAACTCATTTAACCAATAACTATCATTTTTATCAAATTCAAAAAGGAGCAATCGATTACCATCAACTAAAGCTGCATTTCCGTTTTTCCAATTGGGTACAATAAATAATTGATCTTGCGAAAATGATGGTATTTCTTCAATTATTTTACCATCAAAAGATAATATTGAGATTTTATCTTGTTCTCTAACTATAATCTCTGGATACTTATCATCAATATCTAATATATCAGCAATAAGTGGCTGACCTCTAAAATCACCCATGATGGGAAAACCATTAGTACTTACATCACTGGGGTAATCTTTTACATCTATATAGTTTCCATTATTAACTATGATTATCTCATCAAGACCATCTAAATCAACATCACCAAGTGAATATTTTTGTGGTAATGTTTCTACCTGTTCTATTGTAGTAAGATTTCCAATAACAAAAAAATCTGGTGATTGCATCAAATTTCCATTTAAATCTAAATAAGTTATGGCAGTCTGTTCCATTTCATTTATAAGATAATAGACATCATTTTGGATTAAAGCTTTATTACACGTATCTAAATTTGAAATTAATTGTTCTTCTAAAAAATTTTTCATGTAGATTTTATTATTATAACTATAAAAGATATGACCAATATTATTTATCTGGCCGTTACCAATTATGGAAACATCATAATTGGATAACTCTTCGTAGTCAAAATTCAAATTACTTTTGAAGTCAACTGAAAAAATCATTTCATAAGCTGGTTCTGAGAGAATATTTATTGATACACCAGAGTTTAATCCTTTTGATGTATTTGAATTTGGACGTGTATCATTATCAAAAATAACTTCATTAGAACTTACTGAATAACTATTTACTATACTATAATCTGGATTGCCGATATACCACATGTCATATGCCCAACCATAGATGTGATCATCCCATATTGATGGTAATAAATTAGAATTGCCAATATCAACCGCACCATCAGCCTCCTCTATCCTTATTGCCATATTACTAATATCATTGTTTATTCCATCAAATTGATCATTAATTCTAGATTCATCTATATGCCATATCAAAATACCAGAACCAGGTGTACCAAAATCATAATTTTCAATCTTTGTAAATACACCAGATGTAGTATCAAAAACATTTGAAGAAATATTAGTTAAAAATGTATCAAACCAATAATCCAAATTTTCATTATATACACCATCATCATTCTTAACTCTTAATGAATCAATACTATCATCATCAATAATCCAATTATTTCTATTTTCAATTAGGAAATATTCAGTATCTGAAATATTAATTCTATAAATGTCACCATTATTGTGACGAGATCTTACGGTGTATTGACCTGATTCAGTAATTACAATTTCATTCGACCAGCCCTTTTTAATTCTTGTCCAAGGTGATGGTGGAGATGGAATTATACCTCTACCATTATTTGAACCATAGTCCATCAGTCCAAATACTCCAACTCCTGGATTTCCTGTTTCAGTATTGAATAATGGCGGTAAATCAAAGGCATATCCAAACAATAATGCAAAAGTACCTGTCAAGCCAATTTGAATATCACACAAATCACTAGTTGATGAAAAAATATCTTGTGCAACATCAAAATAAATCATGTTTTGGGTTTCAGGTAAAATTATTCCACGGCTTACTAAATGGCCTGAAATTTCAACTAATTCTGTTCCATCTAACATTTGTTCATCAACATATGCCGATTTTAAATCATGAGAAGTTGGATCAATAAATGGTACTGAAAAGTCTTGCCCCATGCCTGCATGAAATACAACTAAAATCGAATTCGATACATCTAAATTCAAGTTTTCGATATCATTTTTTGCTAATCTTAATGATTCATTAAAAAATTCTGCCAATTTCTTATCACTAACTGCATATGATCTCATTGGATTTGATACAGTGTATATTGAATCTAATACATAAAAATTATTTTCAAAGTTTACATTATTATTAGATACTGAATTGTAGTAGTTGCTTACAGCTTTGATTTGATTAGCAAAATAGTTTTTATCATGAGGTGGAGAGTCAACGAGAAATCCATTACACAGCAAAACGGTATCTAATGAATACTGATCAGTTGATGATTGTAAAAAAACACCTCTTCCAGTTGTAAGTGGATCATCATATTCCTCATATGGAAAATCAACCATTAATCCAATTATATGAGTTGGTCCAGAATCAGAGAATCCAAATTCAAAACTACATATGCATGCGGCTATCGAAAATGTAAATAAATCTAAAAATTTTCTCAATTTATAAATTTATATTTACAGAGAAAAACATTGTATTAGCTCTTGGGTGACCTTGCTCACCTGCAGTATAACCAAAGTCAAATCCATATTGTGCAAAACGTATTCCAGCTCCAAAAGTTGGATTTTTTATTTTTCCTTCCTTATCATAAATATAACCTCCACGAATAACAAAATTATCGGTATACCAATATTCAGCTCCAAAATTATATACCATTTCTTCTAATTCTGTAGTAAATGACCTGTTATCCCCAGAACCTTTCTCTATACAATCCTCAGGCGAAGTATCTGATGCACATTGACCATAATAACCATAATCTGGATCATTAAAACTTAAAAAATCTCCATTTTCATCTAATGTTGGGTGCAATTCATCTTCATCAATATTACCATCTCCTAAACTTGGATCCCAAGCTTCATCATCTGCACATAAACCACCACCACAATCATACCAATTATATCCACCGATTCTAAGGTCATCATCTTTATTGTAGTCACCACCGTAATACCAATCATCAAGCCACGATGTAAAAATTGCAGTGTACCAAGGATCATCATGTTCCTGCTCGTCATCACCAGATATAATTCCATCACCATTCCAATCCATTTGTTGATATCTTGAAACTAATAATTTATTAGCATCCATCATAAAATTTATTTTGTTGAAACCATCATCATATAGATTTGAAAATACTCCCATCCTCATATTCGTTGGAGCTGGGTCAGCCTGTGTCTGATCTTGAAACCATATCTTAGGTCCGATATTGGTAACCGAAACTCCAAGATTACCAAACGAAAACTTCTTCAAATAACCTAAGTCAAACAAAAAATCTGTTGATTTACCCTCATTAGCTTCTGCACCTGCACCTGGGCCTAAATTTTGCTGTATTATTTTAAATCCAACTCCAATAGAAGAAGTTTTATTCAAACTTGTTCCAAGGCTCGTTGTAATCGCCCACATGTTACTATTAAAATTACCTAATTCATTACCTTCAGCATCAGTTTGTACTTGAGAGCCAAGATTAAGGAAAATTAAGTGGGCACCAAAAGAACCGATACCATCAATTTGCTTGCGATAAGTTAAAAAATCATAATATATATCATCAGCTAAATTTGGAAGCCAATTTACATGCATCCCTGCTGCTTCACTACCAGACAGAAAACCTAATCCTGCTGGATTATAATATGAAGCATATGCATCATCTGCTTTTGCGACCTGTGCTTCTCCAGTTCCAGCTGCACCTGCTCCAGGAGCAATTAAGAGAAATATGGCACCCGCCTCACCTACTGCATGCAAAAATGTGATTGTAAAAATTATACTAAAAAACTTGTTAGCTTTATTCATAAAAACCTCTTTTTAAAATAAAAAACCGAGCCACCTTATGAAAAGCTCGGTTAAGAACAGACAATGTCATAAGGATTTAGATTCACTATATTGGGGAATACCCTTTACTTGTAATTAAAATACAAATCCTAATACCAAATGTCTATAAATCTCTCCAAAAATTATTTTAAATATAAATAGTTTGCATGTATCAATACAATCCCTACTCATTAATAAAATTATTTATCTTTGAAAAGTTCCCAACTATTAAGTTTATTTTTTGCCTTTCCAGTATGCTTTCATGTACTTTGTTGGATTAGTTTTAAAATCATTTACTAAAATACGGCTATCTTCCGATAAACCATTTAAATTATCATATAAATTTGAATCATTAATCATTTTACCAAGTGTGCCTTGACCTGAATCAATTTTATTAATAATTTTTTCAAGTTTAGTTGACAATATAAGTAAAGATTCACTGCTTTTCTTTAGGTTATCTATAGTACTATTTAAATCTGAAGATTTATTAGATACATTTTTTAAATCTGTCATAATATCAGATAAATCATTCTTAACTTTTTCTCTAATAATTTCAGAAGTAATCTTAAAATTATCAAGAATCTCTTTAATACTTTCTTTTTCTGTGTTTGATAAAATACTACCATAATCTTTAACAAAATTATCTAACTCGGAGGTTAATGACTCAATATTAAAGATAATTCCTCTAATTCTATCTTTCTCTTCTTCTCCTAATGTAGCTTTTAAACGACGAGCAAAAACACCTATATCCTGCGTAATTGGGACTATACCAGGTGTTATTTCAGAAAAATCATATTCTCTTTGACCCTCAACAGTTTCACCAGCTAGAATAAATTTCTTATCATTCGTTCCAGGGTTGATTGAAATATATTTTGAACCCATCAAACTCTCACTTTTAACCTCAATTTCTGAATCAATAGGAATCTTAAATGCAAAAAGGTTATCAATAGAAAGCTCTACTGCAATTTTTTGACCAATAATTTTAGTCTTTGAAACCTTTCCAATCCTTTTACCTAACATATTGACATCATCACCATCGTTTAAGCCTTGAACATTTTCAAAAATAACAGTAAATAAATAATTAGATTTTTTAAATGTTATATCTTGAATATACATAATACCAAAAATGAAAAATCCACTCATTGAAAAAACAAGCAATCCCATCCAAAAAAGTTTACTAAATTTCATATTTTTCCCCAAATCTATGTACTACTGTTTCCAGAAATAAATTGTTTTACATGCTTATCCTGACATATTTTAATCTCTTCAGGAGTTCCATCAAAATTTATTTTTCCATTATCTATCAAAATCACTCTTTGAACAACTTCAAAAACTGTACGTAGTTCGTGTGTAACCATAATCGAAGTAACATTTTCATTTTTATGTATTTTAGCTATTAATTGATTTATACTATCAGTCATTATAGGGTCGAGTCCAGTAGTTGGCTCATCATAAAGTAAATACTGGGGATTGGAAGCAATTGCTCTTGCAATTCCAACACGTTTTTTCATTCCACCTGATAAATTAGACGGCATCATTGTAGAATACTTTTGCATACCAACTGCATTCAAACATTCATCAATTCTATGATTTACAGCTGCTCTGTCCATTTTTGTTAGTTTTGACAGCGCTAAGCCAATATTATCTTTCACCGTCATTGAATCAAATAGTGCACCAAACTGAAAAACCATACCACAATTTGATCTTATCGTTTGCAATTTGTTAAATGATAAACTGTTAACTAATTGATTTTCTACCCAAACCTCACCTGAATCTGGCTTCACTAATCCAATAAGATGTTTTAGTAGGACTGATTTTCCAATTCCACTTTTACCTATTATTGCAACAGATTCACCTTTTTCAATTTTAAAAGATATACCGTTTAAAACATTTTTATTTCCAAATGATTTAAATAGCTTTTTAACTTCAATCATAGTAATATCTCTGCTAAAATATAATCTAAAAGGACAATAGCCATACAAGATATTACAACCGTTGATGTGGTTGATTTACCAACACCTTCTGCACCGCCTTTTGTTGTAAAACCCTTGTAGCATGCAATTGAAGTGATAGCAATTCCAAAGAAAAAACCCTTAATTAAACCAAACCAAGCATCCCAGGGATGGAAATAAGCTTTAAAACCTCTTAAAAACTCTTGAATTGAAACATCCATAGAACTTTTAGCCGCAAAAATGCCTCCAAGTATACCACAAAAATCTGCAACTATAATTAATACAGGAAACATTATTGCTGCACCTAAAATGCGTGGCATAATAAGAAATGATACTGGATCGAAAGATAAAGATTCTAATGCATCTATTTGCTCAGAAACTCGCATAGTACCTATTTCAGCCGTTATAGTTGCACCAATCTTACCGGTCATTACTAAACCAGTAATCATTGGTGCAAGTTCAAGCAATATAGATTCACCTACAATACTTCCAATATACCAAGCAGGTACAAAACCTGATTCAAATTGATAAGCAGCCTGAACAGAGGTAACCATTCCAGAAAAAAGTGAAGTGAGCATAACAATAGGGATAGATTGTGCACCTATATTAACCATTTGATCGATTGAAAGCCCTAAATATAAATTCCAGTTTTTTATGGACCGAAACATTTTTGCCATTAAAATGGTATAGGCACCTATTCCTTCAAAAAAATTAATTAAAATATTTAATGGATATGTGAGAATTTTTAACATCATTTTTAATACGACAATCTAGAGGAATAAAATAAAGAAATAATCAATTTTTCAAATCGTCAATTTGTGCCTGAAATTCTCCAATATCCTGGAATTCTCTATAGACGGATGCAAATCTAATAAAAGCTACTTTATCGATTTTTTTCAACTTGTTCATAACTAGTTCACCTAAAAATGATGAATTTACTTCAACATTTGTAATATTATTTACTTGTTCCTCAATATCTTGTATGGTTTTTTGAATCAATTCAGCCGAGACTGGTCTTTTTTGACATGCTATATGAAAGCTGCTCTCTATTTTCTTTCGGTTATATTCTTCTCGATTCCCTGATTTCTTGATGACCATAGTAGCGTTAGCTTGAATATACTCATAAGTGGTGAATCTATATTGGCAATTAATACACTCTCGCCTTCTTCGAATACTTTTTGCATTATGAATCGATCGTGAATCGATTACCTTTGATTCATCTGAATTACACTTTGGACAATTCAAACTACTTGTTCCTGATATAAGGGATAAGAAAGGCATAAATTTCTAACATCATCTTTAACGTCAGATATTATTCTAG
>MDTA01182747.1_pt1 | contig 10074 bp, 8 predicted proteins | sample 811151 | NCBI WGS metagenome assembly MDTA01 (sample SAMN05326648, study PRJNA326480) | marine metagenome | isolation source: seawater | place: Indian Ocean: South | collected 2010 | reverse complement strand
TTAAGAAAATGCTTGCAACAAGTTAAAAGCTTATTTATTCAATATCATCATGAAAACTATTGAACACTTTGTTGGAGGCAAATCATTCAGCGGGGACTCAAAAAGAACCGGTAAGGTATTTAACCCAGCAACAGGAGAACAGAGCTCCATAGTAAGACTTGCTTCGACTAAAGATGTAAATCAAGCAGTTGATGATGCTAAGAAAGCATTTGAATCTTGGGCAAACACACCTCCTCTTCAAAGAGCAAGAGTAATGTTTAAATTTAAAGAACTAATTGAAAAGAACTCAGACGAGCTAACAAAAATTATAGTAGCAGAACATGGTAAGGTTTATGAAGATGCAAGAGGCTCATTAACAAGAGGTTTAGAAGTAGTTGAATATGCTTGTGGTATTCCACAAATGCTTAAAGGGGAGTTTACAGAAAATGTTGGGACCAATGTTGATAGTTGGTCTGTACGACAGCCGTTAGGAGTTTGTGCAGGGATAACGCCTTTTAATTTTCCTGCAATGGTTCCTATGTGGATGTTTCCTATGGCTATTGCTTGCGGAAACACATTTGTTTTAAAGCCTTCTGAAAAAGATCCATCATGTTCAATGCGATTAGCTGAACTTCTGAAAGAGGCCGGGCTTCCCGATGGTGTGTTTAATGTAGTCAATGGAGACAAAGAGGCAGTTGATGCCTTAATAAATAATAAAGATGTAGTTGCTATGAGCTTTGTTGGATCTACACCAATAGCAAAATATATTTATGAAAACTGCGCAAAAAACGAAAAAAGAGTTCAGGCCTTAGGCGGTGCTAAAAATCATTGTGTTGTAATGCCTGATTGTGATTTAGATCAAGCAGTTAATGGTTTGATGGGTGCAGCATATGGATCTGCAGGCGAGAGGTGTATGGCTCAGTCAGTTGCAGTTGCAGTAGGTGGGATTGGAGATAAACTTGTAGAGTCCTTAGCAAAAAAGGTTGAAGCATTAAAAGTTGGCCCTGGTATGGATAAACAATCTGAAATGGGTCCATTAGTAACAAAAGAACATTTAGCTAAAGTTAAGGGTTATGTAGATATTGGTGAAAAAGAGGGAGCAAAATTAGTTGTTGATGGACGAAACTTTAAAATTCAAGGATATGAAAATGGCTATTACATCGGAGGATGTTTGTTTGATTATGTCACTAAGGATATGAGAATTTATAAAGAAGAAATATTTGGTCCAGTTTTATCTGTGGTTAGAGCTAAAGATTTTAACGAAGCCCTACAACTGGTGAATGACCATGAGTTTGGAAATGGCGTAAGCATTTTTACTAGAGACGGGGACTCTGGAAGAACTTTTTCTAGCAAAGCTAAAATAGGTATGGTTGGAATAAATATTCCCATACCAGTACCGATGGCATTTCATAGTTTTGGTGGTTGGAAAAGATCTTTATTTGGAGATCAACATATGCATGGTCCAGAAGGTGTTAGATTTTACACAAAATTAAAAACTATTACATCTAGATGGCCTTCAGGTTTACGATCAGACCCTGAATTTGTAATGCCAACAATGAAATAGTCGAAAGGAAAATTAATTAATGAAAAAAAAAATCACTTTGATAGGAGCCGGTCAAATTGGAGGAACTTTAGCTCACTTAATTGCGTTAAAAAATTTAGCTGATGTTGTTTTATTTGATGTCGCTTCAGGGATTGCAAAAGGAAAGGCTTTAGATATAGCGCAATCATCACCAGTTGAAGGGTTCAAAGTGAGTTTATCTGGAACAGACAATTATGAAGATACGAAAAATTCAGATGTTATAATCGTTACAGCCGGTGTTCCAAGAAAACCTGGAATGACTAGAGATGACCTATTGGGAATAAATCTAAAAATTATAAAACAGGTAGCAGAAGGAATAAAAAAAACATCTCCAAACGCTTTTGTAATATGTATAACCAACCCATTAGATGTTATTGTTATGGCTCTGCAAAAATACTCAGGCTTACCTAAAAATAAAGTTGTAGGCATGGCAGGTATTTTGGACTCTTCAAGATTTATATATTTTTTGTCTGAAGAGCTGAACATTCCTGTAGGGAAAATTAAATCTTTTGTTTTAGGCGGACATGGAGACAGTATGGTAGCAATGATTGGATCTACAGAAGTTGAAGGAAAAAAAATTACTGATTTAATAAATGATGGAAAATTATCAAAAGAAAAATTAAATCAAATAATTGATAGAACAAAAAAAGGTGGGGCAGAGATCGTTAAATATCTTGAAAAAGGTTCAGCTTTTTATGCTCCAGCTGCATCAGGCGTTGAAATGGCGGAAAGTTATCTTAAAGATCAAAAAAAACAATTGCCTTGTGCGGTTTATTTAAATGGTGAATATGGAACCAAGGATATTTATGCTGGAGTCCCAGTTATTATCGGATCCCAAGGAGTAGAAAAAATAGTTGAACTAGAATTAACTGCTGAGGAGATGTCTAACTTTAAAAAATCTGTTCAGGCTGTTAAAGAATTATTTGATGCTGCAAAAAAAATTGATCCAGAACTTAAATAAAATCATATCTGAAATAAGAGTAAGTATTTTAATCGTATTTCTAACAATTTTTTCTCTGACAATTACCTTTTATTATGGGTACATAGGAGTCTTTCCCATAGATAGTTTTTTAATTTATGACGCTGGGTACAAATTAATCAACGGTTTTCACCCATTTAAAGATTACTGGTCCATCACAGGTCCAATTTTAGACTATATTCAACTTTTTTTTTTTAAAATACTAGGAGTAAATTGGTTTAGTTATGTTTTTCATTCTGCATTTATTAATTTTGTTTTAACAGTAATTTTTTTCAGCTTTTTGATAAAGCTTGGTTTGCCAAGAATTAATAGTTTTATTTACTCCTTATCAATGGCTATCCTTGCATATCCCTCAGCAGGCACACCTTTTATGGATCACCATGCGGTTTTTTTTTCTTTAATCGCTGTATTATTTACTATTTTAGCTATTACAAACAATAAAGCAGTTTACTGGTTTTTAATCCCGTTTTTTATTTTTATCTCTTTTTTGTCCAAACAGATACATTCTGCTTATTTATCAATACTTATAATTATTTTTACTTTTTTTTATAAAATTATTTTGAAACCAAAAAGTTTTATATTTTTGAATTACTTAATTTTAGGTACTTTAACAACGATTCTTATTTTTTTTTCTGTAATAATAATTAATGAAATTTCATTGAATAATTTTTTAATACAATACTTTTTTTACCCTCTAGAAATTGGAAATAATCGAGGTTCGAATATTTCTTTCGATATGAATATTATTTTTTTTCAATTTAAATTTATTTATTTTTCTTTAGTTCCTTTAATTTTAGTTTCATTAATAATAATAAAAAAAATTAAAAAGCATGAAAACAAGATTGATTTATTAGTAATTATTTTTGTAATATTTTCAGTAATTATTTTTATTTTCTCACAGATTATGACAAAAAATCAAATATTAATTTTTTGCCTTATTCCATTCTGTCTAGGAATTTCAAATTATTACACACAAAAATACTTTAATAATAAATTATTAATTACATCTATTTTTATTATTCTAATTTTTGCTACTTTTAAATTTCATGTGCGATTTAATGAAAATAAGAAATTTATGGAGTTAAGTGGAGTGAATTTAAATCTAGCGGTTGATGCTAAACAAATTAGCCCATCTCTTAAGGGATTAAAATGGATCTCTCCTTACTACCCCAACAACCCTTTGGAAGAAATAAAACTGATAAATTTTGCAAAAGAAAAAATTTTATCAGATAATACAAAAAAAATAATTATTACTGATTATCAAATTTTACCCTCATTAATTGACCTAAAAACAGTAGCACCAAACAAATGGTTTGATGTAATGAGTGTTCCTACTCAAGATAACAAATTTTTTTCAACATACACAAAGTTTTTTCTTAAAAATATAAATAGTCAAAAAATTGAAACAATTTATTTAATTAGCAAAAAGGAAATTTATTTAAAAAGGGTATTTAAAAATGAATGTTTTAAAACAGAGGTGTTAAATAAAAAAATAAAAAAAATTAATATTAAAAGTTGTTTAGATTAGCTTTATTGCACATGTAAAATATTTTTTATATATAAATTAAATTTTCTTTTTGGCTTACCAAACCAATTTAAAATTAATAGAAAAGAACTAAATGATAAAAATAAAATTATTATTATTAAATCAATTATGGGGTTACTACTTGTAATCACCAGCAAGATTGATATTAAAAAACTTCTCAAAAAAACAATATTAAGAAATACTGAGATGATTTTCATTGAATGTAAAAAGAGAAAGCTAAAATTTACTTTAGAGTCTCCATAAAATCTTTTATTTTTATTAACAGCATATAAAAAAATTTTTTTATAGTTGTTAATGACACCACTTGAATAAGCTAAATAAATTTCATCTTTTGAAATTATTTTTTTTAAAATAGATGCGGGAAATGAGCTAAAATTTCCAAAATTAATAAATTTTCCTGTCAAAATCCAAGTTAAATACAAACGCAATTTGTTCAAAAATTTTAAAAATATGTTTTCTGTTCTATTTTTTCTTGATGCGAAAATAAAAAAATCTTTTTTCTTTTCTGCAATTTCAATCAACTTTTTTACTATTCTAGGGTCATCTTCGCCATCTGAGTCTAAAATAGAAATAATACTATTCTCTGAATTTTTAATTTTATTTTGAACAAATTTTAGGCCAATATAGATAGCCTTTTGACTTCCAATGTTTTTTCTTAAATTTATAATTGAAATTTTTTTTAGATATTTAAATCTTTTAGTTTTTATAAATTTACTAGATGAACAATCATTAACAACTATGATATAAATTTCCTTTTTTTGCTTTTTAAGACTTAAATCTAAAATTTTCAAAACTTTATAGAGGGATTTCCAGTCGTTATATGTAGGTAAAATTATGTAAACTTTTTTCATTTATAAATATTAATCCTTAAATTCATTTGCTAATAAATATATATTATCTATAAGTACTAAAAAATATAATTTAAATAATGAATATACACGAACATCAAGCTAAAGATATTTTAAAAGAGTTCGAAGCTCCTGTATCTAAAGGGATAGTTATTTTTTCTGAAAATGAAATAAAAGAAAAAATCTCAAAATTAAAAGATAAAAAGTATGTTTTGAAAGCTCAAATTCATGCTGGTGGCAGAGGAAAAGCTGGAGGTGTTAAATTAGTAAAAAATTTATCAGACTTAGAAACCGAGGCAAAAAAAATGATGGGAAAAATTCTTGTAACCCATCAAACCGGACCACAAGGTAAAGAAGTAAAAAGGCTTTATATTGAGGAAGCTTCAGAGATATCAAAAGAATTTTACTTATCTTGTCTAATTGATAGAGAAACTTCAATGTTAGCTTTTATCAGCAGCACAGAAGGCGGCATGGATATAGAAAAAGTCGCCGAAGAAACACCAAAAAAAATAATTACAAATAAAATCCCATTAAAGAATGAGGGACCTAACAAGGATGAGATTGAAAAGATAATTTCAATATTCCAATTTAACTTTAAGCAAAAAAAATAGCGTCAAAACTTATAAAATCACTTTATGAAATAATAATTAAGAAAGACGCAAGTTTAATCGAGATTAATCCCTTAATTATAACTAAATCAGGAGATCTAATCTGTCTTGATGCAAAAATGAACTTTGATGACAATGCAATTTTTAGAAGACCAGACATTTTAAAATTAAGAGATTTAAATGAAGAGGAGCCAGCAGAGATAGAGGCAAGCAAACATGATCTTGCTTACATTAAACTTAATGGATCTATTGGTTGTATGGTAAATGGTGCTGGTTTGGCCATGGCAACAATGGATATAATAAAGTTATATGGAGCAGAACCAGCAAATTTTTTAGATGTGGGTGGAGGAGCATCAAAAGAAAAAGTAGCAGCAGCTTTTAAATTAATTCTTTCTGACAAAAATGTTAAAGGTATTTTGATAAACATATTTGGTGGTATAATGAGATGTGATGTACTTGCTCAAGGTGTTGTTGATGCAGCAAAAGAAATTAATTTATCCGTTCCACTAGTTGTAAGATTAGCAGGTACAAATTTTAAAGAGGGTAAAACGATATTGGATAAATCAAATTTAAAAATTTTATCTGCATCTGATTTAAATGATGCAGCAAAAAAAATTGTCGAAGCTATAAAATAATATGTCTGTACTAATAAACAAAAATACAAAAGTAATTTGCCAAGGCTTTACTGGTACACATGGCACTTTTCATTCTGAACAAGCTTTAAAGTACGGAACAAAATTAGTAGGGGGCGTTACTCCTAAAAAAGGTGGTCAAAAACATTTAAATTTGCCAGTATTTAATTCTGTCAAAGAAGCAAAAGAAAAAACATCCGCAGACGCTACAATGATTTATGTTCCACCAAAATTTGCTGCCGATGCAATTATCGAAGCTATAGATGCTAAAATGAAGCTTATTGTTTGTATCACAGAGGGGATACCTGTCTTGGATATGCTTGAAGTAAAAAAAGTTTTAAACAAAAATACCTCAAGATTAATAGGTCCAAATTGTCCAGGAATAATTACACCAGATGAATGTAAAATTGGAATTATGCCAGGAAATATTCACAAAAAAGGAACAGTTGGGATAGTATCAAGATCTGGAACTTTGACTTATGAAGCAGTTGCTCAAACCACAGCAAATGGAATTGGCCAGTCAACTTGTATTGGTATAGGCGGAGATCCAATAAATGGGACAAATTTTATAGACTGTCTTGAACTTTTTCTTAAAGATAAAGATACTAAATCAATAGTAATGATTGGGGAAATAGGCGGAACAGCAGAGGAAGAGGCAGCGGAGTTTTTAAAAAAAGAAAAAGTTAAAAAACCAATGGTTGGTTTTATTGCCGGTCTGACAGCGCCTCCTGGAAGAAGAATGGGTCACGCAGGAGCAATTATTTCTGGTGGCAAAGGAGGAGCTGAAAATAAGATTGAAATAATGAAATCTGCAGGAATAACTATATCAAAATCACCTGCTGATATAGGTAAAACACTTTATCAAAAACTTAATGGTTGATTTTCAATAATTTATGTTAGAATTGATTATTAATGTCATCATCAAATAATAACAATACTTATAAGAAAACATCCTTTTTAGCAGGAAATAATTCTGAATTTATTAATGAATTTTATGCTGATTATATTGCAGACCCTTATTCTTTACCTGATAGTTGGCGTAAATTCTTTGCAGGTTTAAGTGATGATGAAAAATTAGTATACGAGGATCTAAAAGGACCTAGCTGGTCACCGGCAAAAAAAATTAAAAAACCAAAATATTTCCCAGAAGCTAAGGCTAATAATGATGAGGAGCTTGAAAGATTAAATTTAAAGTCAGTTAAACAGGCATCTAAAGATTCTGTACGAGCAATTATGTTAATAAGAGCTTATAGAATAAGAGGTCATTTAATTGCAAATTTAGATCCCTTATCTATTCAAAAAAAAGATGAACATCCAGAATTAAAACCTGAAAATTACGGATTCAAAAAAGAAGACTATCACAGGCAGATCTTTTTAGATGGTGTACTTGGTTTACAATATGCAGATTTAAATCAAATCTTAAAGATTTTAAAAAAAACTTATTGTTCTAATATAGGTTATGAATTTATGCATATGGGTGACCCGACTGAAAAATCATGGATAAGAGATAGAATCGAAGGCCCTGAAAAAGATATTTTATTTACTGAAAATGGAAAAAAAGCAATTTTAAATAAGATAATTCAAGCTGAAGGATTTGAAAAATATTTGCATGTAAAATTTGTTGGGACAAAAAGATTTGGTTTGGATGGAGGAGAAGCTTTAATACCAGCACTTGAGCAAATAATTAAAAGAGGTGGAAATCTAGGTGCGAAAGAAATTAAAATTGGAATGCCACATCGAGGAAGACTTAATGTTTTAGCGAATGTAATGGGCAAACCATTTAAAGCTATCTTTAGTGAATTTTTTGGCAAATCAGTTAGCACAGGTAAAGACTTTGAGGGAGACGTTAAGTATCATTTAGGGGCGTCTTCAAATAGAGAGTTTGATGGAAATTCAGTTCATATAAGTTTAACAGATAATCCCTCCCATTTAGAAGCAGTTAATCCAGTCGTGTTAGGCCAAGTTAGAGCGAAACAATTTTTTCATAAAGATAAAGAAAGAAAAAAAGTAATTCCAGTTTTAATGCATGGTGATGCAGCTTTTGCAGGGCAAGGTATAGTAGCTGAATGTTTTGCGATGTCTGGTCTTCCTGGTCACAATATCGGTGGTACTATTCATATAATAGTTAATAATCAAATAGGTTTTACAACAGCGCCAAGATTTGCCAGGTCCTCTCCTTATCCATCTGATGTTGCAAAAATCGCGCAAGCACCGATATTCCATGTTAACGCTGATGATCCGGAGGCAGTAGTTCATTGTGCTAAGGTAGCTACAGAGTATAGACAGAAATTCAACAGAGACGTTGTAATAGATATGGTTTGCTATCGTAGATTTGGCCATAACGAAGGGGATGAACCATCATTTACACAGCCGATAATGTATAAAAAAATAAGATCACATCCGACAACTCTTACAATTTACGGAAAAAAACTTAGTCAAGAAGGATTAACGACTGAAAATACATTACAAAAAGAAAAATTGAATTTTAAAAAATTTCTAGAACAAGAGTTTGAATCGTCAAAAAATTATAAATCAGAATTAAAATGGTTTGAAGGGGCATGGTCAAGATTTAAACCAGGTCTGGGAAAAGATAAACGAGGAGTAAGTGGAGTTGATAAAAATAAGTTAATTGAAATTGGTAAAAAAATTACAAATATTCCTAAAAATTTTAATGTTCATAAAACCTTGCAAAAAGTATTTGATTTAAGAGGTCAGGCTATTAAAAATGGTATGGCAATAGATTGGACAACTGCAGAAAGTTTGGCCTTTGGTACCTTATTGACTGAAGGGTTTTCAGTTAGATTATCAGGTCAAGACTCAGGCAGAGGGACTTTTAGCCAAAGACATGCTGTCCTTAGAAATCAGGAAAACCATCAAAGATACATTCCACTTAATAATATTTTGGAAGGGCAAAAAAATTTTGAAATTATTGATAGCTTATTATCGGAATTAGCTGTTTTAGGTTTCGAGTTTGGTTATTCCCTTTCGGAACCAGAGACATTAGTATTATGGGAAGCTCAATTTGGTGACTTTGCTAATGGTGCACAAATTATTATAGATCAGTTCATTTCTTCAGGAGAGTCTAAATGGGGTAGAGCTAGTGGGCTTGTTATGTTATTGCCACATGGATATGAAGGACAAGGACCAGAACATTCATCAGCAAGATTAGAAAGATTTTTACAATTGTGTGCTGGTGAAAATATTCAAGTAGTAAACTGCACTACTCCTTCAAATTATTTTCATGTTTTGAGACGTCAAATGCATAGAGAATTCAGGAAGCCGCTTATTATTATGACACCCAAATCTTTGTTAAGACATAAAAGATGTGTATCAAATATTTTAGAATTTTCTAAAAAAAGCACCTTCCATAGAGTCTTAGAAGATGATGCATACTCAAAAATAAATAATTTATTAGAACTTAAGAAAAGGGACGATCAAATAAAAAAAGTAGTAATGTGTTCAGGAAAAATTTATTATGATTTAATCGAAGCTAGAGAAAGATACAAAAATAATAAAGTAACATTTATACGGTTAGAGCAACTCTATCCTTTTCCAGCCAAAACCCTGGCAAATATTCTCAAAAGGTATTCGAAAGCTAATTTTTTCTGGTGTCAGGAAGAACCTATGAATATGGGAGCTTGGAATACTGTTAGAAACTATATAGATCGAACATTAGAAATGGTTAATTTTGGTGATAAATCAGTAAAATATGTTGGTAGAAAAGCTGCTTCATCAACTGCGACCGGAAATTTAAACAAACATCTTGCACAACAAAAAGAAATATTAGAAAAGATACTTAAAGATTAAATGTCAGAAAAAATTACAGTTCCAACATTAGGAGAGTCAGTAACAGAGGCAACAGTTTCAAAATGGCTAAAATCTCAAGGAGAAAAAGTTTCT
>MDTA01092264.1_pt1 | contig 10075 bp, 8 predicted proteins | sample 811151 | NCBI WGS metagenome assembly MDTA01 (sample SAMN05326648, study PRJNA326480) | marine metagenome | isolation source: seawater | place: Indian Ocean: South | collected 2010 | reverse complement strand
TACGTTTAATAATATGTTTCCGATCATCTTTACCTCCCAGATAAATCGAACGATTATACTTGTAAACAATAATGTTTCGAATCTGAGGCAAGCCTCAGAACCAAGCTCCTTAGGGAATAAATTCCCAATAAAATAATACTAAAATCTTTTTGAAATCTAGTCAAAACTATTTTGTAATAATTTCTTTATATAAGTATTTGCTTAAATACTAATTATCTAGCAATATCGGCTCATAAGCTTTTTTTTGTGGAATTCCCTATATTTTTTGAGGAAAAAAACAGATAATTTCAACGAAGAACAATCAAGTGTTATCATTGGAAATAGCGATGAAATTATTTATACAAATTCTAATACTGAGTGGAATATTATCTCAAAATATTCATGCAATGCCTGATGTGAGCAAAGCGTTGCAAGAAGTGTCTTTTACAACTACAACACAAAAAACACTCACGTTAGATAAGTATAAAGGTAAAGTCCTGTTAGTCTTTTTTGGATACACACATTGCCCCGATATTTGTCCTACAACTATGCTGGATATAAGTAAATCTCTAAAAGAGTTGGGGGGGTTAGCTAAGGAAGTTCAACCTGTTTTCATAAGTGTTGATTACCTGAGGGACACACCGCAAATTATCACAAAATACGTCAATTTTTTTGATGATAGAATTCTTGGTCTTACCTCTTCTAAAGAGATGATTGATAAGATTACCAAATATTTTAAAATTCCATACGAGTTAGTTAATAGCGCTAACAATCCTAATTACATTGTCGAGCATAGCTCAAACTTGTATGTGATTGATAAGGATATGATTGTAAAAAGGATTATCCCTAATGGGCTTCCTTACTCAGAAATTACCAAAACAGTTCGCTCGCTCAACATCAACTAATCATATTTTATATATTTAAATCTTGGATCATCGGGAGTGCCCTCAAGGGTGTTATCCTCATTAGATGGATTCCATTGAATAACTTCCTCAATTTTTTTGGCTAAAAGAAAGTCTTTATCAGTAATGCCCTTTGCCGCATGATTTTGAAGCTTAACTATAACAAATGCGTATGATGCTGAGATATCTGGGTGATGCCATGCTGCTTCTGCTAAATGGCCCACTGTTGAAATTACCATTAGTGTGCCTTTCCAACCACTCGTTTTAAACTTCCTTCTTATCCACCCATTTTCAAAATACCAGTTGCTCAGGTGCTCTTTTAAATAATCATTTATTTCACTCTCAGAATACGTCTTTTCATCAGTCATTTGTCTTCTCCTAACTTGATTCGTTTAATCTTACTTTCTTGACAATACTTACGAGTAGATTAAGTTCATCATCTGATAATTTCTCAAGATCTATTTGTTCAGATGCTACTCCGCAAATACATAAGTCCTCAGCAGACTCCTCTAGAAAATGTAAGCATTCTTTTCTATTCATTGAAACATCCATGAATTATATTCCTTAGAATAAGATAGCATATTTTATTGTATTTTTATTTCAATAGTAGTAACCTGTGGGTATGGTAAATGAGAGATACCCACATTTAATGAAAGTGAATACTTTGGTACCCACATTTGTACCCACATATGTTCACACAAAGAGAAGCTATGTCAAAACTTACGGATAAGATAATTTGCAATGCTGAATCTAGATCTGCTGATTACAGACTATCAGACGGATCAGGTTTAGCAATAATTGTCAGAAAAAATGGAAACAAGCACTGGCAATTTCGTTATCATATCTATGAAAATGGTAAGCGGAAAGAGAGAATATACTCTTTAGGTGAGTACCCCTCAATTAGCATAGAGAAAGCTAGACAGGAACACAGTTCTTTGAAAAAAAAATTAGCTAATGGAGAGGATATACAAAATATCAAAAGAAAACATAAGCTTAAAATTATTAGTAAACAGCCTTCATTCATTGAGATTGCTCAAGAACTCAAAAAAATTCAAGAGAAGAAAAATCAACTTGACTATCAATCTTGGAAGAGAGAACTGTCTAAGTTTGAAAGTTCAATGTTACCTCATCTAAAAGAACTCAACTTAGAAAATCTCACCACAAACGATCTTATGCAGGTTCTTGATCCGCACTCAGACAAAAAAGAGCAACAAAAAGATGGCTTGATAAGAGAGAAAAAATTCAAAAAAAATAAGAAACTTAGAAACAGAGGGAGGAAGGTTAATCTTGATGTAAAGGATGATTTGGTCAAACTTATAAATACAGATAACTATAGGAGAGATCATCTAATAGAATACCTACACGTAATTCAGGATGCTAAAGGCCATATTAACGAGGAGTATATGACTGCTTTAGCTGACTTGATGGACATCTCTCAAACAGAGGTTTACGAAGTCGCTACATTTTATCATCATTTTGACATAATCAAATCGGGAGATACTGCCCCACCATCACTGACTATTAGAGTGTGCGATTCTGTGTCATGTGAATTACATGGTGCTAACGAGTTAGCAGAAACACTTGATAGTTACTACAAAGGATCAGTAAGAATACAAAAGGTACCATGTATAGGTAGATGCCAAAATGCGCCAGTTGCAGTTGTAAAATTTAATCCAATTGATCATGCAGATTTTAAGAAAATCAAAACTGCAGTAGATCAGAAAAAGCATCAACCAGAAATTCCAAATTACATAACGATGTCTGATTACACACACAAAGGTGGTTATCAGTTATTGGATAAAATAAAAAAAGGATTTATCACTAAAGAAAGTGTGTTGGTTGAGTTAGAGAATTCAAATCTTCGTGGTTTAGGAGGAGCAGGTTTTCCTGCAGGAAAAAAATGGAGAATTTTAATTGAACAAGAGGCGCCAAGACTGCTGGCGGTAAATATAGATGAAGGTGAACCAGGCACTTTTAAAGACCGTCACTATCTTGAATCAGATCCTCATAGATTTTTAGAGGGAATGCTTATAGCTTCCGAAGTTGTAGGCATTGATAAAATTTATATTTATTTGCGTGATGAATATGCGGCTGTTCGTAAGATACTTGCTGATGAGTTAGATAATGTAAGAGATAAATTTAAAAGTGAAATACCGGATATTGAGCTTAGACGAGGCGCGGGTGCTTACATATGCGGAGAAGAGTCAGCAATGATAGAGTCAATTGAAGGAAAAAAAGGTATGCCTAGATTGAGACCTCCTTTCGTTGCTCAAGTCGGTCTATTCGGAAGACCTACCCTTGCACATAATATGGAAACTCTTTACTGGGTAAGAGACATCATCGAAAAAGGTGCCAATTGGTTCACATCTTATGGTCGTAATGATCGAAAAGGTCTTAGATCGTTCTCTGTGAGCGGTAGGATTAAAAAACCTGGTGTTCATCTTGCGCCTGCAGGAATTACGGTAAGAGAGTTGATAGATGAATATGCTGGAGGCATGGAAGAAGGTCATAAATTCTATGCGTATTTTCCAGGTGGAGCTTCAGGCGGCATCCTACCTGCGTCTATGGATAATATACCTCTTGATTTTGATACCCTTCATGAATATGGCTGCTTTATTGGGTCTGCAGCGATTGTAATCTTGTCTGATAAAGATAAAGTTGCCCGAGCAGCTTCAACTACCATGGGATTTTTCCTTCATGAATCATGTGGAAAATGCACACCATGCAGAGTGGGCACCTCAAAAGCTACCGAAATGATGAAAGAAAAAAGATGGAATGTTCCATTACTTTCGGAACTTTCTCAAGTTATGTCAGATGCATCTATTTGTGGTCTAGGTCAAGCAGCGTCAAATCCACTTAAATGCGTTATAAAGTACTTCCCTAATGAACCAGAAACAACTCCAATTGTTGAGTATAAAAAGGTGAAGAATTAAATGGCTACTAATCCAAAAGAAATCGCAGACAGAAGATTTGTTGCTATTAAGATTAATGGCAAAAATTACTTTGGAAATCCAAATGAGACAATACTGGATGTATCAAAGAGAAATGGAATTGAAATCCCGCACCTTTGTTTCAAAGAAGGTATGAGACCAGATGGTAATTGCAGAGCCTGCATGGTTGAAATAGAAGGTGAGAGAGTACTTCAACCATCGTGCGTAAGAACAATATCTGATGGAATGGTTATCAATACAAATAATAATCGTGTCATCCACTCGCAAAAATTAGTGCTAGAACTTCTCACCTCCGATGTATCTGATAAAGTTTATAAAAAAGATAGCGAATTATCAGATTGGGCGGAGAAATTAAATATCAAAACAAATAGATTTCCAAATAACGTCCAAGAAAAACACGATCTTACACATCCTGCGATTGCAGTCAATCTAGATGCCTGTATTCAATGCACAAGATGTGTTCGTGCATGCCGCGAAGAACAAGTTAATGATGTAATTGGATATGCAAATCGTGGTTTCAAATCTGAAATTGTTTTTGATATAAATGATTTTATGGGTGAAAGCACATGTGTTGGATGTGGTGAATGTGTTCAAGCATGCCCAACAGGTGCCTTGATGCCATCGAAAGAAGTCGCATTAAATATTCCGGACAAGAAAGTTGAAAGCGTATGTCCTTACTGCGGAGTTGGGTGTCTGCTTACTTATAACGTAAAAGATGAGAAAATTTTATTTGCAGAAGGAAGAGATGGTCCATCTAATTTGAGTAGACTTTGTGTTAAAGGACGTTACGGTTTTGATTACATTCATAATGATGGGAGGTTAACTAAACCACTTATAAGAAAACAAGGGGTTGATAAAAATATTGACCTTACCTCATATGATTTCAATAATATCAATGAAATTTTTGAGGAGACGACATGGGAGCATGCGTTAGATGTTGCAATAGAAGGCTTCAAAAAAGTAAAGAAAGCTAAAGGTCCATCAGGTCTTGCTGGATTTGGCTGTGCAAAAGGCTCTAATGAGGAGGCTTATCTTTTTCAAAAATTAATTAGGACTGGATTCAATACAAACAACGTTGATCATTGCACAAGATTATGTCACGCATCATCGGTAGTAGCCTTGCTTGAGATGGTCGGTTCGGGAGCTGTCTCTAATCAAGTTGCTGATGTTACTGAAGCAGAAGTCATTGTTATTATTGGCTCTAACCCAACAGTTAATCATCCTGTAGCGGCAACATTCATGAAAAATGCCTCGAAAGAAGGTAAAACTCTAATTGTAATGGATCCTAAAAAAACAGATATATCTCGGCATGCAAATTATTTTCTTCAATTTAAACCTGATACAGATGTGGCAATGTTAAATGCAATAATGAAGTCTATTATAGATCAAGACTTGGTTGATAAAGAGTTCATTAAAAATAGAACAAAAGATTATGACAAACTTAGAAATCATCTTAAAGATTACTCACCAAAAATAATGTCTAAAATATGCGGTATACCAGAGGAAACACTTAATGAAGTTGCAAGGCTATACGCATCATCAAAAGGATCAATGATTTTTTGGGGAATGGGTGTTTCACAACATATCCACGGTACTGATAACGCGCGAGCATTAATATCGCTTGCATTAATGACAGGACAAATTGGCAAGCCTGGCACAGGATTACACCCTTTGAGAGGACAAAATAACGTTCAAGGTGCTTCTGATGCTGGACTTATTCCAATGGTATTTCCTGATTATCAAAGAGTTGATGATCCAAAAATTAATAAGTTCTTTGAAAATTTTTGGAATACAAAATTGGACAAAAAACCTGGCTTAACAGTCGTAGAAATCATGGACTCAATTGTTGCAAAAAATCTCACAGGCTTATACGTAATGGGAGAAAACCCTGCAATGTCAGATCCAGATTTAAATCATGCTAGGAAAGCTTTATCGAGCTTAGACCATTTAGTGGTACAAGATATATTTGTTACCGAGACTGCATTTTTTGCGGATGTTATTCTACCAGCATCTGCATTCCCAGAAAAAACCGGTAGCTTTACAAATACCGATAGAAGAGTGCAATTAGGCAGACAAGCTGTTTATCCTCCAGGCCAAGCAAAACAAGATCTTTGGATTATTCAACAAATAGCTCGTGGGATGGGATTAGATTGGAGCTATGATGGGCCAAAAGATGTGTTTGAGGAAATGACTAGATGTATGCCTACTATTGCAGGTATCACATGGGAAAGACTCGAGCAAGAACATTCAGTAACATATCCATGCAATACAGAGGATGATCCAGGCCAACCAGTTATTTTCACAGATGATTTTCCAACACCGGATGGGTTAGCGACCTTTAAAGTATCACCTTTTAAAAATGCCGACGAACTCCCGGATACGGAATTTGATTATATATTAATAACAGGAAGACAGCTTGAGCACTGGCATACAGGAAGTATGACAAGACGAGCAAGTATGCTTCATCAAATTGAACCAGACCCTTTTGCAAATATGTGTTTAGAAGACATGAAAAAAATTGGTGTTCAAGATGGAGATCTCATTACCATTGAGTCAAGAAGAGGAAAAGTAGATGTTTATGTCAGAAGAGATGATGGACTACAATTAGGTCAGATATTTATACCTTTTTGTTACGTTGAGGCAGCAGCAAACGTTTTAACGAATGCAGCTCTTGATCCTGATGCAAAAATTCCAGAGTTTAAATTCTGTGCCGTTAAAATTAAAAAATCTCATATCAATTAATGGTTAGAGAAAAATCTTTAGATATATATCTTGAGGAGATACAAGATCATATAAGTCATGGAAGGTTTAATGAAGCTCTTTTGAATATAAAAGAGGCAATTAGTTATTTTCCAACACACACTAAACTTTATATAAACTGTGGTAACCTTCAGCATTATCTTGGTTTATTAGATGATGCAGAAAAATCTTTTAAGACAGCGAGAGAATTATTTGAAAGCAAAGAGGTTTTAAATAATCTTGGTGTCGTGTATATCGATAAGCAAATGTACGATAGTGCTATAGATTTCTTAGAAAAATCTCTAGATTTAGATAGTTTTTACCCTGATGCACTGTACAACCTATCTGTTTGTCACGACAGGAAGGGAAATTATGAAAACACTTTAACTTACCTTGAAAAATGCCTTGATGTGGATAATGGGCATTTAAAAGCTAACATGCTTCTTTTCCGGACATGTCAAAATACTTGTAATTGGAAAAGACTAAATAAATTAAAAACCAAGATTGAAAATTTAAATATAAATGGTTACGAACATCCTTTCCTAAATGTTTCAAGGTGTGATGATGAAAAGTCTAACTATAATAATGCCACTCTATGGCACAAAATTAATTATCAACATAATATTACTATTCAACAAAAGGAATTATCAAAAAATAATAATAAAAAGAGTGTTGGCTTTATCTGTGGAGAAATGCGGAATCATCCAACATTTTATCTAATTAAGAATATGTTTCAGTATTTGGATAAAGGGGCTTTTGATTATTACTTTTTTACATACAATCATGATCAAGAGTATTTAAATTACATTGAGAAACATCTCTCTAGGGTTGTAGATATCAATAACAAGTCTGATGATCAAATTGAGAATGTTGTCCGAAAACACAACCTAGATGTTCTTATCGACTTATCTGTCCATATACCTCACAACAAGATGAATGTTGTCAATAGAAAATTGGCCAGAAAAACAATATCTTACCTTGGATTTCCTGGTAGCACTGGCTCGGATAACTATGACTATATCATTGCAGATGAAATCGTAATTCCTGAAGATAAACAAGAATTCTATACTGAGGATATTCTTTACCTTCCTAACACTTATCAAGTAAACGATGGTATAAAGAAACATACAAATAGAAAATCTACTAAGAATGATTACTCTCTCCCTGAGGAGAAAATAATCCTCTCTTGTTTTAATCAGTCTTTCAAAATTGAAGAGGAGATATTTAAATGTTGGGTAGAAATATTAAAGAGGAATGAGAACACAGTTTTATGGCTGCTTGAAGATAATTCCTTGATGAAACAATACATTGTGGAATACTTATCTGAAGTAGGGTTAGACGAATCTAGAGTTATTTTTGCACAGCGAATGACAAGAGAAGAGCATATTGAGAGATTGGGGCATTCGGATATTGTGTTAGATACAAGGATATATAATGGACATACTACTACTACGGATGCAATTCAATCTGGTGTCCCTGTGGTTACTATCTCTGGAAAGCACTTTGCTTCTAGAGTAAGCCACAGTATTCTAAACTCAGTCGGATTGAATGAACTTGTAACATATAACCTCAAAGATTATACAGAAAAAATCCACATGTTAATAAATGATACAGGACATAGATTGACTTTATGCAAAAAACTTAAAAATGAGCAAGTAATGAAAAATTTTTATAATTTAAAACAATTTACAAAAGATTTTGAAAAAGCTATTTCATCAGTTATGAATTAACTGTTGCACTTACGACTTTGACTAAATCATGAGTTATATCGACATCATGCACTCTCAATATCTCGACGCCTTTATAAGCTGCAAAACTATGAATAGATAAATCTACGTAGATTTGGTCTTTATCTGTTAAATTATCATAGACTTTCGAGGAAAATTTTTTGTGGCTTACACCCAGACAAACTCTACCGAATTCACCTACAAAAGTCTCTATATTCTTGATTATAGTTAGGTTATCATTACCTGTTTTCCCGAAGCTTATACCTGGATCTATTATAAGCCTCTCTTCATTCATCCCTCTTTGAATCATTTTGCTTCTTATTATGTTAAAAAAATTTCTCAAGTAGTCCACAATATTATCTGTAATCATATTTATACCTTTGGTGTGTTCTTCTGGCATATGAGTAAATATTACCTCTGATTCCGTTGATTCGATAACGTCAAGCATACTATCAACATTATCACCTGATGTAACAGTATTTATAATTTGACAACCTGCATCTATACACTTAGCTGCCACAAGATGTGATCTTGTATCAGCACTGATTTGAACATCTGGTATTTCCCTCTTTACGGACTCGATTAGAGGAATTAATTTAAGTAACTGTTCTTCATCAGACCGTGCTTTAAAATGAGTCTTTGTCGATTCAGCTCCAATGTCGATGATTTCACAAGGTTCTTGTAGGCATTGTTTTGCATAGACTAATGCATCATCAACATTACTAAATTTTCCTTTGTCAGAGAAACTATCATCAGAAAGATTAATTATTCCCATTATTTTCATTTAGTATAATCGACTGAGTATGTGTTTATTCTATCTGTTAATTCTATGGCTAATAAATCATAACCAAACATAACTTCGGTATCTTTATCTAAGTTAGTCTTAATAAGTTTTAAGACCTTATCTTCAGTTATCCCCCCAAGCAGAAGTACGTGGTTAAGCACTGTAAATTTAGCCTTAGTTTGATTAATAATCTTAATTAGTTCTTCTGGTGTTGTATGATAATTCATGATTCCCCTAACCTTCTCCGATTTATTTATTAGACTCGATGGTGCAGCAGCAATTTCATGAATAAGTATATCTACATCATTTGCCATATTAACTAATTCCTCTGAGTAATTAGTATCGCCAGAAATAATCACTGATTTGTCTTTATAGTTAATTTTATACCCATAAGCATGTTCTACTCCACCACCATGATCTACATTAATTGCATGTACCTCAACATTTTTACTTTTGTAAACCAAGCCATCACTTATCTCTTTTACAATGGTTTTCAATCCAGACATTTTGAGTTTTTCGGGCTTTTCTAGTCTAATTTTAATGTCTTCATTAAATGCATTTTTTATATTCTCTACAAACTTTTTCGTGCCAGATGGTCCAAATATATTAAGAATTTTTTCCCTTTGATAAACCCAGCCAGTCATGAGTACGTCAGGGAATCCTACGATGTGATCGGAGTGTAAATGTGTAAAAAAAATGTTATTGATAGACGATAAATTGACATTCATTTGACTTAACCTTATCGCTGTACCTCGTCCTGTATCAAATAATAATTTTTCTTCTCCTGCCTCTACAAGTATTGATTGACTAAATCTATCTATATCAAGTCTAGGGGTACCAGATCCAAGTATTACCACTCGTAAGACCTCCGCACTAAGTGTAAAAGGTGTAATCAGAAATATAAAAAATAGGAATAATCTCATCGTACAATATATTGATATATAATATAATTTAACAGATTATGACAAATGATAAAATACAAAAGCCTTTGAT
>MDTA01208421.1_pt1 | contig 10076 bp, 9 predicted proteins | sample 811151 | NCBI WGS metagenome assembly MDTA01 (sample SAMN05326648, study PRJNA326480) | marine metagenome | isolation source: seawater | place: Indian Ocean: South | collected 2010 | reverse complement strand
TTATCAAATAGCTTTTATTTTTTTGGTTTATCAATAATAAATAAATTATGTAGACAATCGGTAGAAAAACTAAAAGATAATCAAGAGTATTAAATAACATTAAGCAAGAATTTATAGTATATATTTAATATATGAAATTTTCTCTACATAAAATTTGTGATATATCTGGTGTAAGCATTTATAAAAATAAACATTTTTTTGATAAACGTGGTAAATTCATAGAGAGTTATAATAAAAAAGATTTTAAAAAATTATTGGGTAAAAATATTAATTTTGTTCAAGACTGCTTTTCAATTTCAAAAAAAAATGTCCTAAGGGGTATTCATGCTGAGCCTTATCAGTCGAAAATAATTTCTTGTATTTCAGGAAAAATTTTTTTGGTTTTCGTTAATCTTAATAAAAAATCTAAGCATTACCATAAATATAAATCTTTCAAAATTGATGCGAAAAAAAATGATATGTTTTTTTTTGTTCCAAGAAATACTGGCATTGGACACCAAGTTTTAAGTGATGAAGCCGTATTTCATTATAAAGTAAATGGTTATTATACAAATAAATATCAAAAAACAATTAAATGGAACGACAAAGGGTTAAATATTAAATGGCCTAATATGAAACCAATTTTATCAAATAGAGATAAAGTTGGCAGATACACCTAACTTCTAAATATTATCGAAGTACCCTCATTTTCAAATTTACAATTTAGACAGACAAGTGGTGACAATTTTTTTTTTATTTTAAAATGGACTGATGGATCTGCAATAATAAGAAAGAAACCTCCACCACCGGCACCAAGTAATTTTCCTCCTAGTGCTCCATTTTTAATCGAAATGTTATATATGTTATCAATTGTTTCATTAGAAGTATTTTTAGAAAGATTTTTTTTTATTTTCCAATAATCAGATAAGAGCTTTCCAAATTCGAATGGAGAAAAATTTTTATGAATTAATAATTTGTAAGCCTCGTCAACATACATTATCAACTCCTCCATTTCTTTTAAATTAAATTTGAAATTTTTTACAATATTTTTTGAATACTTGAAAGAGTCTCTTACGATTTCAGTAAAAACTAGAAGAATATGGCTTTCAAAAATTTTTCTGTTCTTAGCGGAGATAGGAATTTTTTTTATTTTAATGTCATTCTTTGAAAAATTTATTCTATTTAGACCTCCAATAGCTGTTGCAATTTGATCTTGTGATCCTACTGTCTCTCTTATCTTATTTTGTTCAATCTCAATAGATTTAAGAGCTATTTTTAATTTATTAGTTTTAATATTTTTTATGTTGTAAATACAGTTAATTAATCCGTTAGTAAAACTTGAACTAGAGCCAATACCTGATCTTGAGGGTAAATCACCTTGATGGTGAATTTCAAGATTATTTTTTATTTTAAAATATTTTAAAACTTCTTTTACTGAAGGATGTTTAATTTGAGGTATGTTATTTGTTTGCTCTGTTTTTGCATAAAGAATTCTATATTTATGTTTATAAAAATTTTCTAAATTTTTAACAGATATATATGAATAATAGTTTATGGAAGTTGAGATTACTGAACCTCCAAATTTATTGTACCACTGGGGATAGTCAGTTCCTCCGCCAAAGAAAGAGATTCTATAAGGCGTTTTTGATATAATCATTAATGCCCAAGGATTTTTCTTTTTAATTTTATCTTTGACATTTCTATTAAATTTTCTTTTTGTTTTAAACCAAATTTATTCTCAACTAGAGACAAGAAATTTTCATTTGAAAAATATTTTTGCCAAGCGTTGTCTCTAAATTCAAGAACTTCTTCGGCAGATCTATACCTTGTTGGTAATGGCTGGCTTTCATATGATAAAAATGCGTAACCCTCATAACTATCTGGTAATTTCCAACCCTCTATTTTTGCTTGAGTGTATAAGGGACTACCAGGTAATGCTTGACATGGATAAAAATTTGCATGCTCAGTGTTAAGCTCAAGTGCTAAATCAAGAGTTTGTTGCATTTCTTTATAATCTTCATTTGGAAAACCAAATATATAATTACCTAAAACATTGATATCACTATTTTGAATTGTTTTTACAACATCTTTAATATGAACATCTTTAAATTTTCCTTTAGATATTTCAAATCTAACATTTTGATTTGCTGACTCAATCCCCAGAGCTAACCAATTTATTCCAGCTTTTTTAAATAAATCTAAATATTTCTCTCTAACTGTATCTATTCTTGAGTAAGCCCATAGATTGAATTTTAACCCTCTGTCAATGATTCCATTCAATAAAGGTTCATAATAATTTTTGTTAAGGAAAAACATTTCATCAGAAATTCTAATAGTTTCTACTCCATAACTAGCTAATTTTTCGAATTCATTTAGTAGCAAATCAGAACTCCAGCCTCTCATAATTGATGAATGTGAAGAATTTATATTATCTTCATTATCGGATCTGTTTAATATATTGATCATACAAAAGTCACAGCTGAATTTACAACCTAAGGTAGTATAAATAGCTGCAAATGGTGTTCTTTTTTCGTGACTAAAGCCAGTATGCCAAAAGTGTGCTCTGTATAAGTCCAAAGGGGTTTTTTCATATGGTAGTAAATCCCATGCGTAACCAGGTAAGTCTTGATCTATTTTATCTTGTGGAACTACAATTTGAGGTTCATTTAAAATAAGTTTATTTTCTTCATCTTTATAGCCAATTCCTTTAATTTTACTAAGCGAAATTTTATTTAAATTTGATGCGGCTAAATCATGTAATGCGTATACACCTTCATTTAAAAGAACGCAGTCAACAAAGTCATTGTTCAATACCTCTTTTGGTAAAGCACTTACATGAGAACCTACTATAACTACAAAAACATCAGAGTAATCCTCTTTCAGTTTTTTGCACAATCTTTCAGCACCTATCATGTTTGTAGTTCCTGAGTTAGGATTTTGACCATATACAACTACACATAGTATTTTAGGTTTTAAATATTTTATTTTATCAATAGTTTTTTCATCGGAAAGTCTCTCTGCGGTAGGATCTAAGATTGAAACTTTGTATCCCTTCGCACGACAACTTTGAGCTAATAATAGAGACCACGTTGGAGTTTCAATAGCAGAATGTATTTTAGATAAATCTTGATAAGCTTTTTTAGAGGAGTCTGGTTCCATAAATAGTATATCTAATTTTGACATGACTTATATATTTGAATTCTTGTTTATTATAAGATTATAGTATTTGATTAATTCATTTATACCATCATCAATATTTTGACTAGGTGACCAACCAAGTGACTCGAGTTTTTTATTACTGACTATATAATCACGTTTATCTGGATCCTCCGTATAATTTGATGAGAGTATTTGAAGATTTGGAATGTATTTTTTTATTTTATTTGCCAATTGTATTTTTGTTAAATTAGCTGATGACAAGCCCACATTATAAGATTGATTTTTCATCTTATGAAAATTTAAAATAGAAAAGTGAAATGTTTTAGCTACATCAATTACATGAATAAAATTTCTTCGAAAATTTTCTTGGAATAGGACAATGTACCCATCATTACATGATTTTTTTACAAAATCGTTGACCAATAAATCATCTCTCATTCTTGGCGAGACTCCAAAAACTGTTGCTAATCTTAGGGATACAACATTATTGTTCTCTAAGAAAACTTTTTCAATTTTATTTTTAAACTTTGCATATGAAGAAATTGGATTCAATGGGGACTTTTCTGTAACTTTGTTTTTACCTCCCACACCATATCCACTATTGGTAGTTGGAAAAATAAGCAATTGGTCCTTACTGAGATTTTTAGAGAGATTTAAATAAGAGTCATAATTTAAAAGTTTAGTATAACTTGGTTGTAAATTACATGCAGGAGCTCCTACTATGGCTGCAAGAGGAATTATGATGTCATACTGTGATATTTTTCTTTTTATATAATCAAAATCTGTAAAATCTCCAAATTCGAAATTAAATTTTTTATATTTGCAATTCAAATTCAGAGAATTTTGTTTGTAAAATAAATTATCTATCACATCGACACGATAATCTGTATTATTTAGAAGAAAACTAGATAAAGTTGAACCTAAATATCCTGAGCCACCGATTATTAATACTTTATTGGACACTTAAATATATCCTTGAATTTTTTTAAACTGTATGAGTGTGTAAAAATATCTAATTTTGTATTTATAATATTTTATAAAATTGATTATTTTATTTTTTTCATTCAATTTTTCTCTAAATAAAAATCTAAGAACCATTGACCTGATACCAATTTTATCTATTTTATTTGAATAAAACTTATTTTTTGATAATAATTTTTTGATTTTATTCTCAAAAAAAATAATTGTTTCTATCGTTTTATCATTAAAGATTTTATCATCTATTCTTGAGAACTCATATCTATTATCATGAATATCTCTAATCCAATAAAGTGAGTTTAATGATTTTATCTTACCCTGTATGACAAGTTGAGAAGAAACAAAGATTTCTGATAATTGTTGAGAAATATCCCAATTCTCTTTAGAGGTCGATTTTGATACTGACACTAACTCAGTCCCAGATAGAGCCTCTTTCAGTGCCTTTTTCCTTGAAAGACCTATAAATACCGAGGTATAAAAATTGTAATGATTTTGCAATCTAATAATGGGGTCATTAGCATCTAAAGATTTTGATGTCTGGAAATTTATAAAATATTTATCAAATTTTTTATTTTTATTTTTCCTATACATCATAGTAATTCCCCAAACAGTACAATAATCTTTATTTAATTTTAAAAAATTTAGTGCATCCTTTAATATTGGTACATAAAATAGGTCATCATCAGGAGACCATATACAAAATTCATAAATTGATTTGTCTATTAAGTAATTAGTTGTTGCATAGTTATTAAGTTTTGGTGTATGGAAAACCTTTATATCTAAATTTATTTTTTTTACTAAACTATTTAATTTTTGGAAGCTATTATTGTCACTTGAGTCACCTATTATTAACTCTCCATCGAATTTTTGTTTTTCATAATATTTGATTGTCTTAAGTAAAATATCGTTTCTATTCAAAGTTGGAATTAAAATTGAAATCATTTGATGATTTTCAAAATAGGCTGAGGCACAACAAATCTAGTCCCATTTTCAATTAAATTTTTTTCTCTTTTTAAAAATGAATTAATAAAAAACCATGGAAGTGCAAATAGATAGTCAGGTTTCATTTTCCTCATTTCTTCTTCGGATATTATTTCTATTCCTGTGCCAGCCGTGTAAAGTCCATGTTTTTCAATACTCCTCTCGGCTATGAAGGGGAGTAAATCTGAATTAATACCGTAATATTGTAATAAAACATTTCCTTTTGTACTTGCACCATATCCAATAACTTTTTTACCATTTTTTTTTTTCGCTATCTAGCCATTTTAATGTTTGATATTTTAAAATATCAATTCTTTTTTTAAAATTTAAGTAGGTAGATTTATTATTTATTTTTTTCTTAATCTCATAATTTAAAATTGAATTCAATCTAAATTTACCAATCATTTTCAGGTTCTCAGGAAAAGATAATAATTGATAATTAGGTGTGAAAAAAACCCTTATACTTCCACCATTTGAAGAATTTAATTTTACGTCGAATAAATAAAAACCACATTTTTCTAATAGGCTCTTTAAATTGGCTAGTGTAAAATAGCATAAGTGTTCGTGACTTATGAAACCAAATTCATTTTGTTCAAGCATTAATGGCGTATAGCTGATTTGTATCACACCAATACCATCTTCATTAATTACTTCTCTTAAATCTTTTAAAAATTTTATCGGATTATCTAAATCATAAAACATCGCTATTATTGTAACAATTGAAGCCTTTTTTTTAGTCTTTTTAAAATAAGAACTCTTAGAAAAAAAATCATTTATTAATGTAAAGTTTTTTTCTTTGTAAACATTTGATCTTTTTGCTACATCAGAGGGATCTATACCAATTTTTTTTAAATCACTATCATAATTTTTTAAAAGAGTGCCATCATTACTAGCTATATCTAAAACAACATCATTAGCTTTTAGTGATTTGTACAATAGACAATCATGGACTATATTTTTTAATTCATTAATCATTGTTTCATTAATTCCAGACTTGTACCAATATTTCTTGTACATTTTTTCTTGTGAGTAAGTTGTATATAATTGAGCTAGTTTTGATTTTGAACAATAACCAACCTTTAATGAAGATCTATCAACGTCATAAATATATTCTTTTGAAACAAAATCACTTACATATTGATTACCTAAATCAATAAATGGTGTTAATTTTTTACCACTAATTCTACATATATTTTTTTTCATACCACTTGATAGTCTTTTTTAATCCAACATCCATACCAGTTTCTGGTGTATATTTATATAATTTTTTTAATTTTTGTATTGAGAGAACCTTATAAGATGAACCATTATCAATATTTTTATTCCATTTTATTTGTCCATCATAATTGCATAATTTCTTAATTTTTTGAGCCAAATATCTTACTTTTAATCCATAACCTGTACCGATATTAATTAAATCAGATTTTTTATGCTGTTTAATTATTTTTTTTAGAATTTTACAACAGTCATCTATGTAAATGAACTCTCTTACTGTTTGACCATTACCCCAAAGCTCAACAAAATCTAATCCATGTTTTTTTGCATTTTGAAACTTTGATATTAATGATGGAATTACATGGCTTTCTTCAGCATCAAATTTATCATCTGGTCCGTAGAGATTTGTTAATATTGCATTAATATAAATTTTTTTATATTTAGAGTATGCTTCAGAAGCTATAAGAGCTGAATATTTCGAAATACCATAAATTCTTGCACTTTTGTGCATTTGTTTATCCCAAACTTGTTCCTCTTTGAATGGCTTGCTAAATTTGTCGCTATAAACACATGCGGAGTTTATGAACACGAGCTTTTTAATTGTTTCTTCTTTTGATACCTCAAAAATATTAATAGTCATTTGTAAATTTCTTGAAAATACTTTATCAGGATAAATTCTACTAAAATTTATACCTCCAATAAAACCTGCACAATGAACAATTGTATTAATTTTATTAGATATTATATATTTTTTTAAATTTCTTATATTACTGCAGTCACATACTTTGGAGGATGGTGCAAAAATTTTAAAGCTTTTATCTTTTTTAAATTTATTAACTAAGTTTTTCCCAAGAAAACCAGAACTACCTGTTATTAATAAATTAATCAATTAAACCAATAGAAAATCTATTTCCCCATACATGAAAAATTTTTTTGTATTTTAATATATTTTTATATTTATCAAGATTAATTGATTTATGGTAAATTACTATAAGATCACTTTCTTCAATTACATTCTTTAAGTTTTTATTAAAATTAAATGATCTTGATATATTAGACTCATTGTGCACCAATGGATCGTAAATAATGATATTAAAATTCTTTTTTAATTTGTGAATTATATATAGCATCGGAGACTCTTCTATAACTGAAGTTTGCTCCTTGTAAGAAATACCTAAAAATGCAATGTTTTTACAATCTTTTGAGTATTTTTTAATTTGTATATAAAGGTTGTTGTTAACTTCTTTATTGACTTTATCAGCAGAATTGGACAAAAAAGGATGGATTTTTTTTGATGATGAATAAAAAGCCACAGACCTATTATCTCTTGGAAGACATGGTCCAGAATAGCCTACGCCAGATAAATAACCTTTTGAATTATTTAGATTAAAAATCTTCAAACTTTCCAATAATTTTTTCGAGTCTAAATCTTTATCGTTGTTGCTTAATAGTCCAACATAATTAGAGAATGAAATTTTTACAGTCATGAAAGAATTTATTAAAATTTTTGCCAGTTCAGCTGTTTTTAAATTAGTTTCAAATACCTTTGGTTTATTTTTTATAATACTTTTATAAAAGTTTGATAGGGCACTTGCTTTTTTTGGGTTATTTGAGCCCACTAAAACTATACGTGGCCGTTGTAGATCATTTACAACAGAGCCTAGTGCAATAAATTCTGGGGAATAATACAAATTAATTTTTTGAAATAGAGATTTTGAAAGGTTTTTTTTGATAAATGGGATAAGTTTATTATCACAAGATCCTGGCATAACCGTACTTGTAATTACTATATTAACTTCTTTTGGGTTTTTCTTTAATAAGATACATAGTTTTTTAAGAAATGATTTTATATAGATGAGACTATAATTACCATTTTTTAAACTTGGGGTAGGTAATATAACAAAAAAAAAATTAGAGAATTGGAAAGCATCTTCTATTTTAGATGTAAAATGTATCCTTTTTGAATTTTTATATAATAAATTATTTAAACCTTTTTCATAATTATATCCTAGGTGTTTACTTAAATTTTCAATTTTACCTTTAGAACTATCATAAAATTTTACTTTATAATTTGCTTCAGCAAAACAAGCACCCATAGGAAGTCCAAGTTTGCCTGCACCAATAACTGTCAACTTTTTCATAAATTATATGTTAGAGTATTTATTATATATATTTAATAGCCTTGAAGTTTTTATTAATTCATCAATGCCTTGATTTATTGAGATTTTTGGAACAAAACCTTTAGATTTAATTTTTTCATATGATACTTCATAATTTCTTTGATCCTCGTCTTTTCCTATTTCAGCATAATGTAAGTAGAAATCAATTTTTTTCTTAAGTATCTCAGCTATGTCCTGTTTTGATAAATTTTGTTTATCTGAACCAACATTAAAAATCTCGTTTTTTAAGTTTTGAAAGTTATCAATTGCAAAAATAAAACTGTCTACAATATCTCGTACGTGGATAAATGTTCTCTTGAAAGATTTTTCATAAATTGTCAAATTTTTATTTTTAACTGCTTGAAACACGAAATCATTAATCAAAAGGTCTAGTCTCATCCTTCTTGAAACCCCATAAGCAGTAGCGAATCTATAACAAACAGAGTTGCCTCGTTCATGAACAATAGACTCAGCCATTGTTTTAGTTTCTCCATAAAGAGATAATGGACTTAGTGGTGTCTCCTCAGTACAAATTTGGTTAGAAATAGCACCATAATTACTTCCAGTTGAACCAAAAACAATCGAAGTTTGTTTATTAGTCAAAGAACACAAAAGCTCTGTTGCTTTGAAATTTACTGACTTTGCTAAAACTGGAAATTTCTTACAAGCTGGATAACCCACAATTGCAGCTAAATGAACAACTATATCAATACTTTCAAGTGCATCGGAAAGATCTTTCGAATTCGTCACATCACCCTTAATAAATTCGAAATTTGAATTAAAAAAATTTTCTAATAAGGGTTCAGGGTCATACATTAAGTTATCAATCACTCTAACTTTATGGTTTAGTTTTAGAAGCTGTGGAACTAACATACTGCCTATATAACCAGCACCGCCTGTAACTAAGATTCTCATGATTTAGAAAAATATAATAACTTTAAAAAAGACTTTTTAATATCATTTTGACTTATATCCTTTAGTAGTAAGTATCTATAACTTGAAACTTCATCCTCATGCATCCAGAATTTGCTTGTACCCATATTTTTAAGATCTAATACAGTATTTTTTTCAAATTTGCCCTCATTTAACTTATCTATAAATTTTTTATCAATATCAAAGTCTTTTTCACTAACACCAAAATTATTAACAACTTTATGTGATTGACCTGGTATCAAAATGTATTTTTCAAGACTTTCAGTATAATTATTTATCAAATTAATTTTTAAATTTGGCATCATATCTAACAGAGGTGGTAATATCCAATTATAAAATTTAGATTTGTATGCACATATCTCATTTATTTTATTTTGCTCTAAATAACTCTTTAACCTCCAAATGGTTATTCTTGAGGGAATGATATCTTGAATAAGTAAATATAAATTGTAAATAGATCCAATTAAAATTAAAAAGTATATATTACTTGATAACTCAATATTATAGGCCACAAATCCTATGAAGAAAACTAAACCTATAAAAGAAGGATAGTAGCTTCTGCCAATTTGTGGACCATTTGATGTCTCACCGACTATTATTGGTGTAATGGATATTAAAAAAATTAAAACTAAATTAAAAACATTACCGTTATTGTATATATAAATTACACTT
>MDTA01190652.1_pt1 | contig 10076 bp, 10 predicted proteins | sample 811151 | NCBI WGS metagenome assembly MDTA01 (sample SAMN05326648, study PRJNA326480) | marine metagenome | isolation source: seawater | place: Indian Ocean: South | collected 2010 | reverse complement strand
GTAGACCACTACGTTGATAGGCTGGGTGTGGAAGCACGGTAACGTGTGCAGCTGACCAGTACTAATAGCTCAATTGGCTTGATTTATGCACTGGAAAAAATTTTTAAATAAAGAATATGATACGTAGTACTAAATAATTTTTTTCTTAATCTCTTTCTCAATCAAATTCCTAAACTTTTTGTTATCATAATCATAATCAATCACTTTTCTTCCAATTTTTGTAGCAATGGATTTCCAGAAGATTTCTTTTGATGAAAAAGTAAAATTAAATACTCGAACAAGTTCTTTTAAATTGAAATGATTGTCGGATGACCAAAACAAACCTCTTTTGGGAATTTTTTCTAAGCTTCCGAATCTATAATTACTTGTTGGATTATTTTTGGATTTAAAAAATAAAAATGCTGTTCTACCCCCTTTAACGAGATTTTCGACTCCCAAAGTAGAATGAGTACAAAACACATACTTATACTTTCTTATTATTTCGTAAGAAGAATTTTTTTTTCCAACTTTAATGAAATTAAAGTTTTTTTTTAATAATTTTTTATAAAAGTAGAACTCTAATTTGTTTTCCTTGTCATCATCTAATTTTTTATATCTAGGTAGTATGTTAAATTTTACACTTTTTTTGATGGCAAGCTTGTGTAAATTGGCAACAACGTGTTCATCGTTTTCACATCTTTCTTGAAGATTTCCTTTATCGTCAATTTTATAATCAGAGATATAGATTATTTCCTTTTTTTGATTAAATTTTTCAATCTTAGTAAAATTATTCTCAAAGGACCCTATGGAATAAAACTTGCCATCTAAAATTTTTTTATAATTATTACATGTAAGTTTGTTATATAAAAAAATATGGTCTACAAAAAATTTAGAATCTAAATTTTTTTTTAAAAGAATAAGTTTCTTGAACACTCCATCACTTAGTGTTCTTTTTCCTTTCTGGAGCATAAATGTTTTTACTTTTGTAACATTTTTAAGCCTGTAAAAAATTGGATGATAATCAAATCCAGTTAAAATTACTTTAGGTTTTGCACACTCTATAAAGTTTTTAAAATAATTTAATGATGAAATATTTAGTTCAGCTATGCACTTTATTAAAACTCTTAAATTTATTTTCTCACCTCTTCTGTGTATAATGTTAAAATCTTGTTTTTTATAATACTTTAAAAATGGATTAAAATTTCCATCAACAAGTAAAAATTTTTTTTTTTTAATTTTTTTAAATTCCCATTTTGATTTTAAAAGTAATAATAGAAATTTCACTTTCTTTTTTCTCTTTTTTGAATTACTTTTCTTACATATTTAAGATCTTGTCTTGTATCGACAGGGTGAGACTTCTTAGACATTTTAATAAGCTTAACACTTTCACCCAACTCTAAAAATCTTAAAATTTCAATATCCTCTAAACTTTCTAAATATGATTTTTTTTTCTCATTTCCGAATTTCAACAGTTTTTTTCGCGGAAAAGAATAAACCAAAACTTGTCTCCAACTTTTAGATATTCCAAAGTTTTTTTTTGAGGGTATGGGAGATCTTGACGCGTATAACAAATTCTCCTTATTATCAAATACAACTTTTGGAACATTTTTATTATTAAAGTCTTTTTTGTTACTTATACTTGTGTAACCTAATAAAACTTTTTTGTTATTTTTTGTATATTTAATTATCTTTTTTAAATCGAGATGATTAAATAATGGCTCATCGCCTTGAACATTAATATAGTTTTTAACTTTTATTTTTTTAGCAACTTCTGCAACTCTATCCGTGCCAGTCTTACATTTTTTTGAGGTAATCATAGCTTTAATTTCATACTTTTTGCAACAATTAATAATTCTGCGGTCGTCACTAGCAACTATCAACCTTGATTTGTCGATAACCTTTAAACACATCAAGCACGTCCTTATTATCATTGGAATACCAGAAATAATCTTAAGAGGTTTACCTGGCAATCTTTTCGATGAATATCTTGCTGGAACAACAACTATATAGTCTTTTGTTTTAAGCATTTTTATCTATGACCAAAATTATATTTTGTTTTAGTTAAAGAATTAAGTTTGATGCGTCTATTCTTTTTTAAAATAATATCTATCGTTTCTTGCATCTCATTTCCATGCTTATGATTTTTTTTGTAACCATCAAATCCGGCTAAATAAATATTTTTTGCTTTTCCAGTTAAAGCAAGTGCTATTGCGTAAGCGAAAGTCAAATTGAATGGAATCACAGCATAACTGTTATAAAAATTAAATTCACGATTCTTTAAAATTACTCCATAATCAAGAAAATTTACTTTTTGTAATTTTTTTTTAATTTTTTCTAATTTGAATTTAGGAATAATAATTGGTTTTTTTAGACTATCATACTTATGTTGATCTAAAGGTATTCTAGCTTCACTGGCTGAAATATAATAATCAATGAGATATTCCGGAATGTAATTATTTAAATTAATCGCTATTACAGTAGATTTAGTTTTTAAAATAAAATTTTTTAATTTTTTTATAGTATTATTGTTTTTGAGACTTGGTCCGTGTCCGAGTATTAATAAATTTTTACCATAGCACCACTTATGTGCGTTCCACTGTCCTTTGTATTTTTTGTAATTAATAAAGGTCTCTTCAAGTTTTCTTGGATCATAACTTGTGGCCTCAATCTTTTTTAAAGAATTTATTGATTTAATTTTTTCAGGGGTTGAATATCTCCTATCGTTCTGCAGCATTTGTATATAAGTGGGGTGGATATTATAATTTGCTGCTATTTTATAATATTTAGATTTTCCCCATTTGTATTTTTTTTTTAATCGCAAAAAATAATTTTGAGAAATATTATTTATTGAAGATGCATTGTATTTAAAAAATCTAAATTTTTGCAACAAATTTTCAGTTTTTACATTTCCAGCACCGCGCCCCATACCCTGTACCGTACCATCAATCCACCTCACACCAGATCTAAAAGCTTGAATTGAGTTTTTTAAAGCCAAGCCACAATTGTCGTGAGCATGAATACCTATATCTTTTTTCCAATTATTTTTTATGACTTTACAGATTGATTTCACATCTTTTGGCTTTAAATTTCCAAAAGAGTCTGCAAAATAAAAAACATCGACACTTTTAGAAAGCTCTAGTTTTTTTAAACACTTCCTAAGATCTTTTTTGGTTACATTGTTTATTTGCATTAAATTCAAACAAATTTTGAAACCTAATTTTTTCAAGTATTTTACATATTTTAGAATCTTATCTACATCGTTATAGTGTGCAGCAATTCTAATAATAGAAAAGCTTGATGTATTGTTTTTAAAATTTTTATCTAAAAATTTTTTGTAATCGTTTTTTATTTTTAAAAAATCAGCTCCATTAATCATGATTGCTAATTTTGTTTCTCTAGATTTACATAACTTTTTTATGAGGGTTTTGTTAGCAAAAGCAAACTGGCCATAATTTGGATTTTTTTCAAAAAAATTAAAACCAATTTCAACTATATCAATTTTAGATAAATAAATTTGTTTAAGATATTTGTTTGCATCTTTAATATTAAATTTCCAGTTATTATAATATCCACCGTCACGTAGTGTGCAATCAAGCAATTTTAAATCTTTCATATCTATAAATAGGTATACATGTTCAAAAATTGAACAAATATAGTATTTTTTCTAAAAAATTAAAAGCATTATATTGACATCAACGAATAATTATTTTTATATACGTTCAACTTTTGAACAGTAAAAAATAGTTATTATATGAAAAAAACAGAAGATCATTTTGAGGTTTTGAGGAGAATTAATAAGGAAAATAATTCAAGTCAACGTAAACTTGCAGAAGAATTAGGATTTAGCTTAGGTAAACTAAATTACTGTTTAAAAGAACTTAAGAAAAAAGGATTAATCAAAATAAAAAATTTTCAAAAGCAGAATAACAAAATTAAATATTTGAATTACGTTATCACCCCCAAAGGTATAGCTGAACGTACAAAACTAACAATAAATTTTATGGCCAGAAAAATGAGAGAATACGACGAGTTGAAAAAAGAATTAAAGAAAAATAAATAATTTATGTGGATAGTAGCTAAAATAAAAAAAAATCAAGAAAGTATACTCACAAAAGAGCTCAAAAAAAAACTAAAAGAGAATTTTACAATTTATTATCCTAAGGTTTTGATAACAGAAAATAATAAAAAAGAAAAAATACATAATATATTAGGTAATTATATTTTTTTTTATTATTCTGAAATTAACTCTTCTTTTTTTAATTCAAATTTAAAATTTTTAAAAGGGCTTCAATACTTTATTTTTGGAAATAGAAACGACTCCGAACAAATTATGAATTTTGTAAAATTTTGTAAAAGTAGTGAGAACAAAAGAGGATACATTTCTAATTCATTTTTTTTCAACATGATTAAAACGAAAGCCAAAATTATTTCAGGTCCATTAAAAAACATCATTCTTAATATAATAGATATTGATAAAAACAAAATTATTGCTAACTCAGGAGAGATAAAAATATCCATTAAAAAAAAATCTGGAAACTACTGTTATCCTCTTTAGTAATAAAATTATGATTAAATATTTTATATATCCTCGATTGGGTAAGTGCGGAGCTTTGCCTAAATTTTAAATATGAGGCAAAAATATTCTATATATTGTACACTCGGACCATCAACTCTTAATTCAAATTTTCTGAAATTTGCTAATAAGAAAAAAAAAATAATATCTTTACTTAGATTAAATTTGTCTCATTTGGAGTCAAATAAACTAAAAAGTTCTATCAATTTAATAAGAAAATATACTTCTATCCCTATTTGTTTAGATACTGAAGGAGCACAAATTAGAACAAGATTAAAGGGAAAAAAAATTTTTCTAAAAAAAAATGCTAGTATAATAATTTCCGCTAAAAATTCAAAGTTTGATTTGTATCCAAATTATATAAATCAAATTTTAAAATTGAATGATATTTTAGATATAGGATTTGAAAATTTAATCTTAAAATTAGTAAAAAAAGATAATAAGGGGCTAATTTTTAAATGTATAAATCCTGGTTACTTAGAAACTAATAAGGGTGTTCATTTAAAAAATAGAAATATTAAGTTAGATACTCTCACAGAAAAAGATTTTTACTGTATAGAATTATCTAAAAAACTAAATATAAAAAATTTTGCGCTCTCATTTACAAATTCAATTAAAGATATAAAAAAGTTTAGATCACTTTTAACCAATCATAACAGAATTTATAAGATTGAAACATTAGAAGCAGTTAAAAATTTCAGTAAATTTGTAAAAATTGAAAAAAACTTTTTAATTGATCGAGGAGATTTATCAAAAGATATTTCAATTAAAAATATTCCACAAACTCAAAGATATTTATTTAAATTTAAAAAAAGAAACAAAGTTGAGATTGCTGTAGCAACCAACTTGTTAGAAAGCATGATTATCAACCCCTATCCTACGAGAGCCGAAGCCAATGATATTTACAACTCTCTTGAAATGGGGTGCTCTCGTTTAGTTTTGGCGGGAGAAACTGCAGTAGGAAATAATCCAAAGGAATGTATAAATTTCCTAGAGGACATTATAAACGTTTACAAAAAAAATAAGTGAAAAAAACTAAAATACTAATAATGGGCCTACCTGGTTCAGGAAAAACATTCATCGCAAAAAAACTTGCAAAGAAATTAAATGCATGTTGGTTAAATGCCGACAAAATAAGAGGAAAGCATAATGACTGGGACTTCAGCAAAAAAGGGATAATAAGACAGGTAAAACGAATGAAAAACCTTGCAGATAGCTCAAAAAAAAAATTTGTCATTGCAGATTTTGTTTGCCCGATGCATCAACAAATAAAAATTTTTAAACCAAACTATATATTCTGGATGGATACAATTAAAAAGAGTCGATTTTCCCAAATGAATAAATTTTTTAAAAAACCAAAATATTTTGATTTAAGAATAAAAGAAAAAAATTGGAAAATTAATCTCCTATTGATGCAAGACCAAATTATTAACTATCAATGGAAAAATAATAAATCCACAGCTCAAATGATGGGAAGATTTCAGCCTTGGCATCAAGGTCACAAAAAGTTATTTGAAAAAATCCTTATGAGTAATAATCAAATCAATATACAAGTAAAAGATGTTAAAGGAGTTGGAGATAATCCATTTAATTTTAAATCTATAAAAAAAAAAATTCTTAAAGATCTTCAATATTTCAAATCAAGAATTAAAATTACCCAAGTTCCAAACATAATGACAATTTATTACGGTAGAAAGGTTGGATATAATTTCAAAAAAATAAATTTACCAAAAAATATTCAAAAAATTTCTGCAACTAATATAAGAAAAAAACTTCGATCTCAGGGTAAATTAAAATGACAAATTTTAAGAATATATTTAGATTATTAAATATTTTAAAAATAAATAAATATTATCTTTCATTTATAATCTTCTTATTTATTTGCTCTAGCTTAGTAGACGTATTGAGCATTGGTTTAATTTTACCGTACGTATCAACAATCTTGAATTTAGAAAATAGTATTTTTAATATTTTACAAATTGAATTTTTCAAAAATCTAGATCAGAAAAATCTTGTAATATTTTTAAGTGTTATATTAATTTTTATCTTTTTACTAAAAACAGTTCTCTCTATTTTTATCAGATGGATGATAACAAGATTTGCTTTTACACAGTATACAAACTTACAAATCTCTTTAATGAACTGTTATCAAAATATGAATTTTGAAGATTATATTTCTAGAAATAGTTCAGAGTATATAAGAAATATTAGAGAACTTTCATCAGATTGCTCAGCTGCAATAGAAGCATTCTTAAGAATTTTAAGTGAATTTTTAATATTCTCAAGTATTTTCATTTTCTTAACTTTAATAAATTATAAAATTGTTATTTTCTTATTAATTTTTTTTGTACCGGTACTTTTAGTTTATGAATTTTTGTTAAAACCAATTAATCTTCGATTAGGAAAAGTTAAAACTGATTTATCTAAAAATGCTTTCAAATCAATAGACTCAGGAATTAATGCGTTTAAAGAAATAAAAGTTTTATCAAAACAAAATTTTTTCCTGTCGTCAATAAAATCTATATTAAAGAAAAGTATCGGGGTAGAATTAAAATCTTCTTTAATAAAAGACTCACCAAGATATGTTTTTGAGTTTGTGACTATTACACCCCCATTAATTTTCATAATTTATTTATTTATGAAAGACTCGTTTAATGCGATTGACTATATCCCAACGATTTCTGTTTTCATATTTGCTGCTCTTCGTATTTTACCAAGCATTTCTATAATTGTGAACGCACTTGGTAAATTAAGTTTTGCTACCCAAGCAATGAATATTGTATTTAATGACTTGGAGAAAAATAATACCTCTGAAAAAAATAACAAAAATTTTCAATTATCAAATCACAATGAAGTCGATAATTTTACAGATTTAAGTTTAGAAAATGTTGATTTTAAATATCGAAATTCTAATAATTTAATATTTAAAAATTTAAATATAAATATTAAGAAAGAAGACTGTATTGGAATAATGGGAGAATCAGGTGCGGGCAAAACAACTCTAATACATATTTTATTGGGTCTAATAAAACCCCACTCTGGGGTGATTAAACTAAATGGAAAAAAATTCAATTTAACAGATAATATGAAAATAATTTCAGCATACCTACCTCAAGATCCAATTATACTTGATGATAGTATTGAAAAAAATATCTCATTAGAACTTGAGAACTCAAAAATTAATCAAGAAAGATTCTCAGAGTCCATAAAAAAAGCCAATTTAACACAAGTTATCAATGATCTTCCTTTAGGCGAGAAGACCCTTATAGGTGAGAATGGAGTAAGATTATCAGGCGGTCAATATAGAAGAATTGCAATAGCAAGAACTTTTTATCATAGAAAAAAAATAATTATCATGGATGAGGCTACCAACTCTTTAGATAAAAAAACAGAGAAATTTGTTGTAGACCAAATTAAAGAACTCAAGGGAAAAACCACTGTCATTTTAATTAGTCACGACAGAGATACTTTAAAGCACTGCGATAAAGTAATGATGATAAAAAACAAGAAGATTGTAGAGGAAATGTAAATTTGTTTAAATGATTAAATATTATAAAAATCAATTAAAAATACACAAAGATTTATTTAAATTATATAAATCTTATTCCTTTTTTGAGAGTATTTATAGAATTTTAGCAATAATAATCTCTCCAGTCCTTTTAAAATTTAATCCAAATTTTATATCACTTTTAAGTTTGAGTTTTGGGGTATCAGCTTTCTATTTATTTATGAAAAATTATTTAGTTTTTAATATAGCGATATTACTGTTTATTTTTTCCTTTATTTTTGATTTTTCAGATGGTTTAATTGCAAGATATCAAAATACCACATCTTTTTTTGGAAGATTTATTGATGGTCTTTTCGATATATTTACAATCGGTCTTCTCCATATTCTTTTTATATTTGTGATTATTGAACAAAATAATAATTTACTTTATAAAATCTTTTACTTTGTAACAATTTTATTCTTGCCAATACAACATTTAATATTAGACAGATTTTCTGCATTAGCTAGATGGTGTAATGAAATAGGTCAAGTAAATAAAATCAAACCATATTTTAGGAATATTCATTTCAGAAATGCTACATTTATTTTTTTAGACTTACAGCATTTATGTATATGGTTTTTATTAATTTCTGGTTTTAATGATTATATTATCATAAAGATATATTTAATAATTTCATTTTTTGCATCACTATTCAATATCGTGCTTTATATTTACTTAGCTAAAAAAAATTTTTCTAATCACTCAAATATTGAAGACAATTTAAATTAGGTTTCCAAATGAGGGCCAAACGATCTCAAAAAGAAATAAAAAGATGGTGGAATTCCAAAAGAAATCTTAGATGGGATAAAATTTATGATGGCAAAAGTACAGATACAAACGTTTTAAAAATTAGATCGAATTTAGTAAATTCTTATTTAGATAGTCTTCAAATTAAAAAAGGTAAAATTCTTGAATTAGGATTTGGAGGGGGTCAAATAGCCCTTGATATATTAAAAAAAGGTCATTTATACGAAGGAATTGATGTTTCTAGTAATTTTACAAAGCTTGCTAAAAGAAGATGTAAAAAATTTGTAAAAAATAAAAAAGCTGTTTTTAAAACTGGATCAATAGATAAAAAATTGAAGTTTAAAAGTAATTCTTTCGATGCCGTGATTGCTGTTGGGGTTTTACAATACATTGAAAATACAGATAAAATTTTAAAAGAAATTAGAAGAGTTTTAAAACCAAGTTCTAATTTTATATGGGCTCAAACTAACATTTATAAAATACAAAAATTTTTTAGTTTAAGAAGTTTTTTAGTAAGAATATATTATTTAATATCAAAAAATTCTTTTGAGGTATCAGATTCTTTACAATCACTTTTGTTTGAGACAAGTCTGAAAAATATTTTTTCCAAGAAAATGAAATTATTTTTTTTAAAAAAAAATTTTATAAATCATGGCTACATTAAGATGAATTATAAATTTAAAAAGAAAATTTTTTCTATATGGAAAATGAAAACATTGTGTAAAACACATAAATTTTTTGTAATAAAATTCACAGGAGCTCCTCTGTTTAGGGTAGGAACAAATAAGCCTAAAATTTTAATTTTTTTAAACACCTTCATTTTTTCTTTCCTAAATTTGAAATTTTTGAGGGGCTTTTCACAAAATATAATTATCCATGCAAAAAAATAGATCGGATTATGTATAAAACTATATTTATTGCAGGTATTAACAGAAGCGGTGGATCTTTACTTGCCAGATTATTTGACGGACACAAGAATTTAGCTAGCTATCCATTAGAAATACCTTTTCTCCATGATAACTCTTTTTTTAAAATATTTGAAAATTATGCTGGTATTCCAATGACAGTTCCAAGTAAATTTGATGGAAATGTTTCTAGTATATCAAAACATTTATATTCAGGAGGATATTCTAGAGATCCTTTACCTAATAAAGATAAAATATACGATAGTCTATCGACTCATAATTTATTAGATGTTCCAATAAAAAGACCCGTAATAGAAGCAAAGT
>MDTA01174869.1_pt1 | contig 10076 bp, 5 predicted proteins | sample 811151 | NCBI WGS metagenome assembly MDTA01 (sample SAMN05326648, study PRJNA326480) | marine metagenome | isolation source: seawater | place: Indian Ocean: South | collected 2010 | reverse complement strand
TTTTCTAAAAGCTTGTCATATGATGCATTAGACCAACCTGTTTTATTATTACCTCGATCTGTAACCATCATATCTAAAAAAGTTTTTGGATCTTGATAATCCCCAATCCAGCCAGCTCTTGAGATTTCAAAATCGCCAGTATTTTCTCTAGACAAATAAACTTTCCAATCGGTATTTGTTAGGACTATGTTAACTCCCAAAGTTTCTTTCCACATTTGTTGCATTGCCTCAGCAATCTTTTGATGACCTTCACTTGTGTTATAAAGCAGTTCAAATGTAAGAGAATCACTTTCTGAGTAACCAGCCTCTTTTAAAAGCTGTTTAGCTTTAGAAGGATTGTATTCAAGCCTTGTTGGGGGGAAGTAACCATCGGGATCAGGAGGAGTAAAAGAAAATGCAGGGATCTGTCCACCTTTGGCTACTTTTTCAGTGATCAATTCTCTGTCTATTGAAAGAGATAAAGCCTTACGAATTAATTTATTATTCAAAGGTTCTTTATTTAAATTAATTCTATAATAGTAAGTACCATAATAGGGACTGATACTTATATTGTTAGGATATTCTTTTTTATAAACCTCTATTTTCTCTGTTGGGATAGAACTAGTCACATGAATCTGCCCTGCTCTAAACATAAAATCTTCCCTAGAGACATTATCTATAGGTAAAAAGTGTATTTCATTTAACTGGACTCTATCTGCATCCCAATAATACGGATTCTTCTTGACCTTGATGACTTGATTTAATTTCCACTCTTCGAGTGTAAATGGGCCATTTCCAACAAAATTACCTGGTCTTGTCCATTGATTACCTAAAGAATCCATCTCCCCAAACTTTTCTATAGTTGGCTGGTGAACGGGTCTTGTAGTGTAATGCGCTAAGAGTTCTACAAAATAAGGAGCCGGATTCTTAAGTTTTACTTGTAATGTTTTTTTGTCTAAAGCCTTTACACCAACTAAACTAAAGTCACTTATCTTACCTTTATTAAATTCTTCTGCATTTAAAACATCGTAAAGCATGTCAGGGTATTGAGAGCCCAGAGAAGGCATAAGCATCCTATTCCAAGCATAAACAAAATCATTTGCTGTAACAGAATCTCCATTAGACCAATTAGCATCTCTAAGATGAAATATATACTCTTTTCCATCCTTTGATATATCCCATCTCTTCGCTATTCCTGGAAGAGGATCTAATCCTTCAGGATGTCTAATGACTAAACCTTCAATAAGGGCCATTAAGATTTTGCTTTCTGGAACTCCTGTTACTGTATGCGGGTCTAGATCTTTTGGCTCTGTTCCATTACCTAGATAAAGAATTTTTGTTTCAGGAGAAAGTTCAACAGGTGGAATATTCTCACCACATCCGGTTAAAATTGTTAACAGAGATGCTAGTACTATTATCTTGATTTTCATGATTAATCTAAATGTTCTCTGAAGAAATTAATTAGTTGAGTATTATTATCATATCTAACACCTTCATCAGAATATCCGTGTCCCTCTTTAGCTACAAATAGAGTTTTGTGATCAAAACCAATTTTATCTAGTTTCTTGGAGAACCTTACAGCATCTTCATAAGGCGCTCTTATATCATTCTTTCCATGGATCATAAAAAATGGAACTTTCAATTTTTCTGCATTATAAAAAGGGGACATTTCACGATGCCTTTTTTCGTCATCTCCTAATCTCTTTACCAACTGAGCTTGACCTCCTCTGGAACCTTGAATATCTCCTGTATTAAATAGATTACCTACATCGTATACTCCAACATCACTCACAGCACATTTAAACAAGTCTGGCCTTAAAATTGCACTTTGTGTTGCAGCATATCCACCGTAGCTTCCTCCATAGATACATGAATTAAATTTATTGATCTCGCCATTGTTGTGTAAATAATCCATACCATCAAATAGATCAGTTAAAACACCGTCCCAGTTAGCACTTATGAATCTTTGATGCTCTAATCCATATCCACCAGAGCCTCTGAAATTAATTTGAAGAACATTGAAACCTTCAGACGCCAACATTTGGATTCTATGATCAAAACCCCAGCTATCTCTTATACCTTCTGGACCTCCATGAGGATGGACAATTGTAGGAGATTCTGAAGACTTACCAATTTTGCTTCTAGTTAGGTAACCGTAAACAATAGCTCCATCTCTTGTTTCAAATGCAATGGGCTCCATATTGGCTAAATCTGAATAATCTATGCTTCCCCAGTATTTTCCTAGAGGTGTTAACTGTTCAGTATCATAATTTACCAGGTAATAAATACCTGGATTTATATCCGATGACACAAATATGACTCCTAAATTTTCGTCATCGCTTACAGAACCTGAAGAGAATGTGCTATTTGGAAAAATACCCTTTATAAATTTTACTTTTTCTTTTTCCTTACTTTCGCCTTTAAAATAAACAAGGGATGGATAGCCGTCCATGAAAGAAGCCGCATAGGGCTTTCCTGTTTCCGGATCAATGAATACATTTCTTACATCTACGGTTTTATGTCTATAAAGTAATTTTCGCTTACCTGTAGAAAGATTTGTTTCGTAAACACCGGACTTATCATATCCCAGATTCTCAATAGTTATTAGGCTATTAGAATCCTTAATGTATGAAACTAACTGAAGTCTACTATCCCATGTATCTTCTTTCCAAAAAGTCCAATTAGGGTTCTTTGATTTGGAACCTGATTTTCTTTCTACTACCTCTATACAATCAATATCTGAGTTTCCACATGAATCACCTACAAAGAAATCTGTAGGTATATTTTTATTGTATAAATAAATTTGAAGATCAAAAGTATCCTTATTTACACCTGCAACAGCAATAAGCTGACCATTTACATCAAACTGATAGTAAGGTTCTCTCACAGGTGGCACTGCATATCTTTCAATTTCTCCATTGAAAATATCTATCTTATATAGCCTCCAAAACTTATCAGAAGAAAAGAACTGGACCATTATCTTATTTGGTTCATCGGGTAAAAGGTCAACAAGTCGTGCGGGTTTTTTGGGATCATCTTTAGCGGTATCACTAGATCTCTTTGCTTGTCTTCCGGTAAGAATAATCTCCTTTTTTCCATCTATATTTACTGCATAGAGTTCACCTGTTGGAAATCGACTATTACTTGATGCAAATGAAGTGAGTTTAGACATCAGAAGACGTTCATTACTCAACCACTCAAAACCGCCTATTTCACCCTTTTTGACGTAACGATGGTTATAAATAAGCTCTTTAGTGTCTAAGTTAATGATTGATAACATCCTCTCACCATTAATTTTTCTCAAAACACCTATCATTTCTCCATTAGGAGAAATCTTGATAGAACCGATATCAGGTAACTGAGAAAAATTCTTTATATTTTCATTTGCATGTAACGGTAAAAATGTAATGAATATAAATACAGAAAATAATAATCCCTTCATAAAATAATCCTATTTGATCCTTCTAACCCTTATTTTAATTTTAGTTTCTGGAACCCGTAAAGCGAAACCGCTCAAGAAACCTCTTGTTATCTCGACATCATACCCATCTTTAAGTTTATGTCTTCTATACTTTTCTACTGAGATCCAGTGCTGGCCGTTTTCTAGAATAATTAAAAGCTGCGAATTAAGTTTTGTTGCAACAGTTTCAATCTTAGATACTATTTTAATTGCTTCCTCGTCCTCTTCTTTCGCAATAGTTCTTTTTGCAAAGCCAAACCATTTTCTTTCTTGATCAGAGTCAAGTTCCTTTTCTTTCTTTTCTAGCTCTTCTTCCTTTTCTAGTAACTTTCTTTCTTTAACGAGCAATTCCTGTTCTTTTTCTTCTAGTGATAGATTGGTAGAAACTTCCGATGTTTCATTGTCATTTTTAGAACTGTTACTTTTTTTAAAGATATTGTCGTAACAGCTGAGTCTATCGGAGTCATTTTCTATCAATGAGCATTGACCCGGATCAGATTGAATATATAAAGACGTTATTAATAAAGAATGTATTAAAAAGTATCGCATATTAGTTTTAATAATAAAAAGGGTTGCCTAAGCAACCCTTTTTTATTCACCGAATTTATTACAGTGTTAGTTTGAAGCCAACGGTGTAATATCTTCCGATGATATCGTAAGTATTCTGTGGAGTATTGATCTGAGGGTCAACAAATCCAAACAGATCCTTATAGTAAGGAGGTTCTTTATCGAACAAGTTACTTATAGCAAGTGATAGATTAATACTATCAGTTGCGTTATAACTTATATTTAGATAAGAGATGCTGTAATCATCTATTGAATAGATATCGTATACTTCATTTAATACTTCTTCTGGTAACTCACCATAAGGGTTAGCACCCCAGTAAGAAGTAACACTATCATCTAAAGGTATTTCGCTTAAGAATCTGGTAGTCATACTGACTGTCCAATCCTCTTTGTACCATCTAAGAGTAAGATTAGTTCTGTCTCTATTGAAACAGTTATCACCGAAGTTATAACATTTTCCAACTCTATCTTCACTTATTCCAGTAGCATCTACTGCGACATATTGATCGAAGTGTGTACCAATAACATCAACTTCAAGACTTCCACCTATTCCAGGAAGATCATCGAAGTTCATATTGATAGAGTAGTCAGTACCTTCATATAGATCCATAGAAGAACTGTTTACATATGAAGTATCTACTGATAGTACGTCTCCACCGTAAGCACGTGAAACCTTATCACAGAATTCTTGTAAACCATTGATATAACATTGGTTTAGAGCATTCTGGGAACCTGTAGAAACAACAGCATTTTCTATCTCCATTTCAAATTGGTCTATGGCTAGTTTGAAATCTATATTTTCTAAGAATTCAATATTAGTTGGTTGCCAAACAATACCGATAGTTTGGTTAGCACCACTTTCTGGAGTAAGGTTTGGGTTACCAACTGCCAATGATAATATTTGATTATTCTCTGTTGCCCAAGTGGCTGTGTCTAAACCATCTGCAGCACACTGGGCTGCCGCTGTAGCTTTTTGTGCATCAGTATATGTGGCTTGCTGATTAGCCTCACAAGGATCTATGTAAGTTGGGAAGCCACCGCCTCCACCGAAATATAGATCAGAGATAGTAGGAGCCTTGTATGATGTAGAGTCAGTAACCCTAACAGTAACATCAGCTACAGGTTTCCATTTAAGAGCAGTCCTCTCAACACTCTCACTGTCAAACTGGCTATATGACGTTGCTCTGTAAGCGTAGTCAATATTCAGTTCTTGGAATCCAGGAATATCCGCTAATAGAGGTATAGAAACCTCACCATATATGTCTCTACTATCATAGCTACCTTCAGTTGATTTTCTTGGGTTACCTGATGATCCACCAGCTTCCGTTAATCCATCAACTAACTCGAATCCTGATAAGTCAACCATTTCCATACCAACAGCCATTAGGATTTCTCCAGCAGGTAGTTCATATACTGGTATGTTAGTCATATTGAAAGCATAACCTTGGTAAGTTGTTCCATAAGTTCTTTTTTCGTTTTGTCTTATGTAGTCAGCTGCATCTTGAGTGATACTTCCACCACCAAACATGTTCAGAGGTACACAACCAAGCTGTCTAGCTATAGGATCTTTACATCTGTATTGAGTTCCATTCACATCGAGTCCAGGTCCAGCTTCAACATCAAAAGCGTTAGCGACGGCAAGCATATTGATATAGTTTTCTGTATTTTGTCCTTGACTAAAATCTTGGTAAGTATAGTAAGCTTCCCAATCAGCGCCTAACAGATCAAATTGACCACTCGCTCCGAACTCAACTCTGTAGTTTGAAGACTTCTGACTGAACATCCTAGGTCCGACATCTAACATTCTCTTTCTGTATGCTAAATCTTCGCCAAAAGGATTGAATGGATTATCAGCAGGAATTGTAAGACCATAAGTGAAGTTAGCACCGCTTCCCATTGGTACAGGAGCCATCATGAGATCCGAGTCTCTTTTTGAAACACCGATTTGGAAATCAAGTACAACACCGCTATCTAATTCATAATTACCAGCAGCCCAGGCTTGTCTATTTTCTCTACCGCCCAATAGTTGCATCCATTGGTTGTAGTTGTACATACCCATGTTATTTTCAGGATCACCTTGTCTGTTGCCAGAATACGTATACCAATAGAAAGGAGATGTAGCTCCATCTGGTCCAACGTCTCCATATAGAGTTTGAGAACCAGTAGAAGTATAGAATCTACCCGTTGGTATAAAAGTTGAAGCACCACAAGAAGCTGTGTGAGCAAGCTTTTCACCTACAGCTCCATGACCAGGTAAGCCAGCTGAAGCGAACCAAACCATATAGTCAGGTTCTACTCTTGGACAGAATGCAAAATCTCTATCCCACATATCTAAGCTGTCTTGCTTAGATTGAGCAATAGTAGCTACCATACTTGATCTTTCGCCAGCTGTACCAAAAGCTAATGATATTAAATCTTGTTTGGCATCACCCTTATCTGAGGAACCTTCAAAAATAGAAGCTTCAAAACCTTCGAAAGATCTTAATTTAACATTTAAGACACCAGAAACGGCATCAGATCCATATACAGCAGAAGCACCATCTTTCAGTACCTCAACAGAATCAATTAAAGATAAAGGAAAAATCTGTAGATCTACAGCACTTCCAGTACCTGTTCCTGCAGGAGCAACTCTTCTTCCATTAATTAGAGTAAGAAGTCTCTCAGAACCAGCACCACGTAGACTGAATTCAGTAGTACCAGTATTTCCGTTATTAACAGAACGCTGGTTTGTAGCATTGGAACTTAAGTTTGCAGAAGGTAATTCAATTAAGAAATCACCTATGTTTGTTTTACCAGAATCAATTACATCCTGAGCAGTAAATACATCTACTGGACCAGTTGCATCATAATTAGAGGTTCTTGAGATCCTGGAACCTGTTACAACAACCTCTTCAACTGAATCAGCACTCTCTTCTTCATCTTCTGCAAAGGCAGTAGAGCCAAATGAGAGAATGGCTAATACAGCGAAAGGTATTGCGGATTTAAACAAATTATTCATAATTTTTGTCCCCAAATAAGGTTAAAACGACCTATTAATAGGCCAACTTAAACGTAGGGTAGTCAAAATTTAACTTTTTTGCAACAAAATACTCTTAAAGCGAGTATGTGAATTATTTATGTTTTTTATTAAAAAGCATAGAATGTTGCCATGAAAATACTAGAAAATAAGAAGGTTCTCATTGTTGGAGTTGCTAATAAGCATTCAATAGCAGCAGGTATTGCTCAAAGTATGTACGATGCAGGTGCTAAAATAGCTCTAACTTACCAAAATGAAAGACTCAAAACTAACGTAGAAAAACTTGGATCAGAATGGGGAGTCGAAGCTTATATAGAGTGTGATGTTTCAAAAGACTCTGATATTGACAAAGCTTTTAAAGAGCTTAATAAGCAATGGGATTCTCTTGATGTTTTAGTTCATGCGGTTGGATTTGCTCCAAGAGAAGAGTTAGACGGAGAGTTTGTAGATGTAACTACTAGAGAAGGTTTCAAAATAGCGCATGATGTAAGTAGTTATAGCTTTATTGCCCTTGCCAAAGCAGCAAAACCTATGATGAAAGGAGTGAACGGCTCTCTTCTTACTTTATCATATCTAGGCTCCCAGATGACGCTACCAAACTACAATGTTATGGGTCTTGCCAAAGCTAGTCTAGAAGCCAGTGTTCGTTATTTGGCTGTTTCGCTTGGGAAAGACGGTCATAGAGTAAACGCTATTTCTGCAGGTCCTATTAAAACTCTTGCTGCCTCAGGAGTTAAAAACTTTAGAAAAATGCTCTCATATAATGCTACTAGATCACCAATAGGCAGAAATATTACCACCAAAGAAGTAGGTGATGCAGCTACCTTCTTAAGTTCTGATATGGCTAGCGGAATAAGCGGTGAACTACTTTATGTAGATGGCGGTTTTAATGTCACTGCCATGGGCTCGATCGAAGAAGCTGAGACCTAATTGTATCTCTCTATACTTATACTATTTTGTAAAGAAAGTTGTATCTCTGTTATTTCTGAAACAGATTTTTGTTGATTTAAGAATTCGGTTAAGCTTTTCAATTGTTCAGAAGTCAAATCACTTTGGCCGGATTGAACTGAATCAAGCCTATATACTATAGAATCACCATTTGATAACTCAGCATTGCTGAAAACCCTTCCAATCTCAGATCTTGGCAAAGAAAATATATCGTCAATCGTACTCAAGGGAAAAAGAGAGCTGTCTCTTTTAAGATTTTTGTAAGTTTCTATTTCCCGATTATTTTCATCTGCCATCAACTCAAATGATTTACCTTCATTGAGCTCTCTAATACGTTCATCAATAAATAAAGTTAAAATATTTGCAGACGTTTCATTTATGTAATCTTTTTGAACATTTTCTTTAGATTGATCAAAAGTCAATTGGCTCTCTGGGGTAATTGCTTCTACTTTGACAAGGGTTGAAATAAGACCCTGATGTTCAAACAATTCAGGGTAATTATCTTCTTCACTCGAATTGAAGACAAAGTCTTTAATGTTGGCTTTATTTAAAGCTTCAGGAACATCATTTTCAGAAAAGAATTCAGTTTCAACTGTTGAGAAAGGAGTAACTTCTGCTATTTCTTCTAAATCGCTTGTTGAAAAACTTAATTCAGACACTTGATCAAGTATTGAGAAATAATCTTCCTCAGCTTTTTCAGCTGCAAGTTTTTCGATAATAAGCTGAGATCTTTCTTCGAGAGAAGAAGGAGATAATTGATTTAGATCTACAAGTTTAATTAAATGCACGCTATTTAGGAGGCTTATTGGTTCGCTTACCTCGCCTACAGACATTTTTTCCAAAACTGTTTCAAATTCAGGTGGTAATAGAGTTCCATCGGTAACTCCAAGACTACCTCCAATTTCTTTTGTACCTTCATCCTCTGAAATTTGTGTGACCAGATCCTCAAAAGCAATTCCAGAATCAATTTTCTGCTTTACTTCTGTCAAAGTGAGAAGAGCTTCTTCAAGTGATCTATCTTGATCTAAATTGAGCATTATGTGAGATACAGATTTTCTAACGGTGTCATCGAAATCAGATAAATAGTCATCGTAATCAATTTGAATTGCTTCTTCTGAGATATTATTTGGATTAATAAGACTTTCTCGGTCAATTTGCATATAAGTGACTTTTACCATCTGAGGATAAATATAAGAATCTAAATTTGTAGAGTAATAGTTTCTTAGATCATCATCTGAATATTCAAGAGAGTTTTTAAAATCTTTTATTGGGAATTTAACAAAAGAGATATCACGCTCCTGTTCGGCCAAATCTATTGAGCTTTCTACTTCAAGATCTGTGATAAATGATGAATTTAGTAAAGACAGTCTCCAAATATTAGTTTTTAGATCTTCTCTTATTCTCTCAAGGTAATCGCTCGGTATAAATCCATTACTTCTTGCAAACGCATCAAAATTAGAGCGACTAAAATTTCCATTTTCTATGAATCTATCAGAATCAGATAATTGTTGAAAAATATATTCATCTGGTAGTTCTAATCCCCTATTATCTAAATAATCAAGGACAGAAAATTTACTGATTAGTGTATTAGTAGAGAGTTCTGCGAGAAACTCTTCATCTACTACTTGGTCAGGAAATCTCTCAGAAATTAAATTTTGTTGAGAGCTAAATTCAAAACTAAGATCAGAAGTGGTGATACTTTTTGATCCTACTTTAACCACTACATTTGCATTTGATTCAGAAAAGAATCCAGCCCAGCCCACAGAACCTATAAATGTAATGATAATTGCTACAACAATTACTTTGGTTACATTACCTGTGAGTCCGTTTCTTATGCTCTGTATTCCTGACATATTTTATTCTATAACTAAAAAAAGCGCGCCTTTTGGCGCGCTCTTATTAAAATTTTAAAGCTTATAGGCTTTCTTTTAGTGCCTTCCCTGCTTTAAATCCAACAGATTTTGATGCAGCTATTTGAATAGTAGCTCCTGTTTGAGGATTTCTACCTGTTCTTGCTGCTCTGTGTCTTACATTGAAAGTACCGAAACCTACTAGGGAAACACTGTCTCCACCAGCTAGGCTTCCAGCTATTGCATTTAAAGTTGC
>MDTA01163583.1_pt1 | contig 10076 bp, 6 predicted proteins | sample 811151 | NCBI WGS metagenome assembly MDTA01 (sample SAMN05326648, study PRJNA326480) | marine metagenome | isolation source: seawater | place: Indian Ocean: South | collected 2010 | reverse complement strand
GGGACAAGGCCTTGAAGAAAAATTTCGAACCTGAACCATGTGAGTGACTTTGGGAGGTTCATTAATTGCCAACAGATACTTAGTTAGAAAGGCCGATCCAGATCAAAACATATGGGCCTTATCTGCGGATCGCGATATCCATGAATTTTTGTTTGAGACTCATGCGCTTAATAATTAACTCGCAGCTATACCATTTCGCATGCAAGATGCGAACCTCGGGGAAAAAGGTTGGCAGTGGTAGAGAGAAACCTTGTTGGCGTCAAAACTAAAGGTTATTTTGTCAAAAGATCCAATCATGCAAGAAATTTACAAATTAAATGTCTAGCCTAATTCTAATCGGGGGGCAATGCTGTCGATTATTGACCAACGGGAAGACGAATTACTAAAACGGCAACCCAAAACGATCGAGAAATTAGAAAGATATATAAAAAATACCCCGAAGCTATAACATTTATAGCCTTGGATTTAATGGGTATCACAAACTTGGATGTCCGCCGAGCTTGTCAGGATATTGCTCTTCCTTACGGTTTGATAGGCGTACTCAGATCCACTCATTCTTTACTACATTATGATCGTATTCTTATCCCCATGAGTTTATTAGATAGATATGACGTTTGTAACAAGATATTGAAAACTAGAAGACGAAAGGAAACTATAAGACCCATCGGAGTGAGAATAATAGAAATTAGTGAAGTATTTCTTCCAAAAACCCGCCTAACTCCAGTAAATACAGAGGAGGGGTCTATGCCTTGCTTATTACTAGCCAGTTTGACCGGTTTGTTTACTAAACAACTTAAAAGTGCTCAATTACAACGTTTTTGATCTCCAATTGAGCGAATAAACCAACTGGCGCGCTTGGTTACTTGCTTTCAATTATTGTTTCAAAAAATTTTAATATCTTAAATACCTTTAACTGCAATTAATCCAAGAGTTTAAATCATTTAACGCTCTTTCTGAAAGAGCCTTTTTTCTCTCGACACCTTTTAAACGCACGGTTTTGCCCTTATGATTTATCTTGCTGGGTAATTCCGGAAATAATCCAAAGTTTATGTTTGTTGGTTGAAAGTTTTCTTTATGCTCCGCATTCGTAATATGAGAGAGCAGAGATGCCAAAGCAGAATTTTTTGGTGGTATTTGTGGCTCGCTGCCCCAAGTTTCATACGAAAAAAACATGCCTGCTAATAGCCCGATGGCAGCACTCTCTAAATAGCCCTCAACGCCTGTTATTTGTCCCGCAAATCGTATTCTTTCTTGTTGTTTAAACCGTAAGGTCTTATCTAATAAACGGGGGGAGTTAATAAACGTATTTCGGTGCAGCCCCCCTAGTTTAGCGAATTCTGCATTTTCTAAACCAGGTATTCGCCTAAAAAGTTGTTTTTGATTACTGTGTCTGGTTTTGGTTTGAAAGCCCACCATGTTATATAGAGAGGCTGCCTGGTTATCTTGGCGAAGCTGCACGACCGCATGGGGCCGTTCGTTTGTATGTGGGTTGGTTAAGCCAACTGGCTTCATAGGACCAAATCTAAGAGTTTCTCGTCCTCGCCTGGCCATCTCTTCTATGGGCATACACCCTTCAAAATAAGGTGTCTTTTTCTCCCAGCTCTTGAATTCAATAGTTTCCTGAGACGTTAAATCATCAATAAAATCGTCATACTCTTTTTTGTTTAATGGACAGTTTATGTAGTCCCCAGAACCATTTGATTCAGTGTTTTTGTCGTATCGTGATTGCAACCAGGCTTTAGAGAAATCGATACTCTCTGTGTAAACGACAGGAGCAATTGCATCAAAAAAAGACAGAGATTCTCGTCCGCTCAAGTTAGCAATTTCATTTGATAGTCGAGTGGAGGTAAGGGGGCCAGTGGCAATTATCACTTTGGCATCTGGGGACAGCTCGCTTAAGGTCATCTCAGTACGTTGCAAATTGATTAATTTTTCTCCAGTGATTGCTTTCTCTACGTTCTCTGAAAAATGGTTTCTATCCACTGCCAGGGCACTTCCAGCCGGAATGCGAGCTGTGTCGGCGGCTTTCATTATTAGTGAGTCACATTGACGCATTTCCTCGTGCAAAACGCCTACGGCGTTTGCTGTGCTGTCGTCTGATCGGAAGGAATTTGAACACACCAATTCAGCTAGACTTGATGTCGTGTGTGCTTCAGTCATTATTTGAGGACGCATCTCGTACAAAATACATTCAACATTTCGTCTAGAAAGCTGCCAGGCGGCTTCACAACCAGCTAAGCCTCCTCCAATTATATGTATAATTCCCATTATTTTAAAATCCAGGATGGTTTGTCCGATTGTATCTGAATGTTGAGATAAGTATTAATTTCAAATAGCCTCAGAGAATACCTTACTTTGTCGCTCGGTTAATAATTTAAGGTAAAATCCAGTCTGACTTTCTTTTACGTTAATTATATCCTCTGGAGTGCCTTCTGTAACGATTGAACCGCCCAAGTTACCACCATTGGGACCAATATCTATGATCCAGTCTGCTGTTTTAATTACATCCAAATTGTGTTCGATGACGACTACAGTATTTCCCTGGTTTACTAGTGTGTGCAAAACATTTAATAGTTTTTTTATATCATCAAAATGCAGTCCGGTAGTTGGCTCATCTAATATGTAGAGTGTTTTTCCGGTTGCCCGCCTAGCTAATTCTTTAGAGAGCTTCACCCGTTGAGCTTCTCCACCTGAAAGTGTGGTAGCGGGTTGACCAATATTTATATAGCCTAAACCAACACGTTGTAGAGTGATTAATTTTTCTCGAATTGCTGGAATTGCTTTAAAGAAATCAACGCCCTCATCGACGGTCATTTCTAAAACATCAGCTATTGACTTGTTCTTATATCGTACCTCAAGAGTTTCTCTATTATAACGTTTACCTCTACACGCTTCACATTGAACATAAACGTCGGGTAAGAAGTGCATCTCAATTTTTATTACACCGTCACCTTGACATGCCTCACACCTACCACCTTTCACATTGAATGAAAATCGTCCTGGACCGTATCCGCGTACCTTAGCTTCTGGTAACCCAGAAAACCATTCTCGTATAGGTGTAAAAGCGCCAGTGTAAGTTGCAGGATTAGATCTTGGAGTTCGGCCAATGGGAGATTGATTAATGTCGACTACTTTATCCAGGAATTCCAAACCTTCAACAGTCTCGTATGGCCCTGGAACCAATCTACTAGAATGTAAAACACGCGCCGCGATTTTCCAGATGGTTTCAATTACTAAGGAGGATTTGCCGCCGCCAGAGACACCTGTTACACAGGTAAATGTCCCAATCGGAATACTTGCAGTGATATTCTTAAGATTATTAGCTTGGGCACCGATCACCTTAAATTTACGCTCTTTTGAGATAGGTCTTCTGGCTGTTGGGGTTTCTATTTCTAGAGCTCCAGAAAGGTATTTTCCGGTAAGACTTACAGGGGATTGTATTATATCCTCTGGTAGACCCTCGGCTACTACTGTTCCTCCGTGTTTTCCTGCTCCAGGTCCCATGTCTAAAACATAGTCTGCGCTTCTAATAGCGTCCTCATCGTGTTCTACGACTATAACAGTGTTGCCTAAATCTCTAAGTCTCTGCAACGTCTTTAGAAGGCGTTCGTTATCGCGTTGATGCAGTCCTATAGAAGGTTCATCAAGGACATAAAGTACGCCAGTTAATCCTGACCCTATTTGCGATGCTAATCTTATACGTTGGCTCTCGCCTCCCGACAAAGTACCTGAAGTTCTTGAGAGCGTTAGGTAATCTAAACCTACGTTTTTCAAAAAACCTAGTCTTTCTCTAATTTCTTTTAGAATGCGTTCGGCTATCGTAACTTTTTTTGGTTCTAGAAATTCTTCGATTGTTTCAAACCAATCGACAGCTTCCGAAATTGAAAAATTAGTAACATCAGTAATGGTTGAACCATGTATTTTCACAGCAAGTGCGGCTGGCTTGAGGCGTTGTCCCTCGCATGTTTCGCAGTTTGCAGCCGACTGGTATCGGCCTAATTCTTCTCTTAACCTATTGGATTCACTCTCTCTAAATCTGCGTTCTAAATTTGGCACTAAACCCTCAAATGGCTTTTGGGTAGTGTATATACGAGATCCATCATCGTATGACAATTCAACTGGTGTTCCGCCGGTTCCGAACAACAAGGCGTTCTGAAAATTCATACTTAAATCCTCGAAAGGGGTGCTCATGGATTCAGAAAAGTGAGTGCAAAGACTTGTGAGCGTTTGATTATAATATTTTGAAGGTGAGGAAGCCCAAGGTGCCACTGCGCCTTGCTGAAGACTTAATTTACAATTCGGTATAATAAGGTCTTTGTCAAAATATAGCTTGGTCCCGAGGCCCTCACAATCGGGACACGCTCCAAAGGGATTGTTAAAGGAAAACAGTCGTGGTTCGATTTCCTCTATCGTAAAGCCGGATACTGGGCAAGCAAACTTCGCCGAAAAGATAAATTGTTCAGCTGTATCTGCATTTTCAGCAATCAGCAATCCGTCAGAGAGTTCGAGAACTGTCTCAATAGAATCTGCCAGCCGAGCTTCTAGGCCCTCTCGTACTACCACTCGATCCACAACGACTTCTATATCATGCTTTATGTTTTTATCTAAAGCCGGTGTATCATTTAATTCAAAAACCTCACCGTCAATCTTTACTCTTTGAAAACCTTTTTTTCTAAATTCAGAAAAGTCCTTCTTAAATTCACCCTTGCGTCCTCGAACTACGGGCGCAAGTATTAATAATCTGGTGTTTAGAGGTGACGCTAAAATCGCATCCACCATTTGGCTAACCGTCTGACTTTCAATGGGTTTTCCCGTTGTTGGTGAATAAGGTATGCCTATCCTTGCAAACAGTAACCTCAAATAATCATAAATTTCAGTAACTGTCCCAACTGTAGATCGAGGATTCCTAGATGTAGTTTTTTGCTCGATCGATATGGCTGGTGAAAGACCTTCTATCGTATCAACTTCCGGCTTTTGCATTAGCTCCAAAAACTGTCGGGCATATGCTGAAAGGCTTTCTACGTAGCGCCTCTGCCCCTCGGCGTAAATTGTATCGAAAGCAAGCGATGATTTACCAGAGCCGCTTGGCCCAGTTATTACAACCAGACTGTTTTTAGGTAGTGTGGCGTCGACGCCTTTCAAATTATGGGCGCGTGCGCCACGAACTATGAGCTTGTTAATACTTTGATTGTGGTACATAGCTATTTTCACAAGATTGGCGTTAAAAACACCTACATTAAGTAGGATCTAATGGCAAATAAGAAAAGGTATTTTAGTAAAAGACAGCTAAATGATATGAGTTTATTTTTTCGAAATTTTATAGATACACCAAGATCAAATTACAAAAAATTACGGACAATTCTGACCTTCTTGCTAGTTAAAACGTATAAATTGTGCAAAAATAATATACTTTCAAATTTAGGCGAGTGGTGAACATGGCAGGAAGCATAAATAAGGTCATTTTAGTCGGGAATCTGGGTCGCGACCCAGAAGTAAGGAGTATGCAAGATGGAGGAAAAATAGTTCAACTGTCTCTAGCAACGTCTGAAACCTGGAAGGACAGAAGCTCAGGCGAGCGTCGGGAGCGCACTGAATGGCATCGGGTTGTAATTTTCAACGAAGCACTGGGTAATATCGCCGAACAATATCTTAGGAAAGGTTCAACTGTTTATATTGAAGGGCAATTACAAACCCGGAAATGGGGCGAGCCAGGGCAGGAAAAATACACGACAGAAGTGGTGTTGCAAAGGTATAGAGGAGAGCTCACTATGCTAGGCAACCGACAAGATCAAGGCGCGGCTGGAAATTACATCTCGCAAGATTCCGGTTTTGATGGGGGGTCATCAGAAAGTATGATTGATAATTCTAATGACGCAGGCAGTAAGTTTGAAGATTTGGACGATGAAATTCCATTCTAAAAAAAGCGTTTTTTAGAAATTAAAAGAAATCCTATTTATCAATCTTTTTCAATTTAATTTTATACAAGGTTACGGTTCTTGCGCATTTCAAGGTGGGTTTGTTACTCGCCAGTATATATGCTATAATATTAGTATAATATTGTTATTAAAAATGTTAATTTAACTGATTGAATTTAATAAATAAAATTGTATTTTTCGCTCGCTGATTTTAGAGAAAATGACTGATTCGGAACAAGAGTTGCCAGACATAAAAGGCGTTTCGATTGAAGGCGAAATGAAGCGCTCATATTTGGATTATGCGATGAGCGTTATTGTGTCGCGGGCGCTCCCGGATGTCCGTGACGGACTTAAGCCAGTTCATCGAAGGATACTCTACGCTATGAAAGAAGGCGGGTACGATTGGACCCGTCCTTACAGAAAATCAGCAAGAATCGTCGGGGATGTGATGGGGCAGTTTCATCCACACGGTGACAGCCCCATTTATGACTCGATGGTAAGAATGGCTCAAGATTTTTCTATGCGGTTGCCATTTATCGATGGCCAAGGAAATTTTGGTTCAATGGACGGTGATCCGCCAGCTGCGCATAGATATACAGAAGCTCGTTTAGCCAAATCGGCAGAAGGCTTGCTCCGAGATATTGATAAAGAGACGGTAGATTTCGTTGCAAATTATGACGAAACATCTGAAGAACCTTCTGTATTGCCAGCAGAATTTCCGAATTTACTAGTAAATGGTGCTGGCGGTATTGCAGTTGGCATGGCAACCAATATTCCTCCTCATAACCTGGGTGAAGTTATCGATGGTTGTCTGGCTTTTATTGAAAATAGAGAGTTAACCATAGAGGAACTCTTAAACATTATACCCGGTCCCGACTTCCCTACTGGAGGTATTATCTTAGGTAAAATGGGAATAAGAGACGCCTACATGACTGGGCGTGGGTCCATCGTAATGCGTGCTAAAGCAGAAATACAGGAAATTAGAAAAGATAGAATGGCAATCGTGGTTTCTGAAATTCCTTACCAAGTAAATAAGGCAAGATTGCTTGAGAGAATAGGGGAGGTGGTAAGAGATAAGGTTATTGAGGGAATAGCCGATCTTCGAGATGAGAGTGATCGCGATGGCGTTCGCATGGTTATTGAGCTGAAACGCGATGCTGTTGGGGAAGTCGTATTAAGCCAACTTTATCGCCATACGTCTATGCAGACCTCATTCGGTGTAAACATGCTAGCGTTAAATGGTGGCAGACCTGAACAGCTCAACTTAAAAGATATTATCTCTGCATTTGTTACCTTTAGAGAAGAAGTTGTTACTAAACGAACCACATTCCTTCTAAGAAAGGCACGTGAGCGCGCGCATATCCTTGCGGGGCTTTTGGTAGCTCTGAACAACATTGAAAATATAATTGCCCTTATCAGAGCAGCTGCTGACGCCAGTGAGGCAAGAAAAGGACTGACGGAGACAGATTGGCCTGCGGTAGAGGTTGCTGAATTTATTGAGATTATAGATGACCCTGAGCACGAAGTTATCGATGGTAAGTACAGATTATCAGACCTCCAAGCGCGCGCTATACTAGAACTTAGGCTCCAGCGTTTAACGGGTATGGAGCGGAGCAAACTTGTCGATGAAACAAAAGAACTTTCAGAACAAATTAATTACTACTTAACTATTCTCCAATCGAGAGACAGGATGATCCAGGTGGTAAAAGAGGAGTTGCTGGAAGCGAAAGAAAACTTCGCTGATGAACGTCGCACTCTTTTGCAAGAAAACGAATTCGAGCATGATATAGAAGATCTTATACAGCGGGAAGATATGGTTATAACCGTTAGCTTGAAAGGCTACATCAAACGGGTTCCGCTTTCGACATACAGGGCGCAGCATAGAGGAGGTAAAGGGCGTTCGGGGATGTCGACACGTGATGAGGACGTAGTTGATCGTCTCTTTGTTGCTAATACACATACACCAGTTTTATTTTTTACTTCTCGGGGAATGGTATATCAAATGAAGGTGTACAGGCTCCCATTAGGAACGCCTCAAGCTCGTGGTAAGGCGATGGTGAACTTGTTGCCTTTAGAGGAAGGTGAGTGGATACAAACGGTAATGCCCATGCCTGTGGACGAAGACACTTGGGATGATTTACAGGTTATGTTCGCCACTTCAGCAGGTACAGTAAGGCGAAATGCGCTTTCCGATTTCACAAATATCAAGCGGAATGGAAAGATAGCCATGAAGTTAGAAGAGGGCGAGCGGCTAATCAGCGTTCAACCGTGTAACGAAAAAAATGACATTCTGCTCACAACCCGAGAGGGTAAAGCCATAAGGTTTGGTGTTTCTGATGTCAGGATCTTTAGAAGTCGCGGATCAATGGGAGTTCGTGGAATAAAACTTATAAATGGCGATGCTGTTGTTGGAATGTCTGTATTGGTGCGGGTCGATCACGAGGCGGTAGAAGCAGCAGAAACATCAGAGAGAGAAATTTACTTAAAGCAGACTTCCTATCTAAGACGATCCACAGTCATTGATCAGGAAGGTGAAGTTGAGAAGCCTGATATAATGCTTCCGGATGAGAGGCTGGCATATTTGGGAGGAGCGGAAGAATTTATTCTAACTGTCACAGAAAAGGGAATTGGAAAACGGACCTCAGCTTACGAGTACCGAACAAGTAACAGGGGCGGGCAAGGTGTCTGGAACATCGATGTGACTGAAAGATCCGGCAAGGTCGTTGCCGGTTTTCCTGTGAATAATTCTGATCAAATTATGCTTGTGACAGATAGTGGCCAGCTTATACGTTGTATAGTCGATGAAATTGGTATTACTGGTCGAAGAACCCAAGGGGTGTGGATTTTTAGAGTCGAGGATGGGGAAAAAGTCGTATCTGTAAGTTTAATTGGCGATGATATGAATGGAGAAAGTGAATCCAATGCCCCCAATGAACAGCCAGATCAAGGCAAGAACTAAATAAGACTTGATATTCACTTAAAGGGCTGTTTATTTTTCGTGCACCTGAAACTGAGTGGCGCTGGAGGTTGTTGTGCGGATAGCGGTTTACCCGGGGACATTCGATCCCATAACGAACGGACATATTGATATTATACGTCGGGCAAGTAAAGTTGTGGATAAACTCATTGTAGCTGCTGCGGAGAACATCGGTAAAAGTCCAATGTTTAGCCTCGATGAGCGAAGAGATATGGTGAACCAAGAGATTGGTATCATAAAGGCAGATAATGAAGCAAGAGGTTACCACAGTGAGATTGAGGTAACATCCTTCAGCTCGCTATTGATGCACTTTGTTGATGAACACAAAGCTCAATTTGTGATTAGAGGGCTACGAGCGGTTTCGGATTTCGAATACGAATTCCAAATGGTGGGAATGAATGCACGACTTAACCCTGACGTTGAAACACTGTTTCTTATGTCTTCAGAACGTCACCAGTTTATTTCTTCTCGATTGGTGAAGGAAATAGCAATTTTAGGCGGAAAAATAGACGATTTTGTATCCTCTAGGGTTAAAAACCGAATGATGACCAATATAAATAAAAAATAATTTTAAACCTGTAGTTGACCAAAATTTGAAATAATATATATACGACGTGCGGGCGCGTAGCTCAGTTGGTAGAGCAGCTGACTTTTAATCAGCGGGTCACAGGTTCGAATCCTGTCGCGCTCACCAGTTTTTTCAACGACTTGGGAGAGTTTTGAAAAGATTTGGTAACAAAGATAGACTAATTTTTTCAAGGAGTTGAATGGTGAGCCCGACAGGATTCGAACCTGTGACCCGCTGATTAAAAGTCAGCTGCTCTACCAACTGAGCTACGGGCTCCCAAGAGCGGCGGAACATACGTGCGTCATTTCTCAGGGTCAACGTCCGTTTCAGGTCAATTCCGGACTTTTTTGTACGGTCGCTCCAGATTGCGCGGGAGGAAGAAAAACTCTAGCCTCGACAGGTTATTCCAGTTGGCGAGGAAGTTTACCTCATGGCCTTGACCCGTGACCGGGCCACACCAGTCCAGCGGGGATCCCGAGCCGGGCTCGTCGCATACGCCTGCGCGGCGGGCTTCGCTTTTTCCTTCGCCGGAAGCGCAATCTCGGCGCGCGCCGACGAGCCGGGCGCTATTCGGTCGACAATGGACAAGACGACAGACGGTTTCGAGGACGCCGCC
>MDTA01198820.1_pt1 | contig 10077 bp, 9 predicted proteins | sample 811151 | NCBI WGS metagenome assembly MDTA01 (sample SAMN05326648, study PRJNA326480) | marine metagenome | isolation source: seawater | place: Indian Ocean: South | collected 2010 | reverse complement strand
TTCCAGGAGTACTTGCTGAACGTCTTGCACAGAGTCTGCGATGATCTAGGAGAGTGCAGGTTCAACGTCGCTGTGATCCCTGTTCCCAGCAACAGCGATATTATGGTACTGTTCGTGATTTACTCTCTATGTTTTCTGGTGCTGGAGTGCCTGATTGTGTATCACAAGATAAAACTCGAGCACCCCCTGACACAACACGACACAACGCCATTTTCTTTGGGGTTCATATTTGTCGTACATGTCGCGGCCCTGGCGTTTCTGGTGTTCTTCTATTTACCAGAACAATATGCAGCCACGTCTCTTTTCAACACGATTTTGTGGCTAGCTGCCACCGTTTGGTACGCGTTTGAAATTGTTCCATTGTATTGGGTGCAAACATGTGACGCCACCACACCATCATCAACACCATCATCAACACCATCATCAACGCAGCATCGCAAAAAAAACCTTTAATTTTGTTTTTTCAAATCAAACGACTAAATTCAAATTTTGTGTGGGCCAAACAAAAAGACGGGCGTTATGTCTTCGGTGGACACAAGTTGGACTGTCGACACAAGTTGGACTGTTGACACAAGTTGGACCCTCCACGCTGTGAAGATCAAAATCGGGTCACGCAAATTCATCAAAAAGCGCGACGGGTCATTCGGTCACTATCCTGATGAAATGGACTGGGATGATTTGAGCCTATTTTACGAATACGACGACTCGTATGGATTGATTGTCGACGATTGCTGTAACAACTCGTTTCTCGAAGTAAAATTGAGTGGTTTCAGGACCAATGGCAACTTCTTCAAAGTGCAGTTTTATTATCATGAGAAGGATCTTTTCCGCGTCAGTGATCAGCAATTTCAATTGTTCCAGCACATGCCGAATGCATATTCGGATGTGTGGAAAAATGCATACAAGTTGTGGGTTGAAGACTGGGGCATTGACATTGAGAAGCATGAGTATGAGAGTGATGTGAACAAATGGAACGAGCAAGTGCGGGATAAGCGAAAGATATTAGTAACAAAATACAACAATCTGCTGGGAATTGCATGGCCCACGGATTTCTTGCGGAGCAAAGATATGAGACAACAGTTGAGAGAGCGCGAGATGCTAGAGGAGCACGAAAACAACAGTGGTCACGTGGAGTGGTATAATGCCAAGATTGATTGGGATACCGGACCCACTGCTGACTCCACTTTGATTACAACAACATTTGGCTTCAATAGAACTTGCCAGTCGCAGAACATGAGACGTTTGAAGTGGAATTTGATGGTGCAGGATTGCCGCAATCGAGACAAAATATTTGCCTTTGTGTGCGGAAGCCACCGGGAAATGGGGAAAGCCTCTGTTGTTTCTGTTCTGCCGGAGCACCTGCTGTCAATGGTGGCTGAGTTTGTTTAATTTTTTTTTTCGTTCCATACGTTTGAAAAGTTCTGGTCTTGCTGGATGGAAGGATGACCGTGCAGCCGTGCGGGTTGACTTGTACACAGTGCGGCATTTGGAACGTAAGGCGGTGGTTCAACGTGTGCCACGTCTGCGAAAACGTTGACGTTTGTCGTAATTGTAATTTTGCGAGTCAGCATCTCCAGCAGTGCGAGGCCTGTCAAGAATATGTTTGCAATGATTGCCACAAAGACCAGGAATTGTGTACGTTGTGCAGGAGGAATGTATGCGTCAAATGTGTTCATTTCCGGTATGATTGCGCAGCAGTGCAGGGATCGCAGATCATGACAGTTTGCATGGACTGCCATGACACGTGTTCCGATTATTTTGAACTCGAAGGCGAAGTTACGCAAGGACCTGTGAACCTCCAAACTGAAGTTCAAACTGAAGACTCGGTAGCTGTGGAGGGCTGATTCTCGCACAACGTTTGCATTTCAGAGTCAGCATCATTTTTTTGGTTTTGTCTGTACAACGTCGGATCCACGATTTTTTCCCGCACAAAATAGAGAGTGGTGACATGGTTTACAATAAGATCTGCCAATAAACGTATGAACATGAAATCGATCTGAGAGAGTGCTACAAACAGTCCAATTACACTCATGATGACTGCGTATATGGTAAACAGCTGGATGATGAGTATGCACATCCAAGGGGGGTAGGGAATGTATTTGGTTTTGTGATCTTGAATTGTGTTGGTGATCCACGGCAACACGGAATCGCTGGCGAATGCAGCTATACTGGTGCTGACGAAGGTGTATATGGCGACTACCCACCACTTGAACCAGCTGTCCAGCTTGACTCCAAACAGCACTGTTCTGTCATTGGGTCCAAATGACAAGAAAGCAGAGTCGTCCACTAGCATTATGTAGTAACATACGACAGAGGACAACACGGTCCATAGAGTCAAAAACCCAACCACGACGCGTTGGTCGTCGAAGAGAACATTCAACCACGATTTGTGGATTGATTTTGTGCTAGACATCATTTGCAGACACCTCTGACTGCTGTAATACTGCCATGCAAAAAGCTTACGAAATAGATTAGATTTCTCCTTGTGAATTGGCATCACATTTATGCTCAAGCGCGTGACTGGTAATCACCGATGTTTTCGACGTCGACATTGAAAAGCTACAGTTCTTGCTCCTCAATGACGTCAATCACACGGATAGACAAAAGAACAACATGCAAAACGACATGCAATTCCTCATGCTGCAAAAGTTCACTGTTCTCTGCAGGGCATCCAACATTGATTTCATGGGTGATTTTTCTCCTGCGCTCATTGTGTTACTCTGTAGCAAAATTTATGATAAGAAAGAGGCGGTCAGGAAAGTACTGAATTTGTGGCTTCATGATGAAACCACCCACCGACTTTTCAACAGATACAACACCATCAACGACCTTCAGTCCAATTTGACAAGCGTCACGACGTTTGATGAATCGTGCTTGGAGCACTGGGACGACACTCAACAAACATGTTTCAACACAGTTTCTGACTGGATTTATTTTCTGGAATACGTGACATTTGACGAAGGAGTAAACGTCCGGCTGGAACACAATAACCTCATTGCCAGAATGCGGCGTGCTTTCGAGGACTCCGAGCTGAGCAAGTATTATGCACTGACGACGAGCTTTGTAGCGCAAGCGATTTTGCACGTCTCGTTAAATCAATTGCCTAGTGTCAAGCTGCTCGAACGATTTCTGTCCCGCCAGCACAATTGCTTCATTCGTGACATCGAGCTGCGCGTTCTTCGGACAATCACTGCATATGCTGATCACAAATCAGACGCCAGTAGTGACTTCAACGACTTTTTGCAGATAATCTGCGAAATATACATGCGACAGGATTTTTTTGTCAATTTGGGTGAACTGTTGATCAAGCAGAACCACAATACACTGCAGAATGCGTTCATTGCCGAGAATGTCCCCAGGCGACTTCAGTTGCGATATATGACTCTGTCCAAAGCAACGTGCAAGGAGGATGCTTCCAATACCTTTGTGTCGTGGGCTAACAACCTTCAATTGTCTGTAGTCAGCAGCAAGCATCTGCAAAGCGTGCTGTATTTTGTGAAGTGCCAGCCAACCGAAATCGATGTGGGTATGCTGCAACCGTACTTTTCGGAAAGCATTATCTCAAAACTGCGGCACGCCGCGAACGTCGTCGAAATTGACGTTGAGGCAATTTTCACACTTCTCAGCAACATTCGTGTCTATCTGAATAACATTCCACAGCTCGTTGATTTCAGAATGAGCTGCCTCAAAGGCCTGAGTCAAACGCAGAGAAGATCTCTCACGCTGATCAATATCCTTCAGTTGTACATCTGCGTCTTTCAACATCCCTCGATACGATTGGAACTGTGGAAGAAAATCTGCCCCGTATTGAATCACACAACACAGCTCTGCATACAACAGTTCAACGAGACGAACAAGTGTGACTACAAAAACGTTCTGATGAATCTCACTTACAGTCACACATGCGAAGCGAGTCCAGCGCACTCCGTGCCGCAGGCCAAGCAACCGGAAGATGATGTGAATATGGTCAAATCAGACTGATCACATACAAAGTATCAAACAAAGTATTAAAGCCGATTTTACTGTACTCATGCGTGTGTCTGCGGTATTTGGCTTATTTCTTTTAATCTGTGCGATAGCAGGTGTCGCCGCAACCGATTCGACGTATTTGGTGAGTGTGCGAACGACAACGCAGAGTGATATGAACAGTGTGGCTGACATCGTGGATGTGGATCCGACATCCCAACAGATGATTGGTGTCATAGAAGGAACCATGAGTCGCGTCGAGACAATGAGTGCGGACTATCAACCCACGACGGTTGAAACCCCACCCACAATGACCCTCATCCAATCGGCGACATTCAATGCCGACACGAGCACATGGCAATTCGGATACGAATCGATTGCGGCGGATCCGACTGGAGAGCTGCCAGCATTCAAGCGTGTTTTGTATTTTTCCAAAAAGGATGTGGCGGTGACAGGTGGAGACGCGGGCAATTCGTGCCTGCAAACCGAGACAACTCTAGCAGAGTGCATTTCTGGACTGCAAACCAACTACGTTGTGCTTGATGAGTTTGCTGGTTTGGATTCGGCTACAACGTCAGCTCTGACCCAGGATTACATTGCACAGGGAACGCAATCCGGGGTTACAGAAATCACGAGCACTCACACTGTCACTGCAGGCACGGCGATTGAGAGTATTGATATTCACTTTCCGCATAGTGCTGTGCAGGATGTAATTGGTTCGCAGTCTTCGCAGCTTGATTCGGACGGCAATGCAATCCCCGTTGGTTACAAAATTGGAATTGGCATGCTGTTCCTGTACGACGATGCTACGCTGTCTCCAATGAACATTTTTGACGAATTTGAATTGCTCGAAAACAACGTTGATCAGACGGGCATCTCCAAAGTCAACAGGTATTCACTTGCACGCCATGTCCAGTTTTATTTGGCGAGACCAGAGCCCGCTGAATTCCAGAATTTGCGACTGGTCAAGATGGAGTTTCAACTGGAACCCGGACACACTCTTGTCGACACAACTCCAATTCGCGTGTCTTTCAATGGAAATGTTTTGTCGTTCACAGACCCGTCATCAGAATGCACGACATTGATGACCACACTCGGGAACGCAAACGAGCAATGCAGCAGCCCGCTGACGACAATGCCCTTGTGTACGCCGAGTCAAAACGGGGACGGAAGCATCATTTCTCTCATTGTGCCAGTGCCAGCCAGTATTGGAGAGTCGGACACGACGCCTTCACTGAATATTGAAACGTCGCTGGAAACAGAATCCGGTGCAGGCGCAACCCCAACGCTCTCAATTTTGAATATCAACACACCCAACGAATACTTGACGGTGTGTAAAGCGGCCAAAGTCGAACAGTTTGACGTCGTCAACTACGTCAAGTTGCAAGTGTTCAACAAAGAAGCCGACGATACGTTGGCCGAGATGGCACTTGATGATGCCGACCAAACGATCACATTCAGCACCATACAGTCGCTTTTGGTGGCTGTGGTCAGGCCAGACGACACCGCGGCAGCACAAGCCTTTTTCACAAATTATGACAAAGTCATTTCGATTGACGACGCGTACATGACCCACGCTTTGACAGAAGAGTCTTTGGAAGGCTTGGACGACCCTCAGGCAGTTCGCACGGAACTGGGACGTTCGCAGCTTGTTTTTACAAGCGCATACTTCACGGCATGTCCCAAAGAAACAACGGCTGACAGCATTGACGGCGAGACGTGTATCACGACGCAAGACTACGGCCAGTTGCCATCGGGCGCGTATGGATCGATTGAGAGGCCGGTCTCAACGGGCGAATACATGCACAAAATCGAGTACATTGGAGCGTTCAATGCGGATGAGTATGCAGACAGCGAAACCATTACTGTGCAAAAGGATCTGCATTTTGTCGTGTTTGTTTCCGATACCAGCCAACTGCAATTGTTTGTGGGTGGAGTTGAACAGAGTATTGTTACAGAGGCATCGTCTTTCACCAATTTCCAGAAAACATCAATCATTTTCAATCAAGTGCACGACGCTGTCGACACCTATTTGCAACATACCGATGCGGACGGCAATGTCAAACAAATTTTCATCCAGGTTGATGAAACTGTAGCACAAAACGACCAAACGTGGCTGCAAACTGTCTTTGGGACCAACACTGCCAAGATGAATGAATATCATGAGCGCGTATTTGCAACGGTGGCCAGTCCGCGGAATGCCTGCTTTTATTGGATGTGGCCAATTTACGAGTGGTCGGAGAGCCCGCTTGGTCTCATCGATACCACGCGCATTCATCTATCGTGGTCTGTATTTGACGCCCCTGCAGCACCGTCGGCAGCACCCACTTACCGCAGGCTCTTGAGCGACGAAACGTCGCTGACACACATTTTGCGCCGCGTCCGCCACCCATATCAACCGTACAAACTGCACGAAAACGAGTGGCTCTACAACAAGGCGCGACGTAGTGTGGAGAGCAAACAACGCCGTGCGCAGTTGCGTAGATACATTGAAAGGAAGTTAGCGTCTGGACAGGCCTTGAAAACGCGACGTGGTGGCGTAGAGTGATATACATATTTAAACCAAAATTTGTTTTTTTGATCGGTAAATCTCAATCCAAGTTTGTCACGTACATGGCCTTCTGCCCACCCCCGCAGGCTACGTACGCGCGCATCACAGCTCGTTTACTGACAGTTCCACAGACGACACAAAATCCAACACGAGTCATGTCGTGTAGATATTACGTAAACCACGGAGATAGCATACGCATCGAAAAGGAATCAAGCGCGCTATCAGCTGCCAGAAACTATCCCGTGCTATTGCTCAGTCACGGCAACGCTGACGACCTGGGCACGTGCGAGCATTACTGCAAGTGGCTGGGGTTTCAACTAGAAATGCACGTGGTGACGTACGACTATCAAGGCTACGGCCACTCGAGTCCATTGCCGTGCGATGAAGAAAGTATGCGCGACTTTGTCGGAGCTTTGTATGAGGACGTGCGTAGGAATCTTCCCGGCAGTGCTGTGTTTTTGATGGGAAAGTCAGTGGGGTCTGTGCCCACCATGTGGCTGGCGGCACAAGACATTGGGTATTCTGGCGTCATCATTGTGTCTGGAATGGCGTCTGGGGCGCGGACTGTCTTTAGCAAACTTGGAAATATGCCGGTATGTATCAGCAACCCGCTAGACTCTATATTTGGCAACAACATGGTGTGGGAACAAAACTTACATGGCCCTTTACTTATAATTCACGGAAAAGATGATAACGTCATTCCTGTGATTAACGCTGATATTCTTGGAGACAGAGTGCCACTCGACTGCAAATGCACCAAAATTCTTCTCTCGGCAGACCACAACGACATTGAGACGCGACACGCGCACGTCTTTCTATCTGGAATGGCGCACTTCATTACTGAAAACGCGCCCGTGCTTGATTCCTTTGAACAACCTTTCACGGACAAGCAGACCCTAAACCCCCGTCAGCTCTTTTGCGAAGAGCAGGCAATGTGAAATGTATGAGAATCCGCCATTCGGCCGTTCAACCGAAAACAAAAAAAAAATATACTTGCTTGTGCTCTACAATGCGTGCTACAAACCAACCAACATGACCATTGATTCTGGATGGATTAAAATTTTGAAGAAGGGCGCAGGCGCCGCTTTCACGCAAGGCTGTCACATAAAGCCACAAGTGATTTTCATCGACGGTCAAATCAAACTCATGAAGTCTGATGCCATTCGAACTTGGGACAAATTTCTTCAATTTCAATTCATCAATGTCATCAAGAACGCTTTCAAAAGTGGGGCGGATACAGTGGTTCTGGGATTTGACAACTACGAGTACGTGCCAACTGCAAAATCAATGACGCAGCGCAAGCGCATGCGAGATACGGCTGCTCTTGAGTTTCACGCACAGCAGGAGCTTCCGAACGCCATTCCAGAGTGCTGGGCGTCTGCTATCAAAAATCGCGCGTTCAAAACACAGGTGATAGCGCTTGTCATCCGGAATCTTCGCGCTGAATTCAAGCACGACGAAGAACGCTCGCTGATCATCGATTACATGGGCGACCCCGAGATCGTTGGAAAACCGTGCGGCCTGCCTTCCATATTCAGCTGCAAGGATCCAAACAAGCAGTTGCGCCGGGGCGAGTGCGACATCAAAGCTTGGCCGTGGGCCGAGCTCGGGCCACTTCTCATACATTCAATCGACGGTGACTTTCTTCCCATTGGTATGCAACAACTGACCCTGAACCCCAAACTTCACGAAATCAGCATCCTCAGGATCAAAACCAAAATCGACACATGCAAATGTAAGGATGGCGCTAAACGCGAATGGGAATACGTCAATGTGCGGCTGCTCAAAAAATTTGTGGAAGTATCTCTGCCAGGGTCCGAAAATCCTGTCTCCGATTTTTGTGCTATGGTCAGTGCCATAGGATGCGATTTCACAATGAGTCTGCCCCAGATTGGACCAACGTCACTGTGGCGGCAGAGGCACCTGATCAAGTGGGACATTCAAGACGAAGCGGGCTTGCTCAAATTTCTGTTGCTAGTAATGATGCACACTCACCACAAACACCTGTCGCATAAATTCAAATCCATCCATCAAGTTTTGCACGATAGCATCGATAAAGAAGATATGATTGCCATGTATAAACTGATCTACAAGACGCTGCACAGCAGCAAAAGCACGCCACAGCGTACCCAGCGTTCCTTGTGGAAAACATCTCGGTTTGCAGCTCACGTTCAAAACTCTCTGTGGACGCTACAATATTGGACGCTTTTACATGATTATGTTGATCCACTCACGGGCGATTTCGGGTACTGTCAAGTCAAAAATCACGTCGCCTTTGTCGAATGATTTTTTTTTCTCGGTGTGTCGGCATGTCGTGTCATTCTGAGATGTGTATGTATGGAAGATTTTTACAATCGTAATCCTGGAATCATTGCAGTTTTTACTTGGGATTCACACTCGCGTAGTTTTGAAGGACCCTGCTTTTTTGGACCACAAATAATGCCTGCCACTTTGCTGAGTGATCACAAAATGCATGACGTACAATCGCTTGTTCTGGGTGATGTGTCGAAGTTTTTTGAAGGCTCGTGGTGCCCTGGCGTGGAAGTGCGCCCCGTCGTCAATTCGTTTGATTTCAGAATTCAAATGATGACCAAAACTGTTCCGGAGTGCCGTCAATTGGAAGCAGTCAAACTTTCAACGTGGATGCCAGAGAAGTGGAAAACTCAGCTTCGAAAGGTAACAAGTGATGATTGGCAGATTGCGTGGAGAAACATTGTGCGGTACATGGAATTCAACCTCAATCGAATGCTCAACGAGTCTTCTACCGACATGGACGTCGATTACGACATTCCTGGCAAGCAAATCCGCATCCCTGGCAAATCAAGTCTGCTAATCAGTGACTGGATAGACCACAAAGACTATGTGATCCGCCAAATGGGGTACACACTTGGAAAGACATCTGGTCAACTCAAAGTCTGTCTCGCTTATCGACACATGCAAACGGCGCATGCAAGGCTGCTCCGTATTTTTCACAGGATGCTGGGCAAGACGTTGGAGCGTGATGCAATCGTCGCAATGATCATGATGCACTGGTTTTTGTCTGAGTTTCCGTATTATGTAATTTAATTTTTTTTTTCGCCTCGTAGGGTACTTGAGAACGTATCCCACATGGACAAAGATGTTTAAGTCTGTAGCTGTGTCTTTGTTGAATGAGCCTTCCGACGAGGACAAGTGCCCGCCGCTCGACACAAAAAGAAAGCACCGTGATTTCAAATTGAAACAATGCTTTGTAGCCAGGGAAGATTTAAACAGTGTGCGTCGCGATCTCAACTTTGAGAACGCTGAGTAGACTTTGGATAGGCATTTGTGCAACAGAATATTAAAGAGAATTATTATTCATTCACCATGAGCGCGTACGGCAAGACCCACTCTGTCTTGGTGGGGTTGCTGTTTATTGCAGCCGTTGGTTTCAATTGCTGGAACTTTTGGGCGTTTACCTCGCGCTCACACGCGCTTCCGAGCACTGTAGCACTGTACAACATCAAGCCTATCACGCAGAACGACGCTGCGTTTTACACCCCTGGTTCATCCGAGAACATCTGGAAGTATGAGGAGTTTGG
>MDTA01127335.1_pt1 | contig 10077 bp, 10 predicted proteins | sample 811151 | NCBI WGS metagenome assembly MDTA01 (sample SAMN05326648, study PRJNA326480) | marine metagenome | isolation source: seawater | place: Indian Ocean: South | collected 2010 | reverse complement strand
CAAAACCCCGTCAAAACAATACTCGCCTAAATATACTATACTACCCCCTACCCTTTAGGTTTTCACATCCAACTTTTCGTTATTTTTCATTTTTTTACATAGGATAGATAATATATATTTGTGACAGAATTGTGACAGAAATGGTCACAAAACAACTAATAACACACGGATACACTTTTGTAGAAAACATAACCCCTCCTGTGTAGAAGGGGTTTTAGGCGTACCCACGACACGATTCGAACGTGTGACCTACGGATTAGAAGTCCGTTGCTCTATCCAGCTGAGCTACGTGGGCTTAAAATAGATAAATCAATATTATAAATTACATGGATTTTAAATTTCATTACAAGAAAAGACATTAAAGTCGCCAAAATAATTTTATTGTTTTACTACCATCTTGAGAAACTTGATATCCTAGCTTAGGCATTGAATAATTTTGAATATATTTAACATGTATAGCTGAAACTATTCTATGTCCTATTAATCCAGCTATCATAAAACTACTTATTTTTTTACTTATTCCTGAATTAATCCTCATTTTTTTAAATTTTTCTCTATTATAATCTGAATTCCAAGACCAATAGTTCTTAACATCGTTTTCATCTAAAATTAAATCAAATTGTCTACGTCTTTCCTTATTATCATTAAATTCTACTAAATTTGAATAATTTCCCACGTCAACCGCCATTTGCAAATCAAAATCAAATAAATTTATTCCAGCATTATCCAAAGCAAATGCTTTATAGGAATGATCATAAAAATTACTAGTATTTTTGAGTATACTTAATGAAATCCATAATATACTTTCCTGAAATAAAAATTGCTTAGCTGAATTTTTATGATTTTCATTCAACTGCCCCCAACCTGGTAAAATAATTGATTTAATGATAGATGATTTGCTTTCTTGAGACATAAGTATTGATGTGAGTAGGATTGTAAATAAAAATATTTTTTTCATATTTTACCTTTTTTTAAAATCTAATTTTATCAAAAATATTGAAATCAACAACACTACTATACAGAATATATCCCCATATTTTGTATAAAATGTAAGATCTTTTTTAGGGTAAACCTTTTCAGTAAATCCTGATTTTTGATTCAATAACGTTCTCTTAACTATTTTTCCGCTCGGTAATATAACCATAGAAATACCAGTATTTGCTGTCCGAACAATTGTTCTTCTGTTCTCTATTGCTCTAAAAATTGACTGATTGGCATGCTGCTGTGGTTCAGGAGCAGTTTCATACCAACCATCGTTCACTAAGACCAATAAAAACTGAGCTCCTTTTTTTACAAATTTTCTAACAAGAGATGGATATGTAGACTCATAACATATTACACCACTATATAGAAAGTTATCAGTATTAAAAACTGTATAATTTTTACCTATCTCCCAATTTGCTTGACCGATATTAATTTTTTTTAATGATGGAAATACACTTGATAAAGGAATGTGTTCTGCAACTGGTACCGGATGTATTTTCTGATATGACTTAATTAACCCATTTGAATCAAATTGACCAATTGAATTGAAATAAAAATTACCTCTTTCAGATTTCTCTGATTCAGGAAAACCCGTTAATAAATCATATTTTTTATAATTTAAGAAATTATTTAAAATTTTTTCTGTTCTACTATTTTTATTTATAAATGTATTTACAGCAGTTTCTGGCCAAACTAATAAATCTGTAGTATCTGTAATATACTCATTAGTAATCGATATTATGTTTTCTACATTTTCTAACGGACTTAAACCATGTTTGTCATTTAGATGGATATTAGGCTGTATTGATGTTATGTTTATACCTGAATTATTCGGGTAATCTAAATGGTTTTTAATAAGATAATTACCAATAATAAAAGGTATTGAAAATATCACTAAAATGATAATTATATTATAATTCTGTCTATATTTTAACCAATGAACAATACTAACATTTATAAGAACAATCCAAAAGCTAACTCCATATATTGCAGTATATTCAACAATTTGTATAGGTAATATAAAATCAGTCATAGAATTACCAATACTTACCCAAGGAAACCCCAATAAACCAAGACTTCTGATGTATTCAACTGAAACCCATAAAAATGGAATAGACCAAATACCTACCCATGGAGATTTATTCTTTGCCCTAAAAACACAAAGCCCAAAAAGTATATGAAATAACGTTAGGTATAAAGATGTACTTAAAAGTATTATTTTATTAATAGTCGGCGTAGTACCAATGTTAAATGCAAGCCAGTATATTTGTGTCAAAGTGTATGTAAATCCAAATAGACTACTAGCAAAAATAACTCTTTTATAATTTGTAAAACTATAGAGTGCTAATAAAAAGGGAACCAAGCCAAACCAAGATAAGAATCCCATAGAAACTGGATGATGACTAAGTCCAGTAAATAACCCAGAAAAAATACAAATAATAAATTTTTTATTTAAGGTAAATGAATCCATTAGCTGTTATCTAAAAATTCTTGCAATATAATTGATGCTGCCACAGAGTCAACAGATTTTTTATTTTTGGATGGTGATATATTTTGCATTATTAAGTATTCTTTTGCAGATTTTGAAGAAAGTCTTTCATCTTGAAAAATAATAGGAATATTAATTTTTTTCTTTAAAATCTGAACAAATTTTCTAACAATTTTTGTTTGTTCTGAATCAATTCCCTTCATATTGAGTGGTAACCCGACTACAACTTTTTCTATATTCATATTTTTTATGACTTCATATATTTCATTTAAAAATTTTGGTTTTTTATTTTTATCAATTGTGTCAAACGGTTTTGCAAAAATATTTAATGGATCTGATATAGCGAGCCCAATGCGTCTATTTCCATAATCAATTCCAAGAATTCTCTTTTTCATTACTTAAGAATGTATTCCTTGCTTAATTCATTTTTTATAATTTTTCCAGGTCTAAAATGAATTTTTTTATGAGGGGGGACATAAATAACTTCGTTCGTTTTAGGATTACGTGCATTTGGTTTTGCACTTGCAGGCTTTACCTCAAATGTACCAAAATTTCTTATTTCTAATCTGATATTTGAATGATTTTCTAGAAACATATCAGTTATTGTATCAATAATTTTATCTAAAATTATCTTAACTTCTTTATTTTCTAAATCAAGTTTACTCGCAGTTCTTCTGATTACATCTTCGCGTTTGTATGATATTTTCATTATACTCGCTTTATATATATAAGATTTTTAATATTTTTGATTTTATTTTGTATTCTTTTAAGCTGTCTTCTATCTCTTACCTCAATAATCAAATTAATTGTTGCTAATCCTTCTTCAGACTTTGCTTCTATACTATTTATATTAATATTATGCTTTGAACATTCATTTGTAATATTATTTAAAAAATGTTTTCTATCCTCTCCGACTAATTTTAATTGAACTAAAAATTGTTGATTTTTTCCAACATTCCAATCTACATGTATGAATCTATCTTCGTTTTTTAAAACGGGCAGATTATTGCATGAATTTCTATGAATGGTTACACCCCTACCCCTGGTTACATATCCTAGTATATCCTCTCCAGGGATAGGGTTGCAACATTTACCAAAATTTAATAATGTATTTGAAATACCGTCTACACTCACACCTCTTGCTGCACCTCTAGCTTTATCTAAAAATCTTTGTGTTAATGATTCATTATTTTTACTCTCAATAATATTTTCTGCAGGAGAATACTTTTCTATAATATCTCTAATCAAAAATGAACCATTTGATAGACCTATGTATACTTGATCAATATTATTGACACCTAAAAGTTGTGGATTTTCAATTATTTCATTTATAATATATTTCTTTTTTATTCTTCTGAGTGTTTTTTCAAGTATTTCTTTTCCAAGTGCAATAGCTTTATCGTTTTGTTCTTTTTTTACCCATTTTTTTATATTCGTTTTTGCTTTTATTGTTTGAACAAATTTGAGCCATGCATAACTAGGGTTTTGATTTTCTGACGTGATAATTTCAACACTATCACCATTTTTCAATTTTGTATTTAGAGGTACAATTCTTCCATTAACTTTGGCGCTTATACAATGCATCCCAACTTCCGTATGAATCTCAAAGGCAAAATCTACAGGAGTAGAATTTTCTTTCAACTGAAAAACATCTCCTTTTGGCGTGAAAATGAATATCTCTTCTTCAAATAAATCAATTTTTAATAATTGAAGAAACTCTTTGGGGTCTTCATTCCTTTTCTCGTCTTGAAGCACCTCAACAAGCTCTCTTAACCAACTTATGTGTTTATTAAGACTATTTTTAGTCCCATTTCTATCTTGACCTTCTTTATATACCCAGTGAGCAGCTACTCCAACTTCAGCTGTTTGATTCATCTCTTCTGTTCTAATTTGAACTTCAACAACTTTTCCATTTAAACCAAAAACTGTTGTATGCAGGGATTGATACCCATTACTTTTAGGAGTTGCAATAAAATCTTTAAAACGATCTTGAAGAGGAGTATATAGTTGATGAATAATTCCCAATACGGCATAACATTCATCTATTCTATTTACGATAACTCTAACAGCCATTATATCCATTATTTCTTCAAACGTTTTCCCCCTCTTTTTCATTTTCCCATAGATCGAAGAGTAATGTTTTGTTCTGTGTGATATTTTATGATTGATTGTGAATTTATTAATTTGTTTTTGGATAGGTCTCACAAATAATGTTAAATAATTTTCTCTGTCAGCTCTACTTGATTTTACTTTTTTTTGAATATCCTTATATATTTTGGGTTCTATTGTTTTAAATATCAAATCTTCGTATTCACTTTTTAGCTTATACATTCCTAACCTATGAGCAAGTGGTGCAAATACTTCTTTTGTCTCATTCGCAATTCTTCTTTGTTTTATTAAGGGGAGATGTTTGATGGTAGACATATTATGCAATCTATCTGCAAATTTTATAATTATAACTCTAATATCTTTAGCTACAGATAAAAACATCTTCATGAAATTTTCTGCTTGTTTTTGTTTTCTGCTGTAAAATTTAATTCCAGAAAGTTTGGTAACTCCAGAAATTAACTCTGTAATTTCAGAGTTAAACTCATTAGAAATTTGATCAAAAGTTACCTCAGTATCCTCTACAGTATCATGAAGTAACCCTGCAATTATTGTATTTACATCAAGATTCCAATTGGCTAAAATTCCACCAACAGAGGCACAATGATTAAAGTATGGTTCTCCTGATCTTCTTTTCTGACCTTTATGTGCATCTTTACCAAAAACATAAGCTTTCCAAATTAATGATTCTATTTCTTCACTAACTTCTTGATGCTTATTCAATTCATGTATTATTTTTAAATACTGATTAGGCTTATTATGTCCAGGTAAAATATTTTTAAATTTACTTAACAATCTTACCCAGGGAAATTATAGTTATAATATTCATCTGCATTTATTTTCATATTTTCAAAACGAGCATATTTATCAATAAAAATAACCTCTACAACACCTGTGGGTCCATTTCTGTGTTTTGAAATAATGATTTCACCCAAGCCTTCATCTTCTTCTTTTTTTGAATAAACAATCGGTCTATATACAAATAATACTACATCAGCATCCTGCTCTATAGCTCCGCTCTCTCTGAGATCTGACATCATAGGGCGCTTATCTTGCCTAGCCTCTAAAGCCCTTGAAAGTTGAGATAAAGCAATTACTGGTACGTCTAAATCTTTAGCTAAGGCTTTAAGTGACCTTGATATATATGATATTTCTTGTTGTCTACTTTCTGTTCTTCCTGGAACATTCAGTAACTGTAAATAATCAATAATTATGCAATCAATATCTTTTTCAGCTTTTAATCTACGTGCTTTAGCTTTTAGTTCCATAATATTCATTTCAGCTGAATCATCTATAAAAATCTGAGCTTTTGATAAACTACCCGCTGCTTTGGATAACTTTTTCCAATCTTTTGCAGGTAGCCTACCATCTCTAACCAAATGGCTATCTACTTTTGCTTCTGCAGTAATTAATCTTTCTGTTAGCTGTGAACAAGACATTTCCAAACTAAAGATACCAACCTTCATATTGTGTTGAACAGCCGCATTTCTCGCCATACTCAATGCTAAAGCAGTCTTACCCATTGAAGGCCTACCTGCTAATATTATTAAATCTGATTTTTGAAATCCCGATAATTTTTTATCTAATTCTTTAAATCCAGAGGCAACACCGATAAATTGTCCTTTTTTATGATTACCCCATTTATCAAGTACATTATGCAACATTTCTTCTATTTGAACAAAACTTCCTCTATTGAAATTTTGGGATAATTCAAATAATTTTTGTTCTGCTTTGTCTAATATTGATGTCACATCATTCTGAGCTTCATAAGCCAATGTAGATAAATCAATCGAAGTTAAAATAATATTTCTTAAAATTGATTTATTTGCTACAATTTTAGCATAATACTCTACATTTTCTGAAGATGCTGTCTCTGTAGTTAAACTTGATATGTAAAATGCACCGCCTACATTCTCTAAATCACCTTTTTTTTGTAATTTATCTACTACTGTGATAGAATCAATAGTTTCATTTTCTTCAAACAATTCTAACATAGCTTTGTATATTTTTGAATGTGAAGGTTTATAAAAACTATTTGCTTGTAAATTCGATACAACTTTTGTTAGAGCTTTATTTTCAATTAAAATACAACCTAAAAGCGCTTTTTCTGCTTCTATTGAATGTGGTGGTAACCTTAATTCCGTATTTTCTTCGTTCAATTCAAATATCCTGTATGTAATTATTTTTAATTTTTTTAAAATCTTCCCATAAGGGTCTTTTCAAATTTGGATTTTTAATTAAGTCAATAGGATGATAAGTATTGATAAGATCTATATCGTCTAATTTAAAGACTTTATTTCTTGTTTGGTTTATTGATATATTTTTATTGAAGTACAATCTAGCTGTTAGTTCACCCAACAGAATTACTAATTTTGGACTAATTATTTTTATAAGATTTTTTAAGAATTGTTTGTAATCACTATTATTATACTTAAATGAATCTTTTTTATTTAAATCGTCTGTAAAAAAATATATTTTATATATATTACTATCTTTAAATCCACTTACATTAAGTATTTTATTGAATAAAACTTCAATTCGCGTGTTATTTTTTAATAAATTACTATTATCACTTACTAATGCTTCACCTATAAAAACAAATTCGGCATCAGTATTACCGATGCCGAAAATTTTTTTCTCAGTGCTTAGAATTTCATCAATTAAGCTAACCTTACTATCATCATTTTTTTTAAAATTAGTGCTATTTATGTTAGTCAAATAAAAGTTTTTACCAAAAATTTCTTCCTGCTGCGTTAACCACCTCTTTTTCAATTTTAAATTCATTTAACATTAGATATCTTGAGATTGTTCTTCAACAACTTCTATTTCGTTATTAAGATATTCATTAAGTGATGTGACGATAACTTTATCTTTCTCTACATAATCACTGTTTTCAATTTCATGCACTGAATCAAGACTTTCATAATCTTCTTCTTCATGTATTACATTGGCTCTTTCTATTTGCCTATCGTTAATAACTTGTTTTGTTCTTTTTCCAATAACGACAACACTTTTATAAACATCGTTATTAATTTTACTTAATTCACTAAATGGAAGCGTTTTAATCATTTATCTAAATGCTCCTTTATTGTTTTTTCTATATCGTTGGTTGTTTCCTCTAAATCATAATTTACAAAGTGATGTTGAAAATTATCTTTATATTCTAACTCTAGATCTAATCTTTTTAGTCTTTTTTTTATTAATGTAATTGGAGTGTCAGCCCTTGACTTTAGTCTCTCTTCTAAAACTTCTTTTTTTTCTGTTATATTATCTCCTGGAGGTTCAATAAATATTGATATTACTTCTTCGGGAAATTCTTCAGATATTGTTTTGCCTCCTTTAACATCAATATCTAAAAGCATTATTTTACCCTCATCAAGTGCATCATCTAATGTAGACATTAATGTACCATATTTATTTCCATGCACCCATTCCCATTCAATAAAATCACCAAACTTAACCAAATGTTTAAATTTTTCATCTTCCATAAAAATATAATCCACTCCATCTATTTCTCCTTCCCTAGGATCCCTAGTAGTTACTGAAATAGAGAAAGTCCAATCTGGATTTCTTTTTAATAGCTCTTTATATACTGATGTTTTTCCTGTTCCTGAAGGAGCAGATAATACAATAAGTCGTCCATCACTCATAATATATTCTGTACCTGTTCTCTTATTTTTTCAATTTCACTTTTTAAATCAACAACCAAGTGGCTAACTTTAGTCAGATCTGTTTTTGAACCAACGGTGTTAACCTCCCTCACCATTTCTTGTAAAAGAAAATTCATTTTTTTCCCAATTGGTTCTTCATTTTCTTTTAAAAAATCTTTAAATAAACACAAATGTGCTTTAAATCGAACGATTTCTTCAGTTATATCCTTCTTCTCAGCAATAATTGAAATTTCTTGATTTAGTCTCTGGTCATCAACACAGTTATCTTCAAATATAGACTTAACTCTATTTTTGTATTTTTCTAATTGATTATCTAAATTGCTATTTGTGATATCTTTGATTTTATTAATTATTTTGTTAGAAATTTCTAATCGATTATAAAATTCAGACTCTAATTTTTTCCCTTCAATAATTCTAAATTTTTGTACTTGTTCTAGTGCTAATATTAAACTTTTTTCAATGCAGGATTCAATTATTTCTTTATTATAATTTGTATCTTTTTTAATTATTTCAGGATTTGATAGAAAATAGTTTATATCAACCGGTTTAATTTTTTCATTTTCTTTTTCTATTTCTTCTATCACTGCCATGTATTGCTTAAATCTAATTTTGTCAAAAGAGATTTTATCAAATTTGCTTGTTTCATGAAGAATATCAATATTTATTATGATTCTTCCTCTAAGTAAATACTTTTTGACTAATGCATTTATTTTAGGTTCGTATTCTTTCAAAGAACGATTCAATTTACACTGGATATCCAAAAAGCGACTATTCAAAGATTTAATATCTACTACAACAGAAAATCCTTTTTCAATATTTTCAACTATACCATAGCCCGTCATGCTAGTTAACAATTAAAACTCCTATGGATTTAAAATATTTTTCCATTTATCTATTTTTTTCATATTAAATACTAAATCAATACCTTGGTGTATCGTTCTCACAGAGTCAAAGCTTTGAAAACCAATACCATAATATAACTCTAAACCGTCATATTTAAATATAAATCCACTTCCGTATGATTTATACCTTCCTTTAGATATAATTAATTGTAGTTCTTTATTTACGATAAATTCAATTGATAAACCATACTCTAAATTATCTAAATCATAAAACTTTCTACTAAGTATATTAATACTTTCAGAAATATAATCTAATGATGAATTTATAATAAATTTTTTAAATTTAAATGATACAATATTTCTTAGCTCTATTGGGTAAAATTCATAATATTTTTTATTCCATAACGTCATCGATCCTGGAATCGAATTTGATATTATGGAATAATTGATGTATTTATTGATTGATTTATGAATGGAACCATTAAACAATATACCATAACCTATATTTTCACCTAAATGAAGAAAATGAGGTAAAACATTCAATCCAATATTGGTTTTATTACTATATTTTTTAAATAGATTAAACCAAATATAATATTGATTAAAATTATACTTATCTATTTTGCTGTAATTGGGTAATTGAGAATTTCCGTCATTAAATAAGTCTCTTGTATCTGGAATATCATCAATGGAAAAATATATACCACCCAATTTATATGAGTAATTATTTTTCTGCTTTCTAACAAATTTTATGAGCGATACAGAAGCCTGATTTGAAAACAAGGAATTAAGACTATAACCAATCAAATCATTTTCAATGTTTTGTAAGGCAGGATGATTAATTATTGAAAAAGATCTATTTTCATAGCCAATTGTATTAGAATTTGCAATACCATAAGCAGAGAGTGATATCGAAAAAATATTGGGTGAAATTGTACTAAATTTAAATTTACCAAAAATTATTGAAATAAATATCAATTTAAAT
>MDTA01080858.1_pt1 | contig 10077 bp, 6 predicted proteins | sample 811151 | NCBI WGS metagenome assembly MDTA01 (sample SAMN05326648, study PRJNA326480) | marine metagenome | isolation source: seawater | place: Indian Ocean: South | collected 2010 | reverse complement strand
GGCGGTGGTGCCGATGGTTCTGCTCCTGGAGGCGGTGGTGCCGATGGTTCTGCTCCTGGAGGCGGTGGTGCCGATGGCTCTGCTCCTGGAGGCGGTGGTGCCGATAGCTCTGGTCCTCCAGGTGGCGGAGGTCCTCCAGAAAGTTCGGGTGGAGGTGCTCCTGGGGGTGGTGGTCCTCCGGAAATCTCTGGACCTGAGGGAGGTGGTGCCGGTAGCTCTGCACCTGGAGGTGGTAATAGTGGATCTTCTCCACCATATAATCTGTTTTTTCTCAATCTAGATTTAGAGGATGTATTTTTACGCATTATATTATTATATAATATTTTTATTCTATATCACCTCCATCATCGTCCATTTGTTCTCCTGTATCATAATTTTGATTTGATAAATCATCTTCTACCACATAATGTGTCTCTTCTAATATTTGACCATTCATTATTTCATTAATATATGAAAAATCATCTAATTCATTCTTATAATCTTCTTCTTCTATATGAGCCATATTTTCTTTTTCTGATGCTTTAAAATGATTCTTTGTTCCTATTGTGTGTAATTCTGTTGAAGCATGTCTCTTATCATTACTCATACCATCCAATTTATGTATAAGTTTTTGTTTTTCTCTTTCTTTTTGAACACCAAGTAATTCATTCAAATTATCTTTATTTGAATATATCCAAGTTATATCATATCTTTTCTCAAATAAATGTATGATCATATCCAATGAAAATCTTTCTAAAATATTAAGACTATCTTCATCTTCTTCATTCATATTCAGCTCATCTCTTAAATTATCTGAAAAAATTAATAATTCTTTAATAATACTTAAATAAATATATTTCCACAGAGATTTAATATTATCTGTTAGTGGTTCTGTAATATTACGTTGAATATTTATATTTTTTGTAAGTTCTTTCATTCTTTCAAAAAGACTAATAAAATGTATACTTTCTTTATTGAAATATTCAGAAAAATCTTTTGATCCAGATTTTTTGTAAATATCTCTGTGGTGTGAAAAATAATTATTATCAATATATCTCTTGTACCAATCTTTATTAATATCACTTAATCTCCAATGTTTTGGTATATAAGAGTTTTTGACACCATTATTGATGATATTTGATAAGATATAAAGTATCTCATTACTTATATCTTTAATATACTCAAAATCAAATGTGTCTTCTTCTATTAATAATCTAAATATATCTTCTATATTCTTATCAGTAAGATTTTTATAATTTATCTTTCCTAAACTTTCTAGTTTTACTCTCATTTCATCATATATTTTGATATGTGTCTTTCTTCCTGGGATAAAAATATTTTGAAACTTATCTTTACAAACTTTATTATTATCAAGATATGTTTTCATAAAACTCCCTAATATTGTTAATATTTCATTGTTTTTATCTTCAATCTCAATATATATATCAGTTAGATCTTTGCGTATATCTTTAATATCTCCTTTATTTTCATCAATCATTTCAAGTAGATTTATAAACTTATCTGTGTTAAAATTATAATCTTTATTTTCAATTAGTCTAAAGTATTCATTAATGTGTTTTTTATTAATTGATGCATTTAATATATCTTTAGTAATATTCATAGGGAGATTAATAAAAGAAAAAATCATACGACTTTTTTCGTGACAATATTCTATAATTTTATGAAAGTTCTTTTCATTCTTAGGTATAGCTTTTTCAAGATTATCACTATTGTTCTCTATATCTATTTCTGATAAATTAGCTATATCTAATAAAAATTTACCTAGATAATTTACAGAATATGTTCGTTTGACTATATTATTAGACGGATCAAACGCGAATATTTTAAATATTTTGTCTTTTATTTCATCTTTAATGATATTAAAATTAACAGATGGGAATACTATCGGTGTAATATGTTTATAAAATCTCTTGGGGTTTACATTAATCATAGATAAATCATAATTATTTATATTAATGTGTATGAAATCATTACAAGATTCTCTTAATGTAAAGCATGATTGAAGAACATTGTTAGTTTTATCGTATATAGTTTTAAGAATATTAGGAATTAATACTTTTCTTAATTCTTTAAAACTTATAGGACCCATTGTTTTAGTTTTATCATTCCACCCACTTTTAATAAATAAATCTTTTATTTCATCACTCGAATCACTAATGAACTTTTCAATATTTGTATCTAAATAAAAATTAGGTTTCTCCAATTTTCCATAAAGACTAATAGAAAGATTAAATAATCTTTGAAAAGCTGTATTAATTAAATTATTTCTTTGAATACTTAACCCTCTATGAATATTATAATCATCTATTTCAGATATGTTTGTCACATTTTCTATGTTAATAATATTATAAGTTTTTAATAAAAGATCTTTATTACTTTTATCTTCATTTACAGAATTATTAATTTGTTTTACTAATTTATTAAGACTAAGTGGTTTGTATATAGACCATTCATAACTAATATATTTATTTTCTGTGCTTTCTTTAAATCTTAAATAATCTTTAAAACGTTGTATTAATTTAGGAAAACTGCTACTTAGAAAAAATGTAATAAGATTATTAATTTGACCATCAACATTTATCACATCATAACTTTTTTTTTCATTATATACTTCTTCATAAACTTTCTTATATTTCTCACCAAAAGTATGAGAAATCTTTTTCAAAACAAGTACTATTTTTCCTAAAAAATCTTTATTTACAGTTTTATCATTATTAAACAAATTAAAATCATTTATATATTTATTATTATATACTGGGATTGATGTTGCAATTATTAGCAGTGATAAACTTATCATAGAGATTATTCGGTTAGTTATTTTTAAGAATATTTGAAATGCTTTCATTGATTTAGTTAATAATTTTTTGTCTTTTTTGTATTTCTTTTTAATATCAATCATTCTTGGGTGTTCATCACTCAGCGTAATATTAATCATATCATATCTTTTATTAGCAATTATATCTTCACTTAATGAGGAATATGTATCGATTATAACGACTATATCTTCATCATTAAGTTCAACTCCCAAACCTTGAGATATATTTTTTAATAATCCTATATTATTCATATCACTTTCATCATATTTTTCAAATAAATCTTTTTCTTGAATTAATATCTCTTTTGTTGATGTGGGTAAATCATCACTAAAACCATCATCGTGAGAAAACTCTTCTTTACAAATAAACTCACCACAATTTTTACAATATATATTACCATCTTGTGGAGGAAGTCGTTGATATTTTTGTTTCATCATAAAGAACTCTTCAGTCCCCTTTTCTCCAGATAAATATGAATAGTGCTTGCAAAGTAACTTTTTCTTATCGTGAATACCAATATACCAATCGGTTTCTTCTGAACTACTCACACAAAAAGTATCAATAAATCTTTTTATCAATATATTTCTTGAAGTAATATTCAACATACCAAAAATCAACTCCTTTGACAGAGATATTCTTTTATCTATTGTTAATTCTTTTTTTACGATAGGTTTTTGCTTAAGTTTAAATATTTTAGGAATTATTTTTGTATTCTTAGTTAATATTTCATTTATATATGAATAGTCTTTATCCAAATCAGTATAGTTTACTTTATAGTTTATCAATAATTTTGTAATATCTTGATAATTTTTTACACTTTTTAATATCTTATCATCCAAACTCAATAATAAATCTTTTACGGATGGTTTAATACTATCAATATCTTCTAATAATTCTTCTTTATCTTTACTATTTAGTTTATGTATTGTGAATGTATTTAATTCGTAATCATAATTATTTTTCTGAAAATCTTTTGTTACAATATCATTCTTTTTAAACTCACTCCGTTTATGAATATTTGTTTGTTTTATTAATTCTTGAAATATACATTTTTCATATAGAGTAAGATTATGTATGTTTAAAAAGTTTTCTGAGATAAATGGGTAATAATGATATGGTAATGTTAATATACCCATAATATTCATTTTCATTGGTTTTTTTAATTCCATAAAATGTGAATCACCTGTAATTCTATCAAAAGTTGTTGGTATTGTAAGACCTTGATTGTTCTTTATTTCATCAAATGAATATAATCCATTAATTCCCAAACAATTATTCATATTAAGACAATTTCTGTATACCTTTCCGGTATAATCATTTACTAATAATCCATCATTATTATCATCGCTAATAATATTGTCCCATAAATGTAAAAGATTTTTCATTATTCCTACATAATTTTTATCAGATTTTGTATTGTTATCAGTTATAAGCATATCATTTTCTATAAGATTTTTAATCTCTTCTGATATTTCATCTATTATAATTTTAGTTTCGTTTGTTATAATCGGAACATACCAATTTTCAAAATCTTTTTCTTTTTTATATTCATCACCAGATATATCAAGTAATATATCGGCATATTCTATAATCTCTTTCATAGATTTTGTTTCAGAATCTTTATTATATTGTGAATAAAGAGTAGATATGAGAACTTCTTTTAATTCTTGTCTAGAATATACGCGATTTTTCTCATCAATTAAAGTATAAGCTATTTCACTATTTTCATTTATTTTATTCTCTAGTGTTCCCGGGACTTCTAATAATTTCATATCATATTTTTTGAGCTTTTTAATATCTAATATTTCATAATCATCTGTTTTCATTTTGATAATACCACTTTCTTCAGTTTGAAAAAGTAAAGATTTACTATCATTTTTAAGAGTAAAATATTTACCATCTTCATTTTCTACATCACCAACATATCCCAAGAAAGTTTTTTTATCTGAAAATAATACAAGAAAAGTTTCACCTAAATTGGGTATAATTCCCCAAACACTTTTTCCCTCATCTTGAAGAGAATCATTCATATCTGTTGTATCTGACCAACTAATAGAATCACCCCATTCATCTGTTTTAAGTTCTTCTTCAGGAGATTCACTCATTAATGATTACTATATATTAAATTAGATATTTTATACTTAAAAATTTGATTAATACATATATATATATATATCATATAAGTAAAGAATTATGGAAATCAAAGATATTCTAGATGAAAATAATCATGATATGATTTCTTTTTTCAAGAAGCATAAAATTAAATACAGAAAGTATTCTTTAGAAAAATGCTATATTATGAAAATGAAAAGTGATGATATTAAAGAAGAATGGCATAGATTTCTACGAGGTTTAGTTTATAATTATGAAGAGAAGAAAATATTAGTTTTACCTCCCATGAAAGCTATTGAGATTTCGGGTTATATGAAAGAAGATCAAGTATGTACAGAACTATATGATGGAACTATGATTAATGTATTTTATAATAATGATAAATGGAATATATCATCTAGGTCTACAATTGGTTGTAATAATCGTTGGATTTTGAATAAGACATACAAAGAATTATTTGAAGAAACACAGGAGTTAGATTACACTAAACTTAATAAAGAACATTCTTATAGTTTTGTTCTTCGTAACAAAATTAACAGAAATGTTTCTCCAATAGATAATGATGAAATAATTCTCGTAAAGATTTATGATATAGTTAATAATTGTGATATAGAAATAAATGATAATCTAGGATTTAAGATTCCCAAAGTTTATACAAATTGGTGTGATGTAGATATTGTGGATAAAAGACTGAAAGGTTTCACCTATTTTAGAGATGGAATGAGATATAAATGGTTAACATTACCATTTAAGATTATGAAAGCACAGAAACTAAATATAAATGATAAATCGTTATTATATTTTGAGTTATGCAAGAGAGCGAAAGATTCAGAATATTTGGAACATTTTCCAGAAGACTCGATACATTTTGATAACGCAAAGAGATTTTTAATGGATCTTAAGAATATACTTTATAATATATATTTTTCTGTATATGTAAAAAAAACTCTTAATTTTAAAGATATTAATTATGAATATAAGCCATTAATTGGGGATATTCATATGATTTATAAATCTACTGGAAATAAGATAAGATTACATACAATTGAAAATTATCTGAGAAGTTTACCTTCTAAAAAGCTTAGATTTATTATGAACTTTTCAAAGTAATTTTTCAGAAACTGAAATAATTTCATCATATATTTTAATAATATCATTAATAATATCTTCAAGATCTTTTACAATACTATTTAGTTTAGCTTCATCATTATTTTTAGCTATTTTATGTTGAGGATTTATTGAAACATTAAGAATAATATGTTCTTCCAGTGGATGAGAGCGTTTATAACTACAGATATTTAGTAGAGATTCATCATTAATGAAATTATTTACCAAATGACTTTGAATAACATTTCCTAAAGTATCATCCTCACCGGGAATAAGTATTTCATATGTTAATGTTGATGTTCTATGATTCTTAACACTTATTGGGGTTTCTTTTCCTTGAACGAGAGTTATAAGGTTGTTTTTAAGATTAGTTAACTTATTTTTCATAATATTATTTGCTAATAGGAATAGATCTTTTGATTTAAGATAATGACAACTTGTAATTTTAAAATCATATACATATGGTTCTCCATTAATATCTCTGTGATAATATCTTTCACTTTCAGATAATTCTAAAGAGTTTATGAAACTTAATCTTTCATCTTCATTTGTTATATTCTTAAGATCTGCTTTTTCATTTGCTACACTTTTAAACATATCATTATCTTTTGTAAATGTATAAACAGCATCTGAAACACATTTCCATCGTGAATGTTCTTTACCATTTGATACGGATGGAGATCCATACAATGATATTTCTTGATTATATGAATCACCTGAATATGTATTTTTTAGCTCAGTTATAAGATTGTAATATTCTTTCCCCTTATAAATAAAGGGTCTAATAATTTGTTTTTTTTCTTCTTTAGATAGAGGTTTTTTTAAATCATAATTGTTAATGTCAAGAATATTAAGATTAACATCTTCAAGATTTTCTTTAAGAGGATAGATCTCAAACATTTCACTTGTTACAAACAAGAATGGTTCATCCGTATTATGTTTAACTTGAAGTTGAAACAAGTAATCTTTATTGTATTCAAATGGATCTATAAAGAGTGGGATTAGAGATACTCTATGAAGAAGAAACTCATTGTGAGAAGAAGTTTTATTTATTTCCATTTGAAGATCAGAAGGTTTTCCTTCATCACATCTAAATGCTACACAGGGGATCTCAGATAAAAGTATTCTTCTTAAAGAGTTTACAATACTTTTCTCTAACCCAGTATCTCTATCACCTGAGATAGTAAATTCTATTGTTTCTTCATCATATTTTGCATCTTCAATTGAAATCTTCATTATTAACTTTATATTAGTGTATAATATTATATTTAAATCAAATTTTATGTTTATTCTTAGATAGATTTTTTTATGACTATATAAATGAGTGAAAGAAAGATATTTATTAGTAAAAGATGTGATCATTGTATTCGATTAATTGTGGGTTTATCTAAACATGATCTTTTAAAATATTTTGATGTAATTAATATTGATACAATTAGTAATATTCCTCCATTTGTAAGTGCTGTCCCTACATTATTTCACAATGGTAAAATAGTTTCGGGAGAACAACTTTTTGATTATATGAATGATTTTGCAAAGAAAATTATGGCAACAAATGAAAAAAAAACTAAAGATGATGATGAATTAGAGGCTTGGTGTCCAGATGGTGGGTGTTCGATAGGATTTTCTGAAATAAGTGAAAATGATGATAATTTTAAAGAAAGTTTTCATAAAGATTTAGGGAGTTCATATGAACAACTAAGTTTTGATCCTCAAAAACCATCACAAATGTATAATGAAAACAGTAGTAGTGAAGATAAAAGAGTAGATGATTTTAATAAAAAATATGAGGAGTTTATGAATAGTAGAAAATAATACTTAAAAATAGTGTGCGTATAAAGATATTAAATAGTATAAAGGAATAATAAAATGGATGATGATATTCTGAGCACTAATTTTTTAAAAGTTTTTACTTCATTTGTTAAAGAGTTGTCTACCAGTTTTCCTGAATATGAATCTGTAATATATGAAAACTATAACTCAGTTATTGATTCTACAGATTTTTCTCTTCAAGAAAATGAATTAATGAAAGAGTTCATGGATAGAATACATAAAGTGTCTAATCTTATAAAATCAAAAGATGATAACTTATTTGTGAATGATGAAATATTACTTACAGGTGTATCTTTTAAAAATATATGGTCATCTAAAATAAATGAGAAAACTAAAGAGAGTATTTGGAAATATTTACAAGCATTTAGTCTTTTAAATGTATCATACCGAGCAAATGATGAGTTAAAAAATACTCTTGAGTCACTTTCAACGGGTGAAAAAGAAATAAATACTAAAGATAAAGAATTAATTAAGGAGCTTAAGAATATTAAAGAATTAGGAGAAGAAATTAAAACTGAAAGTATTCATAAAGAAACAGATGAGAATGTAGAACAGAATACTAAAAACAATGATTCTAATCCTATAGAAGATATGATTAAGAACTCAGAAATAGGTAAAATAGCTGAAGAGGTTTCTAACAGTATTAATATGGATGAGATGTTAGGAGATTTAAATGATGACAGTGATATGGGTGAGGTTTTTTCAAAATTAGTAACGAATGGTGGAATAGGAAAGATTTTTGAAGGAATTAATAAAGTTGTTACTGAAAAGGTTGATGAAAATGAGCTTAGTAAAGAAGATTTACAGAAAGAGGCTATGGAGATGTGTGAAAATATGGGAAAAAACTTATTTTCACAAATGGGAAATATGATGGGTGGTCCAGGTGATGCCAATCCTATGGCAATGTTTCAACAAATGGCTCAACAGATGCACCCACAAAGGAGAGAACAAATGAGAACTGAAATGAGTGCACAACCAAACCCTACAAGAGATAGACTTCAGAAAAAACTCGCAGATAAAAAAAAACAGAACTAATTTATTGTATATAATATATTATATACAATAAAGATGTTTACACAATTTTGGATAAATGATATAACTATCTTGTATAATAGAAATCATGTATTAGAGATATTTCCGTCTCAAAGTTTTGATATTATACGAAAACTGAATGCTATATTTAGATTTTCATTATACTACAGTTTATTAGTCTTTTTGTATAATAGAAATAATACTAATGTATTTTATATTCCAATTGTAGTTGGTATTTTGACTTATATAGTTTATAAAAAGAATAATAGTATTCAAATAGATGATGCTTTAATACATAGTATTAATGGTAATAAAGAAAGTGTTCAAGATATGGGTGGTTCTTGTCGTATTCCTACCAAAGATAATCCATTTATGAATCCACAACTTTCAGATTTTGGTAATAATGTTAAGGTTAAAGAATCGTGTACTTCATTTGATAACAAAGGAATACAGAAAAAGATTGATGAATACTTTGATGAAGGTGTTTTTAAAGAGTTTTCAGATATATTCAATAATAAAAACTCTCAAAGACAATTTTTTACTGTTCCTGGAAGAGATGTTCCAAATGATCAGGGATCTTTTGCTCAATGGTTATATGGTTCTCCTCCTACGTGTAAAGAGGGCAATATGATAGATTGTTTATCATTTAGAAATGGTGGTGGTATGCCTTCAGGAGGTGTTGATGGAACTTCCACATAAAAATAAAATATATAGTTTAGATATACATATGGTTCAAAATTATTCGGGATACAGTGGTGAGATGGAAAAAATGGAAGAATCATGCTTACAGCAATCAGTCGATGCTAAAGAGTTCACTCTTTTTAATAAAGCTTCTTTAAATAGTGATAGAGCAACAATAGATATTGATATTACTCAATCAAGAGGACCTGGAAAATATCTTTTAGATAATTATAATGGTTGTGGGTGCGAACTAAAAGATGCTAGAGAATTACAATTATCTCAACCTGTTATTAATTTTGAAGGTGGTAAAGGTTGGATTGGTGAAAAGGGTTGCTTGGTAGATAAAGATAGTGATTTAAGAATAAGTTCCGATAAATTAACCAATTTAAGATATATTAATCAACTTCACGAAAGACCTCATCTAACTACGGGAAATTATATGTATGGTTATCACGATGTAGATAATGAGAGTATTATTCAATCAGGTAATTTCTCT
>MDTA01031149.1_pt1 | contig 10077 bp, 18 predicted proteins | sample 811151 | NCBI WGS metagenome assembly MDTA01 (sample SAMN05326648, study PRJNA326480) | marine metagenome | isolation source: seawater | place: Indian Ocean: South | collected 2010 | reverse complement strand
TGGCACTTTCTAAAGAAAAGTTCCAATTCCTGGCCTAAAAAGTCAATAAAATCAACGTTTTTTATCCAGATCAACTTGGTTGACGTATTTGGAAATTATGTTATAATTTACACATGATTAGATTGATAATATTGATTGCGATATTTTTTGCAGTTTATCCAATGATTGGAGAAGGCTATAATCAATTCTTAGATGACTTTAATCTAGATGGAATTGGCAATATGTTTTCTAACCTGATTGCTTGGATTAGCGGAACTGTAGATAAGTTGCAATCTTAACAGAGGAAAAATAGTATGAAAAAACTAGCAATGATTTTGTTCGCAGGACTTATGGTAGCACAATGTTCTACTTACAAAATTAAACCTGATATGTCAAAAGATGGAGTTGTAAACAAAACTCCTAAATGGTATGTCAAGTACGATCACGAAACAATGTTCAAGTACCAAGAGGCGGCAACTGCTGTTTCTCCAGATCTAGAACTTGCTGTGAAGAAAAGTATTTTGTTAGCAAAAGCAAAACTTGTTGATAGAATTAATGGTGAGATGAACAATCAAACCACTATCAAAAAAGACGAGTCAGGCACTAACGAAACACTAACAGTTCAAGCAGGATCTCAGGACTTGATTGTTAATGTGATTGAAGACACTTTAGCAAGAGGCTATGAAGTGACTAAACAAGTTGTTTATAGAACAAACAACAATTCTTACAGATCTTATGTGATGCTTGAACTTTCTAAGAAAGAAGTAAAAGCAATTATTGAGGAGATCAATAAGAAGAAAGTTGCATTTATAGATTCTAGTAAACTAGAGAAGAGTGCTAAAAAGTTCTTAAACAAGTAGGGCAGTATGAATTATATCTATAAACTTATTGCCCTAGTTGTAGCATTCTTAATCTTTGGACTTATTGGAATTGCTAAAGCAGGAGGACCGTGGTCAGATCAGTACTGTGATATCACTCACGAAACTGTAATCACTAAAAACGAAAAAGGTGAAATAATTGACCAAGTCACTAAAGAAAAAGTTAAATGCGAGGATGGTGTAATGGACTTCTTACACGGAATGAAGATAGCAGAAAGTTGCAAATTTTTTACTTGGCAGATGCCTTTAGGACAAAAGATGGTAGAGCAAAGAGCAATCGCTTGTAAAAGAATGGATGGAGGATATGAAATTGTTCAAGGTTATCACAGTATTAACTAGTCTGTTGTTGTTGACAAACTGTGCCGCCAACGGTGTAAAAACAGTTTCAAAAACTCCAACAGAAACTAAAGGTGCATTGGCAGAACTACCATATCCACCAATGTTAGGTGAAGCAGAAATGTGGAGTGCACCAGGTATGTTATGGAATGGAGTTCAATATATGAGATTCAATCTTAACAAAAGTGAAAAACAACTGCATCAACAAGCAGTTTATCATTCATTGAATAATAGCGAAATTGGGCAGATTACTGGTTGGTATAGCAAAAAGAGGTTAGCAAACGGTAAAGTAAGGGTAGTGCATCAATTTCCTACGTCAGACGGCTACTGCCGTGTGTATCAGAGTTATATACAGTTAAATGGTGCTCAAAGGCACATGACTAACAAAGCCTGTAAGAGATTGACTCAGCCTTGGGTATTCCTAAAATAAATAAATCAAGCATAAATAAGTTTATAAGGAATTAAACACAATGGCAACAGTTATACCTAAATACAATAGAATTGTACAAGACCAGCCACAGCAGGCTTTTTACATGGTGTCAATCGACACATCAGGATTTTTAGACACAGAAACAAACAACGGTGGAAGAATTTCACCTTGTGTTGGTGAGGACTTTGCAACAGCACCAACTACACTTGCACAATCAAGATTGATTTCTAGAGGTGCATTAAGATTCAAAAAAATGTTAGAATTATTACAAGTAAGATCAAATGTAAGTGTGAGAAACATTCTTACAACTTATGCCTCAGATGCAGGTGACAATCCAATTACTAAATTACAATTTGGTCTAGTGTATGACAATGACAACTTTATACCTACAACAGGTACAGCAGGTGATGATTCAACTGCAACTAGTACCAAAGTAGGCTTTATCAAAGATAAAATTTCAGAAGCACTTTATGGCACTTTCACAGAAAGAATGCAGGTATTCAATCCAACTGCAGGATCAGGATTAATCCTAAATGAAGAAATTACTGCGGAACCTGTGTTATTGGTTTCACAAGACGAAATCATGGATGCTATTACTGTAACAGAAGCGGTAGACACTGCAACAATGGTATCTGGTTTCAGACCAACACTTGCTAGTGAATTACCAACTGATAACTCAGACAACGACACAGCAGAGTAATAATCAATAATTTTTAATGATAAACATTAGTGCAACCTATTTCTAGGTGTGCCACAGTAAGGTAACCGTCTTCGTCAGTTAACATTTCAATAGTTTTTTCTTTTTTGATAATCAATGCTTTTTCGCATTCTGCTTTGGTGGCAAAAGTCTTAGGTGGATCTTCATGTAAGGTGGTACACTCCAACATTGTTACAGCACAAATGGTGGCAAACATTTTAAACATCTTAATCGTCCGCGTATGTTATGCCTGAACCTGCTGTTGTAAATTCAGTTGAGTGATCTCCTGATGCTCTGTAAGTGGCTTTCCAAGCGGCCACCCAAACTGCATAAGCGGCTTTTGTGGTTGCACGATCGGACTTGGTGTCTGCTGGTGTGCCTGTGTTTGTGGCATGAGCGATACCATTAGGATCTTTAGGCCTTGTTGGTCTGTTCAAAGTGTTTTGATATCCTGATAATAAAGTTAGTGCCATGTACATATTTACCAAACAATTCACTAGCACAATATGGCGATTTATGTTAAAGTAAATACATCATAAAATGTTTATTGCGATACTGACATTACTATCAGCACTATCAATTTCCGGTGTGGCTATCTTCTATTCGGTGATTGGATTGGCAACAATATTTCCAGGAGCCTTTTGGCCAGTGGTTATAATGGGATCAGTGCTGGAGGTTGGAAAACTAATCACAGCATCGTGGCTATATCGGCAATGGAAATTCACACCATTTCTTTTAAAATCTTATTTGACCATTGCTGTAATATTACTTTCCATAATAACATCAATGGGAATATTTGGATTCCTTTCAAAAGCACATTTAGAACAAAATTTAGCCAGTGACACTCTTGTACAAAGAGTTGATATTATTAATGATAAAATTGAGAGTCAAACCATCTACATTGAAAGACAAAAAGCAATAATTACCAGATCTGAAAAAGCCATAGATAGAGCAGGTAAAGACTTCACGCAGGACATTGCAGTACAGGAAAACATAATCAATAGTGCTTACGCAAGACTAGAAGTGCTTGACGCAGATGTCAAAGCATATACAGATCAAGGCAGAGGACTTTTCAAAGGTGACAATATTAAAAAAGGCGTTGAACTTAGAAAACAACAAAAACCTGAACGAGATAGATTAAATGCTGAAATTGAAGAAGCAAAACAATTGATACAGAAATACAGAGATCAAAGCAGACAAGGTGGCGATAACAATAAAGTTGTTATAAAAGAAGCAGAAGATAATATTATTATTGCCCAAAACAAAATTGATGATCTAATCATAGAAAGACAGCCATTAGAGAAAAAACTTATTAATCTCGAAGCAGAAGTAGGTCCAGTCAAATATATTGCCGCTCTGGCAGTAGATTGGGGTATGGCAGAAGAAGTCAACTTATCCAAAGCAGTAAGATGGGTTATCTTGTTAATCATTGTGGTATTTGACCCATTAGCAGTATTGCTTTTAATTGCGGCCAACCAAAGTTTTGCAAGAAGGTTTCCACCTACTCCACCTAAACCACAAGAAATAGTGGATCTTGAAAAACCAGACGAAGAAGATGTTACATTAAAATGGAATGAAATGATTGCTAAAGCAAATCAACAAGTTGCAAAAGAAAAAGAAAATAAATTAAAAATGCAAGTCAACGACTGGCAAAGTAAACTAGAAAAATTTAATAAAAAAGCACCTAAACCTATAAACAAACCTGTCGAAATAGTAGTTGATCAACCAAAGCCTGAACCAACTAAACAAGAAAAAATTGATGCATTTGAAGAAAGAATGAAAGCAGAAGAGGCCGAATTAGAAAGAGTGGCCGCAGAAACAAAAGCAGACATTGAAAGAATTAAAAAAAACGAAAACTACAATTATGAAGATGAAGTAAAGTATGATATAGAAACAGAAGTCAAAGACAAAAAAATTGAAGTTGAAGAAGATCCTGGTATTGCAAAACAAATCGAAGATGCCATGGAAGATCAAAAAGGCAGAATAAAACCAGATCTTACAGAGGTGATTGAACCTGCTAAACCAAAAACATTTAAAAAAGGAACACTAGGAGGAGTAAACAATCCAGTGTACACACTAGCAGAAAAAAAGAAAATGCTAGAAAAACAAGATAAAGATAATGCTGGCACAGACAGTGAACACAAAGAAGAAAGAGATGTTTTTAATGTATACAAATTTTTAAAAGAATCACCAATCACTGAAGAAGAAGCCAAAGCACATCCACCAATAACAAAATCAAGAATGGCTTTCTTTGAAGATCATATAGATGACATAAAACGAGGCACTGTAAGTGCAGAACAACTACCACCTGATGTAAGGAAAACTTTAAGTGTTTTATTAAGCAATTATGATAATCCACAGATTGAAGAACCTAAACCTAAACCAAAGCCTGAACCTACTGTCAAACAAATGACTACAGAAGGTCTTGTTGAAACCTTTAAAGAAGATCCGGAAATTGAGGATAGAGATATCACTGATGCTGAACTAGATGCTTTATTGGCAGGGGACGATGAAGAAGAACCAAAACAGGATTTTGATATTGTCATACAGGGTGGCAAAAAAATAAAAGTACCCAAAACCTCCTACAAACAGAATGTTGAACAGGAAGAATCAAATAAATGGAGTAAGATAAAAGAACTTGATTTACCCGAACCTGAAAAAAATGAAATCATATTACCTGAATTAAAAAGCGAACCTGAACCAGAGCAGATTGAAACAGAAGAACTAAAAGTTGAAAAAATATTACCAAAAGAAAAAATCCAGACCCATAAGAAAAGACTCATTAATGACGAGCAATATCGTCAGAGAATTGAATCAAGGATAAACGATCTTATAATTAAAATAGAGAACAAAGAAATCAAATTGGAAGATTTGACTCCAGAAGATCAAAGTGTTATAATATCATTGATGAAAGAGCAAGGTAATAATGGGTAAAGGCGACAGAGAAGTAACTCCACAAGATAAGAAAAAAAATACAGAAGCAAAGCAGGAACATCCAGTGGCTGGTAAACTTGCAGGCATGAGAAAAAAAATGGGTACTATTACATTGGTGACTCCGCCTTCATTTTTTAGCAATCAAAATAAAAGTTTTTGTTTGGTTAATCTTAGTAAAAGAGACAAAGACAATTTTGCAGATCACCTAAATAAATTTGCTCCAAAAGAAGATGTTACAATTTATCTTTGGGACGATAATAATTTTAGTAATCTTGATCCTTTTGGCAATGAGTCAGATGCAGAGTATGAAAAGTATTTAGAAACTTGGAAACCAAATCAAAAAGGCAGAGACTATACATGGCTGTTAAATGCTTGTAGAACTTCTACGGTGGTGGTAATGAATATGGACTATGCTAGTAATCCAATGAAAGTATGGGCAGGATATATTCTTACAATGGCTAAAACTTATTTCATAAATTCCAATGAAGACGAAGCATTCACTTACGGAGTTTTGAATCGTAACAGGATAAGAGGAATGCACGAGTTGTTTCCGAAAATTCAAAAAAACATATCGGATAGATAATGAGTGATAATCAAAATATCACTTGTTCTTTTTGCGGCAAAGGTCGTAAAGATGTAACCAAAATGATAGTTGGTGCAGACAAAGTTACTATCTGTAACGAATGCATTAAACTTTGTAATGAAATTATTTTTGAAGATAACAAAAAAATAAACAGTGATAAAATTAAAACAGGTGAAAAACAATCTTTAAATCCTGTGGACATAAAAGACTATCTTGACCAATATGTTGTTGGACAGGACCAAGCAAAAACAGTATTAAGTGTTGCAGTATCTAATCATTATAAAAGAATACTACAACCACCTGCTGATTTTGAACTTGAAAAGTCTAATGTTTTAATATTGGGTGCATCAGGATCGGGTAAAACATTAATGGCTAAAACAATTGCCAAATATTTAGATGTGCCTTTTGCAATGGCTGACGCCACTAGTTTGACAGAAGCGGGTTATGTTGGAGACGATGTGGAAAATGTTATAACCAAACTATATCAGAATGCCAAAGGAGACAAATTTCTTACTGAAAGAGGTATTGTTTTCATAGATGAAATAGATAAAATTTGTAAAAAATCTGAGAGTACAAGTATAACAAGAGATGTGTCTGGAGAAGGAGTACAACAAGGACTTTTAAAAATTGTTGAAGGTACCATATGTAGAGTGCCACAGCAAGGCGGCAGAAAACACCCTGAACATCAACACGTAGAAATTGATACCACAAACATATTATTCATTGTTGGCGGAGCATTTACGGATCTAGAAAGACAAATCAAATCACGTAATGAAAACAGCATTGGATTCAATGCGGATGTAGTTAAAAAAGTAAAAAACTATCTTGCAGATGCCAAGCCTGAAGATTTAATAAAATTTGGTTTGATACCTGAATTTGTTGGAAGATTTAGTATGCTCACACACGTGGATGCTTTGACAGAACTGCAATTAGTAAAAGTCTTAAATGAACCTAAGAACAGTTTACTGAAGCAGTACACTTATCTTTTTGACTTAGATGCTTTACAATTGGACGTAGAAAAAAATGCACAGTTAAGCATTGCTAGAAAAGCCAAAGAATTAGGCACCAATGCAAGAGGACTAAGAGTAATCCTTGACACTTTATTGTTGCCATATCAGTTTGATGCAACAGAAATGAGCAAAAAAGGAGTTACTAAAATAACTATCACTGATGAATGTGTTGACAAGGGTGCTGATCCTGTGTTACATTTTAAAAACCAGGTAAACGAAATGAAAAAGTCAAAGGCTAAAAATTAATGGGTTACTTTGTAGATGTAACAAAATCAGGCGGAGATGCGGTAAGAGCCTATAGAAAAATTAAAAGACGAATCAAACAAGACAGATTTATAGAAGAACTACGTGACAGACAGTATTACAAAAAACCATCAGAAATCAAAAGAGAAAAACGCAAACAAGCAAAAAGACTACAACGTAAAAAACAAGCCGAAATTGATATTTGGCTAAGACCCCACCTAAAAAAGAAGTTTTAATTACCAAATTATAGGTCGTAAATCTACAATCAATGCTTATATGTATATTGTAGGTATAAATACTTACAGACGTTGCTAATAGATAGGACGTCCAAAAACTTAACTCGCTTAACTTATAGGAGGAAAAGCACATGACAAACAAAGCACTATCTATCTTTAATCAATTAAGACCCGTGACAGTTGGGTTTGACAACGTATTCGATCATTTTGAAAGAATGATGGATGACGGATGGCATACATTACCAACTGCTTCAAACTTCCCACCTTACAACATTGTAAAGACTGGGACCAACACTTATGATGTAGAACTTGCAGTAGCAGGTTTTGGTAAAAAAGACATCGAAGTGCAGTACGAAGACAACAGGTTGACTGTTAAGTCTAGAAAAACTGATAAGTCAGAAGAGAAAGACGAAGACGGCAACATAATCCACAGGGGAATTTCCAAAAGGTTTTTCTCAAAATCATTTACAATAGCAGATGATGTGGAAATAAAGGGTGCTGAATTGAAAGATGGTTTGCTTAAAGTGTCTATGGAAAGAATAGTTCCAGAGGCAAAAAAAGCAAGAACCATTGAAATTAAGTAAACAATTTAGATAGGGCGGTGGCAACATCGCCCTACTTTATTCAATAGACAAAAGTTTTAAATATGTTATAATTGGAGTATGACAATGGCAGATTTGGGTATAAAAACAGCAACAAAAGAAAAATTAGATTTAAAAGAACCAGAAAAGTATGATGTGGTCTTTTTAAACGATGAAGTGACAACTGTTGAGTTTGTAATAAAAGTTTTAAAAAACATTTTCCACAAAACAACAGAACAAGCCATTGCATTGACTACCCATATTCATGAAAAAGGAAAAGGTGTCGTTGGAACATACCTATATGAGATTGCAGAACAAAAAGGAATTGAAACCACTGTTCTTGCAAGAGATGAAGGATATCCACTACAGGTAAAAGTTCAAAGGCAAAAGTAAATGAATTTGAGCGATTTTGTTAAAAACAATCGACAGGTTATATCATTTGTTAACAACTGGCCCGATAAAAATCAACCTTTTCATATTAAGCAAAATTTATTATTAACAAAATACATTGGTACACTAGACGTTGCCACATCAAGATTCAACACAATATTGTTGAGACTATCAGAACATCCAATGATGCATGATGAATTCAAAAGTTCAGTAATTAACTGTGAAAGCATAATACAAAAGTTTTATGTTAATACAGTAAGATTAAACACATGGCCAAAAGTCTTACAAGGCTATTTGAAGTGGCGTTTACACAGACTTGGTACAAGGCAAATACCAAAAATAAGATCAACAATGAGACAGGTATTGGAGACCATAGATGGCACAAACTAGTTGGTTCACATGGCAAGTGCCTGAGGCACGACTTAATCAATATTTGTTTTATATGGTTATGGTAGTTTTTATTGTGCCTTACATTGCAGGCATCATGTTTACAAGTTTAGGATATCTATTAAATGTGTTATGGTTTGATATGATATTTTATATGTGGCTAAGAAATCAAGAATTAATAGAAAAAGGAAAGGATGACAATGAAAGCGATCGTATGGAGTAATGTTGGTTGTTCGTACTGTGAACAGGCAAAAAATTTACTTAAATCAAAAGACATTGCATTTGAGGAAAGGAATATTGCACACGGAACCTGGACTGTACAGCAGTTACAAGAAGCAGTGCCTGGTGCAAGAACCGTGCCTCAGATTTTTATTGATGACAAATACATAGGTGGTTATCAAGAATTGCAAAAACATTTAGAATAATGGAAGTACAATTCATTGACAAAATGGGCAGTGACCTTAGTGTGGTCAATGCCGCAAGGGTCAGTTATGCAAAAACAAAAGAAGTTTTTGATTTGAAAGATGAAAAACTTATAAAGTTTTTGGCACAGCACAATCACTGGTCACCTTTTGGCCATGCTAGTATTCAGTTTAGAATAAAGGCTCCTGTGTTTGTGGCAAGACAACTTGTTAAACATCAAGTGGGACTAGTTTGGAATGAAGTTTCAAGAAGATATGTAGACTACCAACCTGAACTGTTTGAACCCAAATCATGGAGAGGCAGACCACAAAATAGTAAACAAGGATCAGATGGTGAAGTTGAACTGGACATGAACGACAAGCACAGGCTAAAAACCACAATGGAGCAGTGTTTGATTATCTATGACTCATTTATAAAAATGGGCATAGCACCGGAACAGGCCCGAATGGTTTTACCACAGAGCATGATGACCGAATGGTATTGGTCAGGAACTTTGTACGCATTTGCTAGAGTGTGCAACCTTAGGTGTGCGAAAGACACACAGGAAGAGACCAGAGACGTGGCCAATAAAATAAGTGAAATATGTGCAGAACATTTTCCTATAAGTTGGAAATATCTTATTGACGTAAAATAAAATATAACTTATAATTACAATATGAGAGAAAAAATTTTAAAAGCAATGCTAAAACACGCTGAAGGTCATATTGAAAAGCACATAGCCAACATCAATATTATGCTTGAAAAACAGGTGGGAGTTGCAGAACATCCGGACACACTTGAAACAATTGAGAAAGAATTGGCTATAATTGCAAAGTATGAAGAGCAGGTTGATTTAATAAAAAAGTATTTCATATCGTAACAAAAAATAATATTTCTGTATGAAAGTTATTGAAATCTTAATATACGGTTTAGGTGTGTTGGAGTTTCCCTTTGATGAATCTATTAAGAATTGTCATTTAAATGCAAGTGC
>MDTA01030649.1_pt1 | contig 10077 bp, 6 predicted proteins | sample 811151 | NCBI WGS metagenome assembly MDTA01 (sample SAMN05326648, study PRJNA326480) | marine metagenome | isolation source: seawater | place: Indian Ocean: South | collected 2010 | reverse complement strand
TAAATATCTTGATAGTTAATTTCAGGAAAACTTAGATTTGCCCATTTAGGCTCTTTCATTTTTTTCCATTTTGAAAATGCTTTTAGCCTCCATTCAAGCATCCACTCTGGCTCATTCTTTTTAAAAGAAATAAATTTAATAGTGTTTTCGTCTAATCCTTTTTTGGGTTTTTCACTTTCTATTTCCGTTACAAAACCGTATTTGTATTTATTTTTACTATATGAGTCTAATGTATTTAAAGTTTCTGAGTTCACAATACATCATCTAATTCATTAATTAAATAAATCCAGTTATTTCAACAAAAATTAAGCTAATTTAGAATTAATTATAAATTTAATTAGTTATCCAGCCACCCCCAAGTAACTGGTCTTTTTGATAAAAAACACAGGCTTGCCCTGGTGAAGTTCCATCAATTTGAGAGTGAAAGGTAAATGAGCCGATTTTATCATCAATATTTAAAATGCCAGGTAAATCTTCCTGTGTAGATCTAATTTTTGCTGAACATTCTAAATTAGAGGTATTGATATTTCCACCTAACCAATTAATGTTCTTAAAACTAACAATATTTTTCTTTAATTTATTTTTTGGTCCTAAAAATATAGAATTATTTTTTTTATTTATATCTATAACATAAAGTGGTTCTTGTGAACCACTTATACCTATACCTTTTCTTTGCCCTATTGTGTAGTTTACTATCCCGTTGTGTCTCCCAAGAATGTTTCCATTCAAATCGTATATATCACCCTGCTTATTAGTTTGTGGATTTAAATTTTTTATTAATTCTCTATAAGAATCAGAAGTAACAAAACAAATATCTTGACTGTCAGGCTTACTACTGACATCTAATTCATATTCATCAGCAATTTTTCTAATTTCAGTTTTTTTAAAATTACCAAGTGGAAATCTTACATAATTTAGTTGCTCTTGAAGAGTTGCAAAAAGAAAAAAGCTTTGATCCTTAGACAAGTCTTTAGCTTTGTGAAGGCTTGCATTGTTTGATGAGCCTTTTCTTATTGCATAGTGTCCTGTCACTAAGGTATCTGCTCCTATTTTTTTTGCCTCATTTAACAAATCACTAAATTTAACAGTTTCATTACACTTTACACATGGTAAAGGGGTTTCACCTTGAGAGTATGAGTTAACAAAATTACTTATAACCCCATCATAAAACTTATCTTGGTAATCTAGAGTTAAATGTTTTATTCCATATTTATTAGCTACATTTTTAGCATCTTGAATATCGACTCCTGCACAGCACGACTTACTTTTTGAAATATTAGAACTTTTATATAATTTTAGAGTTATTCCGGTTACATCATACCCCTCCTTTTTTAGCATAACTGCAGCAACGGAACTATCCACACCTCCAGACATCGCTACAACGACTTTAGTATCACTTTCCAACTTATCAAAACCTAGAGAATTCATTAATTTAAAACATCTATATTTACAAAATCATATAAGTTCAATAATAGCTTTATCAAATGGTAGAATTACTGATTCCTGGGCCCGAAGGTAAAATTGAGGCCAAATATTCTCATAACAATAGAGATGACTCACCTATAGTAATTATTCTTCATCCTGATCCATCAAAAGGTGGAACGATGCATACAAAAATTGTTTTTAAAATGTATAAACTTTTTATTCAATCTGGTTTTTCTACAATACGATTTAATTTCAGAGGTGTGGGAAAAAGTGATGGTATTTTCGACGAAGGTGAGGGAGAATTAAGTGACGCTGCTTGTGTCCTAGATTGGCTTCAGCAATACAACACAAACTCAAAAATCTGCTGGGTAGCAGGTTTCTCTTTTGGTGCATGGATAGCTATGCAATTGTTAATGAGAAGACCCGAAATAAATGGTTTTGTAAGTGTATCCCCACCAGCAAATATGAGAGATTTTAGTTTTTTAGCACCATGTCCCTCATCTGGGTTAATTGTTCATGGTGACAAAGATAACATTGCATCATTTGACTCAACTAAAATTTTAGTTGAAAAATTACAAAAACAAAAAAAGGTCGATATTAAATTTAAACCAATTAAAGGCGCAGATCACTTTTATGAAAATTTTTCATCAGAATTTGAAGAATCTCTAAAAGGCTACATTAATGAAAGTTTAAATACTAGTTAATTAAACTATGAAATTTAAATCTGAATTTATAAAAGAAATAAAAGATAGAGGATTTATATATCAATGTATCGAATTAGAGGAATTAGATGCGTTAATGAGTCAAAAAAAAATAAGCGGATATATTGGATTTGATATTACTAGTGATAGTTTACATGTTGGCAGCCTAGTTCAATTAATGCTTCTACATTGGTTAGATTATTATGGCCATACATCAATTGCTTTAGTTGGTGGAGGCACTACCCTTATTGGGGACCCTTCAGGTAAAGATACTTCAAGAAAAATTTTAGATAAAAAAATAATTGATAACAATATTAAAAAAATAACAAAAACTTTTGAAAATTTTATTGACTTAAAGAATAATTCTTTTGTCATAAATAATTATGAATGGTTATCGGATATAAATTATATTGAATTTTTAAGAGATATTGGAACAAAAATAACACTTAATAAAATGTTAACATTCGAGTCAGTTAAAAATAGACTTGATAGGGAACAGCCATTAAGTTTTTTAGAATTCAATTATATGTTGCTTCAAGCATATGATTTTAATTACTTAAATGAAAATTACGACTGTTTACTTCAAATGGGAGGATCTGATCAATGGGGAAATATTGTAAGTGGTATAGATTTAATCAGAAGAATTAATAAAAGCAAAGCTTTTGGAATTACATCTCCTTTAATTACGAATAGTGATGGATCAAAAATGGGTAAAACAGTTGATGGTGCAGTGTGGTTAGATGAAAATAAATTTTCAAATTTTGATTTTTTTCAATTTTGGAGAAATGTAGATGATGAAAATGTATCAAAATTTTTGTTTTTATTTACAAAACTTCCAATTTCTGAAATTAACAAACTTTCTTTACTCAAAGATAAAGAGATAAACGTTGCAAAACAGACTTTAGCCTATGAAGTCACAAAAATTGTAAGAGGAAAGATTGCAGCTGATGAAGCTCTGGAAATTGCCAATAATATATTTAAAGCTAACATATTAGATGAAAGATTAAATAATTATAAAATAAAATTAATTAAAATTAATAACAATGAGTTTACAATAATTGATGCAGTCGAAAAATTAAAACTTGTAAAAAGTAGAAGTGAAATTAAAAGATTAATAAAATCAAAAGGCTTAAAAGTAAATGATGAAGATTATTCAGATAGTAGTTACTCATTAAAAAAATACTCGAATAATAAAGAAATTAAAATATCTATTGGTAAGAAAAAAATTGGAATTATAAATATTATTTAATCTTTATATTATAAGAGAAGACTCCAAAAATTTGTCAATTTTACCATCTAAAATATCATTTACATTTGATGTTTCATAACCTGTTCTTAAATCTTTAATTAGCTTATATGGATGTAAAATATATGATCTTATTTGATTGCCCCATCCAATATCTTTCTTTTCACTATTAATTTTATTTTCTTCTTCTTTTCTCTTTTGTAATTCTTTTTCAAAAAGTCTTGATCTTAACATGCTCATGGCATTAGCTTTATTTTTATGTTGAGACCTATCACTTTGAGATTGAACAACTATGTTAGTTGGAATATGAGTAATTCTTACAGCACTATCTGTTTTATTTACATGCTGTCCGCCTGCACCAGATGCCCTGTAAGTATCTATTCTTAAATCTGTTTCAATTATATCTATTTCTATATTATCATCTATTTCTGGATAAACCCAAACACTAGCAAAACTAGTATGTCTTCTTTTGTTACTATCGAATGGAGATATTCTTACAAGTCTATGTATACCACTCTCTCTTTTCAGCCATCCATATGAATATTCTTTTGAAATTTTAATTATACAAGATTTAATTCCAGCTTCCTCCCCTTTAGTTTCTTGAAGCATTGAAACATTACATTCATTTTGATTTTCTGCCCAACGTAAATACATTCGTTGAAGCATTTCCGCCCAATCCTGACTTTCTGTGCCCCCTGCACCTGCATGTATTTCTAAAAAAGAATTAAAATGATCTGCGTCATCATTCATTAGATTTAAATGTCTTATTTTCATAGAATCTTTTAATACAGTGTCGGTTTCATTTTTTAATTCCATTACAAGATCTGCTTCATTATTATCTTTCAATAAATCATAAAACTCTTCAATAGATTTAATTGAATTTTTGAGTTTATTAAAATCTCTAATTTTTTCTTCAATTAATTTTATTTCTTTGAAAATAGACTTTGCTTCAGTTTTTTTCCATATATCAGGGTCATTACTTATTTTTTTTAATTCTATAAGTTTTTTTTGTAATAAATCATAGTCAAACCCCCCTCCTTATAAGATCAAAATTTGACCTTATTTTAGACAAATTATTTTCTATAACTTCCAAAAATGGTAACATAATTTAATTTAATAAACCACCTGTTCCAGAAATGGAATTATTTTTAATATTTCCAAGGCTATCAAGTATGTTTATTTTTTTTGTATAAGGTTCACTACCTAGAATAAAAGGCTCTAAAATACTATTCTTATCATTGGAAGATTGACCAGTATTTGGATTAATGCGAACAAAACTTATTCCAGAAGGAATTCTAAATGGTACTTTTGATGAATTTATTTTGATTTTATTTGAAAAATTTTTAAAAATTGGAACAGCTACAGATGATCCAGTTTGTTTGTATCCAAGTGTTTTTGGCTTATCATATCCAACATAAACACCCACAACTAAATCTGGAGAAAATCCAATAAACCATGCATCTTTATTATCATTGGTAGTTCCTGTTTTACCGGCAATTGGCACATTTAAATCCTGCAGTTTCCTTGCTGTGCCTCTTTTAACTACACCTTCCATCATTGATGTAATTTGATAAGCAATTTTTGGATCTATTGAATATTTAATATTTTTTGTTATTTTTGGTATGTTTTTAATATTTTTTATTTCTGATATTTTACAATTTAAGCAATTTTTTAGATTTGTATTAATAATATTTTTACCCTCTTTAGAATATATACTATTGATAATTTTTGGTGTTGTTTTGATACCTCCATTAGCTATTATTGCATATGCATTTGTTATATCGATAAGAGAAACCAATCCTGATCCTAATGACATTGAAAGTTGTTCATTAATATTTTCGCCTAATCCAAAATCTTTAGCTACTTTAAGTATATTTTTCATACCTATTTTATTAGCTAATCTTACAGTCATAAGATTTCTTGATTTTTCTATACCTGTTCTCATTGTAGTTAATCCATAAAACTCATCAGTATAGTTGGCAGGCTTCCATTTTGGTAAACCTGGTCCTTGATCAACAACATAGGGGGCATCTAAAATTAAGGTTGATGGAGTGTATCCCTCATTCAATGCTGCTATGTATACAAAAGGCTTAAATGCAGATCCAGGCTGTCTTTTTGCTTGAGTTGCTCTATTAAATTCACTAATTTTAAAACTGTAACCGCCTGATAATGCAAGCACGTTACCATTATGAGGATTAATAACTACAATGGCTCCATTTACCTCAGGAATTTGCCTAATTACATAATTGCCATCTAAATTTTCAATAAAAATGATATCCCCAACACTAAACTTTTCATTTATTAACCATTTGTTATCATTAAAATTAACATTAATTTTGTAATCATTACCTAACTCATCTTTTACTTTAAGAGAATTGCCTTCAAGATTAGTAATAATTACATGAATCCATTTCTCAATAAATGGGTTTATTTTTTTAAAATATTTTTTTTGTTTAATAAACTCATCAAATTCTAAATTATTAATCGGACCTCTCCAACCTCTAGATTTATCATAGTTCGTAAGACCCTCTACAAGACTTCTATCAGATATACTTTGAATTTTAGAATCTATAGAAGTTTTAATAATTAACCCATCAGAGTAAAGTTTTGTTTTACCAAAATTTTTATATAAATATTTTCTTATTTCTTCAAAATAATACTCTCCATTATTAAAATCATTTTCAGTACGTTTAAAAATTTTTATAGGCTTTTCTTTAAATTCCAGATCATCTTTAGAAATATAACCGTTTTTATAAAGTCTGTTAATTACCCAATTTCTTCTATCTATAGCTTTTTTATAATTGTTAACTGGATTATAGTTATTTGGTGCTTTAGGTAATGCGGCCAAAAAAGCAATTTCATGTAATTTTAATTCATCAATAGATTTATTAAAATAATTTAAACTTGCAGTTCCAATACCATAGGATCCAAAACCTAAGTATATATCATTAAGATAAAGTTCTAATATTTGCTCCTTGGATAATATATTTTCTATTCTAATTGCTAAAAGAATTTCTTTTATTTTTCTTTTGTATGTTAATTCGTTACTTAATAATAAATTTTTTACAACCTGTTGTGTAATTGTTGATGCGCCTACTACTCTTTTATCATTAAAATATGAGAGAACATTTGTAAAAAAAGCTCTAAAAATTGCTAATATATCTATTCCATAATGATCGTAAAATTTTTTATCTTCCGATGAAATAAAAGCTTCTTTAATTTTGTCTGGCACTCTGTCAATAGGTATAAAAATTCTTTCCTCTAAAAAAAAACTTTTAAGCAAAAGTCCATCAGAGCTATAAACTCTAGATGAAAGATTTGGTTTATAGTTTAATATATTGTCATATGATGGTAATTCAGGTGAAAATTTCCATAGAATGTAAAAAATAAAAAAAAATGAAATAATCCCACTTATGAGCAAAGAAACGAGTGTAAATTTGAAAAATTTTACTATCTTAATCATATTTTAAATAATCTACATTGTGAAATAGTTAAAAATATGACATTAACCGAATTATATACATTTACACACAAAAATGAATTTTAATTCAAAAAAAAATTACGGAGTTTCGGCATTATGTCAAAAAAAATACTTATTGATACTACTAATACTAATGAAACAAGAATTGCAGTTACCGAAGATGGAAAGCTAGACGATTTTGAAATTGAGTCAAATAAAAAAAATGCTGTCAAGGGTGATGTATATCTTGCTAAAATAACAAGAATAGAACCCTCGTTACAAGCTGCATTTGTTGATTTTGGAACAAATAGAAATGGTTTCCTACCTCTAACAGAAATTCACCCTGACTATTTTAAGATCCCTGCAGCAGATGAAAAAAAAATAAAAGAGCTCAGTGATCAAATTTTTAATGACTCTCATTCTGATGATAATTTGGATAATGAAAAAAATGAAGAATTACTTGAATCAAATGAAAAAAATAATCAATTAGAAATTAATGAAGATATTGATGTTGATGAAAATAAATCTTCAATAAATAATAATTATAAATCAAAAAAAATTAGTCCAAAGAAATCCTATTTTAATTTTTTTCGAAAATATAAAATACAAGACGTAATAAGGCCTAGACAAGTTATTTTGGTGCAAATTAATAAAGAGGAACGAGGCCTAAAAGGTGCGGCTCTAACAACATATTTGTCATTTGCAGGAAGGTACTGTGTTTTAATGCCAAACAGTATGAACAATGATGGTATTTCAAGAAAAATTGGTGATATTGAAGAAAGAAAAAAATTAAAACAAATACTTTCATCAGTTGATATTCCTGATCGAATGTCAGTTATTGTTAGAACAGCAGGTATCGGCAAATCAAAAAAAGAAATTTCAAAAGATCTTACTTTTTTAGTTTCTCAATGGAATAAAATAAGAGAATTAACACTAAAATCTGAAGCTCCAAAAATTATTTATGAAGAGGGAAGTGTTTTAAAAAGAGCTGTTAGAGACATGCTTACAGAAGATGTGGAACAAATATTTGTAGAAGGTAAAGAAGGGTATGAAAAAATAAAAAAAATAGCTAAAAGTTTAGTTCCAACATTTGCAAAAAAAATAAAATTACACAAATCAAATGATAATTCACTTTTTGCTGATAATAATATTGAAACACAAATTAATGATTTGTTTAGTTTGAATGTAAAATTAAAATCTGGAGGTTCAATTGTAATCAATACTACTGAGGCACTTGTTGCCATAGATGTAAATTCGGGTAAAAATACATCAGAAAGAAACATAGAAAGTACAGCTTTAAAAACAAATTTAGAAGCAGCAGTTGAAATAGCACGACAATTAAGACTTAGAGATTTAGGTGGTTTAGTCGTAATAGATTTTATTGATATGGATGATTACAGAAATAATTTTAAAGTTGAAAAAGCATTAAAAACCGCTTTAATTAGGGACCGTGCGAGAGTTCAAATTGGTAGAATTAGCATGTTTGGACTGATGGAATTATCAAGACAAAGATTGAGATCTAGTTTAATTGATAAATCATTTGAAAGTTGTAATTATTGTAAAGGATCAGGTTTAATTCTAAATTCAACTTCAATAAGTGATCAAATAATTAAAGTAATAAAAGAAAAACTCTCAAATAAATCTGAGTCAAAAATTTTAGTGAAATGTAATACCGATCTTGCAGAAAATTTATTAAACCTTAAAAAGAATGAAATAATTTCGCTTGAAAATAAATTTAGCTCTCAAATAAATTTTATATTTAATAATCAATATTCATTACACGATCCATTAATAGAAATAGAAGAAAATAATAAAGTAAAAATTAAAGATGATAATATTAAAGTATCAAAAAAGATTTCTACAAAAGAAAAAAGTCTTAAAAAAAAGAAAGTAGTTAAAAACAAATTAAAATCTAAAGAAATTAAAGTGAAAAAAACTAAGTTAAAAAATGAAAAAGATGATACTAAAGAAGATCAGATAAAAACAAAAGATTCAAAGAATGAAATTGATGAAGAAAAAACTGGTTGGTGGTCATAAAAAATTTGTTTTTTTATTTTTTTTATTTTTTTTAATTAGTAAAACTAGTTTATCTTCTCAGATACTAGATTATGAGACTGAAACTTATATTTCTTCATTAATATCAGAAATTAAACTAGTTAATGATATAAATAAAAGTATTAAATTTAAAATTATCTCAGATAAAAACATAAATGCATTTATAGATGAAAACAATTTAATACATATAACATCAGGTCTTATTGAATATTCTGAAGATTATGTAGCTCTTCTAGCAGTTTTAGCTCATGAAATTGGTCACATAGATAAAAATCATATTTCATCAAGAATTCAGAATATAAATAGTATTAACAATTTAAAAAAAATTACAAATTTATCTGTAATAGCTGGTTCAATAATATCAAGTAATCCAAATTTATTACAAAGTTTAGCTATTAGTTCTGCAAGTTTGTCACAGATGTATATAAGCTTTTCAAAAGAGCAAGAAACTGAAGCTGATATTTATTCAATCAAAACAATAAATAAATTAAACATTGGCTCTGACTCAATAATATCACTATTAGATACAATTGAAAAAAAATCTTCTGAAAAAGGTTTTACAAAAAATGATCAAAGAAAAAGCACTCATCCATATTTTTCAGATCGTAAAAAATTAATAAAAAATTTAAGAATCAAAAATCAAAACGAATTTGATATTAATTATAATATTCATTTTAATTTTATAAGATCAAAATTTTTAGGCTATTCAGAAAATTTAAGTGTTATTAATACTCTAGAAGAACCATTTAAATCATATTCATTTTCAATTATGTATGCAAAAAAAGGTGATTTAGAAAATTCATTAAAAAAAATAAATAATTTAATTTCATTATTTCCAGATAATTATTTTTTAATTGAAACAAAAGCTGATATCTTGTTTTCTTATGGTTATACAAATGAGTCAATTAGATTTTACAGGCAGACTTTAAAAAAACAACCCAATAATTTTTACGCACAAATTAGAATCTTTACAAATACTAACATTGATAACTTAACTAATGATGAAGTTGATGTTGTATTTAACGAAAATTTGAATCTATTTAATAAATTTTACAACAATAAAAATGTTTTACTCAAATACTTAGAATTATCAAAAGCATTAAATAAAGATGATTGGGTAGAATTTATTAATTATTGGCTTAATAAAGATTTATTGCAAAATAAATTTAATAAAAATGATTTAAATAGTT
>MDTA01018938.1_pt1 | contig 10077 bp, 10 predicted proteins | sample 811151 | NCBI WGS metagenome assembly MDTA01 (sample SAMN05326648, study PRJNA326480) | marine metagenome | isolation source: seawater | place: Indian Ocean: South | collected 2010 | reverse complement strand
AGTCAAAATGGCTGTAAATATGCTGAAGCATTTAAAATTGCTAGAATTGTAATTTGATAAATAAGATTATTAAGATCTATGCAATTATATAGATACAAAACATTAGTAGTTTTATCATTTGATATTTTTCTATCATTATTATCAACGTTTACTTCATACTCCATAAGAAATGAAGCCATTGAAAAAGTATATGTAAATAATCTTTATTTGATCGAGGAATATCATGCAGTAACAATGAGTGACATCAATGTTTATTTAATAAATATTTTAGTTTTTATTCCAGTTTTTTTAATTTTAGGCATTTATAAATCAATTATCAAATACACAACAATTAATACCCTGTTAAAGATTGTTCTTGCATGTTTTATATGCAGTATTGCTCTTTTATCAATTTCTTATTTAACAATTCAAATTGAAGATATTAAGAGCTTACCAAGATCAATATCTGTAGTACAACCAGCAATTTTCTGCTTATTAATTATTTTCACTAGGATTTTTGCTGTATATATTTTTAACGTAGATAACAAAAAAAAATCATCTAATGTAATAATCTACGGCGCTGGGTCAGCAGGTCTACAAATTTTAAATTCTATAGATAAATCAAATGATTTTAGAACAATTGCTTTTGTAGATGACAATAAGTCAAAGCAAGGTAGAACTATCTCAGGTATAAAAATATATAATTCAAAAAAAATAAAAGAAATTGTAAGTCAAAATTCGGTAACAGATTTAATAATTGCTATTCCATCATTGCAAACAACGGAAAAATTGAAGTTAATTGAAAGCTTCTCTAATTTAGATTGTAAAATTAGTTTTTTGCCCTCAATTTCAGAAATTATAAAAAATGAAGTTTCTCTAAGTGATATAAGACCATTGGATATCAATGATCTTCTTATGAGAAAAATTAAGATTGATGACAAGGGCGTAAAAAAGAAATTACAAAATAAAGTTGTACTTATTACTGGTGGAGGAGGTTCAATTGGGAGTGAATTAAGTATACAGTGTCTTAAATTTAATCCAAAAACGTTGATAATTATAGATCATAGTGAATTTAATCTGTTTGAAATAGAAAAAAAAATTAGAGAAGAAATAAAATTATTCGGTTACAAAGTAGAATTTCACCCAGTACTTGCCTCTATTCGTGATTATGCAAGAATTGAGTCAATCTATAAAAAATATAAACCACAAGTAGTTTATCATTCAGCGGCATATAAACATGTTTCTATTATGGAAAATAACATCTATGAAGCTATCAGTAATAATGTATTAGGAACATATAACACTTGCGAATTATCTATAAAATATGATGTTGAAAATTTTATTTTTGTTTCAAGCGATAAAGCTGTCCGCCCAACTAACATTATGGGTGCAAGTAAAAGATTGGCAGAGAGAGTAGTGCAAGCATTTTCTGACTCAATAAAAAAAGGAAATAAATGTATTTTTTCTATAGTAAGATTTGGCAATGTAATCGGATCATCTGGTTCAGTAATACCTATCTTTAAAAATCAAATAAAAAATGGCGGCCCCGTCACAGTTTCTCACCCTGAAATATCAAGATATTTTATGACCATTAAGGAAGCTGCCTTATTAATTTTGCAATCGTATACAATTTCTAAAGGAGGTGAGGTATTTGTTTTGAACATGGGAGAGCCAATAAAAATATTTGATTTAGCAAAAAAAATGATTGAATTATCTGGATATAGCCTAGCAAGTGAAAATATTTCTTCTGATAAAAAGAAAATTGAGATTGTTTTTAAGGGTTTAGAAAAAGGCGAAAAAATGCACGAAGAATTATTAATAAATAATATTTCACGCAAAACATTAAATGAAAATATTATCGAAGCAGAAGAAAAACATGAGGACTCCAAACTAATAATGTCAAAAATATCTATTATTGAAAAGTTTCTTAGCGAAAAGGATGATGCAAAGTTACTTAAAATACTTGAAGATAATGTTGAAGGTTTTTCTGAAATACAAATTAATAGGGCCTAATTTATGAAAAAAAGTAATTTGTCTTATGCAGCAAGGGAATTGAATGTACCGCAGAAATTGCTTGTTAGATTTATAGAAAAATTCACTGGTAAAAAAAAGATTATGGATCTTTATGATAAGTATAGTAAAAATAAGGGTGATCCAGTTAATTTTTGGAGTCAAGCTGTAGAGATTATGGGCTTGAAATTACAAATTAAGTCATCAATTAATTTTACTATCCCCAAAAAAGGTCCATTAATTGTTATAGCAAATCATCCATTTGGTATTATTGATGGTCTTATACTATGCTCACTTGTGTCTAAAAGTAGAAGAGATTTCAAAATTATTACCCATCAGGTATTAAGGTTCACAGAAGAAGTAGAAGAATTCATTTTACCGATTGATTTTAGTACAGATAAAGAATCTATTAAATCTAATATAGAGACCAAAAAACTTGCACTGGATCACCTTGCAGTAAATGAAGGTGTCTTAATTCTTTTCCCAGCTGGAAGTGTAGCAGTTGCTCCTAAATTAAAATCATTACCAAAAGAGGGAATTTGGCAAAATTTTCTGGCTTCATTGGTTCTATCATCAAACGCTGATGTCATTCCAGTTTTTTTTGAGGGAAAGAATGGGTGGCTATTTCATTTGTTTGCCTCTAAATTTAAAAGTCAAACCTTAAAGTATTCTTCTTATATGCATGAAACAAAAAAGAAAATTGGAAAAGAAATAAATATCTATTGTGGTTCACTCGAAAATAATGCTGATCTTAAAAAATTAAAAGAAAGAAAAGTTATAGTTGATTATTTAAAAGATAAAACAATGAACCTATATAAAAAATAATTAGTTTTTAATTTTTTTTACTTTAACGTAAGGAATTACTTTGATTAAATTAAGATTAGGATTAATAAATGTAAGCAGTTTTCTGCTTTGCTTAATACCTATTGCGTTACAAACAGGCCCATTTTTACCCGATTTATTTTTGTCGATAATTTCTTTAATTTTTTTATATCTTTCACTAAAAGAAAGAAAATATTTTTATTATAAAAGCTACTTTTTTAAATTTTTTATCATTTATTATTTCTATTTATTATTAAGATCTCTACTTTCAGAATATCAAACAGACTCATTAGAAAGTTCGCTATTTTACTTTAGGTTTGGTATTTTCGTTTTAGCTGTATGGTATTTATTAGATAATAATAAAGCGCTTCTTAAGCAATTTACTTTAACTTTATTATTCACATTCATTGTAGTGATACTTGATGGGTATTATCAATTTTACAATAACTATAATATTTTTGGTTTTTTTGCTGAAGGATCCAGAATGAGTTTAGTATTTAATTATCAATCATCCCTAGGAACCTATCTTTCGCGTTTATTTCCATTTTTAATTGGATTGTTATTGTATATTTTTAGTTATTCAAAGATTAATATATTAATTACTGTCGGACTTCTTATTTCTACCGACATATTAATTTATATTAGTGGAGAAAGAACCTCTTTGGGACTTTTGTTTATTTCTACTGTTTTAATTATTTTATTAATTTCAAAGTTTAAATTAATAAGATTATCAACATTTATAATTTCTTTGATGATAATGACAATTTTAACATTCACTAACGAAAATATTAAACAAAGAAATATTGATCATACTATAAATCAAATGAATTTGACAGGTAATGACGGTCAAATAGTTGCCTTTTCAGATGAACATCAAAGAATTTTCAACAATGCTATTCAAATTTTTAGTGAAAATAAGATTTTTGGAGTTGGGCCTAAATTATTTAGGAAGTATTGTAAAAATGAATATATAGGTGAAAAAGGATTCCAGTGCTCCACACATCCACATAACACCTATTTACAAATTATGTCTGAAACTGGAATTATTGGACTTTTATTTATATTAATATGTTTTTTATTCGTCACTCTGTTCATGTTAAAACACACTTTAAATCTCATCAAAGGCAGAAATAATTTAATAGATGACTATAGAATATGTTTACTAATTTGTTTTTTTCTAACTTTATGGCCTTTACTTCCTACACAAAGTTTCTTTAACAATTGGATAAATATAATCTATTTTTTACCAATCGGATTTTATTTAAACTCATTGTCTAAAAATTAATATAAATTGCTCATATAGTATTTGTGAATTAGTATAAAATTATGTGGAAAGTAAAAAAATCTCCAATTCACGGCTACGGTGTTGTTGCTACTGAGGAGATCAATAAAGGCACAAAAATAATTGAGTATAAAGGTGAAAAAATTACAAAAAAAGAAGGTGATAGAAGATCTGAATTAAGAATAAAACGATACTCAAAAAAATCTGATAAAGGGATAGTTTATATTTTCGAGTTGAATAAAAAATATGATATTGATGGAACTCCTCATTACAATAAAGCAAGATATATAAATCATTCATGTGAGCCTAATTGCGAAGTAGAAATTGAAAAAGGAAAAATATGGATATCATCAATCAAAAAAATTAAAAAGGGTGATGAGCTATCATATGATTATGGTTATGATTTTGATAAAGATGATTATAAAGATCACGTTTGTAAATGTGGTAAAAAAAAATGTATTGGCTATATCATTTCATCAGATGAATGGGACAATTTTAAAAAATTTAAAAAAAAATTTAAAAAAAAGAAAAAGTGATATATAAAAAATATTTTAGATAAGGAAAAGTTTTGGATAATAATAAGCTTCACTCAACCAGTACGACAGAATTGAATATATTTGATCTGATACAGCTAATTGTTGCTAATAAGCTGAAAATTATCCTGTCATTAGTATTCTTTGTAATCTGTGGTGTTATTTACATAAATAATTTTCCACCCCCATTCAAAGTTTCAATTAAAATTAATCAAGTAAATTATGAAGAAATAAGTAACTATGCTTTTTTAAACAGTATTAATACTAGCATAAATACTTCTGAGAGATCAGAACAGAAATTAGAAATGAGTGATACATTAATATCATCCGAAAAATTAATGGAAATATTTATAAATGAACTTTCATCTTTAGATGGAATAATTGCATCTCTCGAAGCCAATAAAAAAAATATAGATATAGATTATAAAGACATTAATGAAAAAAAAGATATTTTAAGAAAAATTGCTAAAGGTTTTGTAATTGAAGAACAATTAAATTTTAAAAAGACAAAACTTAATTATTTAGTTTCTTTTAACTCAAATGATATAACTGAAGCCAAACTTATCTTGAGGGATGCCTTAGATTATACAAACAATAAGGTAAAAGTATCTGTGTCAAATGAATTATTTAATATCAAAAACTCTCTTGCGAATGATGCGGTATACGAGTCAAAAAGAGTTGCTTTGGACACTTTAATTTATTTAAAAAATCAATTATTGATTGCAGAAAAATTTGAAATAAGTGATCCATCAATAGAGCGACAAATAATAAATCTTTTAAAAGATAATGTTCAATGGGAAACTAATAAAGTGCCTCATTATTTGCTTGGTACTAAAATACTGAAGCGGCATATTGAGGATTTAGAATATGTAGTAAATGACCAGAATAAAGACGAAAATGATATCTTAAATGTTTTAAGCTCTGTTGGCATTTTTTCATTAAAGCCATTACACCAGCTTACACAAGTAGCGCGTTTAGAGGAAGCGATAAGCATCTCGCCAATAATTGGAGAAAATTTTAAAGCTGTAAATTATGATATAGACTTAATTGATGTATCAAAATCAAGCATAAATACTTTATTTATGATCCTATTTGTAATTATGGGACTTTTATTTGGTATATTTATTGCTATTTACACAAGTAAAATCAAGAAGAAATAATTGATAGCATATTTCTTTTTATTAAATAATAAATAATTTACCTGTATATTTTTTTAAAAGGGTGATCTAATTTGCTCTCTTCTGCTAAATCGATTTGCCTTTGTCTTGTTGCTGATCTTTTTTTCTGTTTAGGAGTTCGAGTCATGTAACATTTAGGACACTGGACTCCTTTAACATAATATTTTGACTTTTTTTCTGAATTTAGTAATGGCATTCTACATCCATGACATTGATCATATTTCCCTTTTTTAAGTTTTTTTGTCACAGAAACTCTATCATCAAACACAAAACATTCACCTTTATATAGGTTTAAAGTTTCTTTATTTTTAAAATATTCAAAAAAATTTAAAATTCCACCATCTAGCTCATAGACATTTTTAAAACCTTTCTTTTTTAGAAAATTTGAGGCTTTTTCGCATCGTATACCTCCAGTACAATACATTGCGATAGTGTCACTTTTTTTAATTTTGAAATTTTTGACCGCTTTAGGAAATTCTCTAAAATAATTTGTATTTGGATTAATTGAATTTTTAAATTTACCAATATTGATTTCATATTTATTTCTTACATCTATTAATTTCACTGATTTATCTGATATTAACTTTGCCCAATCAGAAGGTATTAATTTATTTTTACTATTTAAATGTGAGGACAAATTACTATTTCCAAATGAAACAATTTCTTTTTTTAATTTCACCTTCATTTTATTAAAGGGAATAAAGTTAGTTTCGTTTATCTTTAATGAAAGTTGTCTTATATTACATTCATGCTTTAATATTTTAATAAACGTATTTAAATATATTTTATTTCCAGATATAGAACCATTAATGCCCTCATCAGCAATTAAAACAGTTCCTTTTATTTTTTTATCGTGACAAAATTGTTTTAATTTTATAGATAACGCAACTTTATTAATTATGTTAATAAATCTATAGAAGCTGTATACGAAGAGTTTATTGTCTTTCATAATTTTAATATTCAACTGGTATAGGGTCTAAACTCCTCCAAAAATACCAAGTTGCCACAGATCTGTAAGGCTTCCATTTATTTGACAATCTCAAAGCAACATTTTTATCAATTGGATATCTTAATCCATAACAATTAGCTATACCTTTAATTAAACCTAAGTCATCAACTGGAAAAACATCTGCTCGACATAAATTAAAAATTAAAAACATCTCAGCTGTCCATCTACCAATTCCTTTTATATTTATTAACTCACTAATTATTTCTTCATTACTAGAACTATTCCATTTTTTTGGATTAATTGATTTATTTTTGAATGCACTTGCGAGTGATTTTAAATATGAAATTTTTTGCTTGGAAAGACCGCACGACTTAAGTGTCATAAAATGTGATGATGAAATTTTCTCAGGAGTTATTAAACTTACTTTTTTTTCAATCCTATCCCAAACTGCCTGCGCAGCCTTCACAGAAATTTGTTGACCAACAATAGATCTTGCAAGTGTATAAAATGGGTCTGATTTAGAAAAAAGATAATCTTTTGGATATGATTTTATTATTTTTCCTAGCTTCTTATCTTTTTGTATTAAGTGTTTTTTTGCTTTTTCCCAAAAAAAAGGTTTTTTCATATGAAAGTTTAAAATTAATATTGACATATATAATGTAAATTGGTCTTATTCCAATCTTAAATTAAATTATGGAGTTACAATATGGCTGACGTTGCTAGTTTATTAGCTGAATTTCAAAAAGGTATAGAAGGAAAAGATACTGGACTTGGAGCAACAGTTAAGTTCGATTTTGAGGGAGCTGGATGTATTTTTCTAGACGGGAAATCTAGTCCAAATACTGTTTCAGATGAAGATAAAGATGCCGATTGCACTTTGTCTATGTCACTTGAAACATTTGAACAAATGAGATCAGGTGAGGTTGATGGAACTTCTGCCTTCATGCAAGGGAAATTGAAAGTATCTGGAGATATGTCAATAGCTATGAAATTACAATCTGTAATGGATGCTTTAGCTTAAATCTCTAAACTTTTTCATTTAAAAAACCCAGTTATCTAGAACTGGGTTTTTTTTAAAATAGATCTGCTTTTTTTTAACAATGTATTGTTACTGCATGCGATAATACGCCCTCCGTTAAATACTTCATCTCCTTCCCATGTATTAATAACTCCGCCTGCATTTTTTATTATTGGCACTAAAGCTCTAATATCCCATGGCTTAAGTCCACTTTCAACAACCATATCAACATGGCCATCAGCAAGTAGGCAGTAACTATAGCAATCACCCCCCAGCCTTGTTGATCTAACCTTTTTACTAAGTCTTTCAAAGTCTTTTTGATCATTCTTATTAGCAAAAACATATGGTGAAGTTGTATTTAAAGACACTTCAGATAATTTTTTTATTTTACTTACTTGCAATTTTTCTTTCTTCTTTTTTGTAATTTTATAAGAAACATTTGAGTATCCAATGTATCTTTCATCAAGGGCAGGAATATCCGCTAAGCCTAGAATTATTTGATTTCTTACAGAGAGAGATATTAAAGTTCCCCATAGAGGTATACCTTGAATAAAAGACTTTGTTCCATCTATTGGGTCAATGCACCATTCAAATTCTCCACTTTTAATAAAACTTTCCTCTTCTCCAAGAATTGAATGATTTGGAAAGTGGTGTAGTACAAGACGATTTAATTTTTTTTGAATTTTGACATCTGCAATTGTAACAGGGTCAAATCCTCTCGTAAGTTTGTTATCAATTTTAAATTTTTTTTTAAAATACTTCATTGAAATTGATTTAGCTTCATCCGCCAATAAGTTCGAAAATTCTAAAAATTCATTTATATCATTCTTCATATACGTAACTAATTATTATATGTTGAAGCATTATTAGACTTTTTGTATCATATCCATATGTTTATTAGAAAACTACCTTTATTATTTTTCCTTACATTTTCTGTATCAGTATTTGCGGAATATGATTTAGAATTACTTGAAATAAATGAAAGAATGCCTATTACGAAACCGATAAATGGTTACGATGAAGTTAAAAATTCTTACCCTGATCCATTTTCAGATGATGAAATAATATTCACGATAAATAAAGATAACTATCAAAATTATGCAGATGAAATTTTAACTCCCGGTCAACTTGAAATGTTTCAGACTTATCCTGATAGTTTTAAAATGAATATCTATCCATCACGCAGAAGTTGTGCAGTTCCTCCTGAAGTTCTGAATTTAACAAAAGAAAACGCAGAATTGATCGATGAGGGCGAGGGATTAGTTGGTGTAGTGGGAAGTATACCTTTTCCAAAGCCAACTGAAGCGCTTCATCATGTTTGGAATCATATTTTAAGATACAGAGGTGTAGATATATACGGGTCATCACCTTTTTATATTATTAACGCTGACGGCTCGAGCACATATGGAGCAGGTGAGGCAATTGCAAAGAATTTTTGGAACCCTTTTGTTAGAAATGATAAGGGTTTACAAGGTATGATAATGTCAAAGGTTACGCATCCCCCAAGATTAGCTGATGCATCAGTGCTGGTTATTGAGTCTTTAAATGCACTTAAAACACCTCGTCGTGCTTGGGCATACAATCCTGGTACCCGGAGAGTAAGAAGAGCGCCAGATATTGCATACGACTATAAACCAAGTGCAAATCAAGGTTTAACGACTACTGATCAATTTGATGGTTTTAATGGAGCTAAGGATAGATACAATTGGACATTTATCGGGACACAAAAAAGACTTATGCCTTACAATGCATACAAATTTCATGAAACAAAAATTGAAGATGTTTTAACACCCTATCATGTAAATCAAGATTATCTTAGGTATGAATTAGTTAGCGTTAATGTGGTTCAAGCAGATCTAAAGTCTGACAAGCGACATATTTTACCCCATCGAACAATGTATTTTGATCTAGACAGCCATAATATGCTTGCTGAAGAAACTTTTGATGGAAAGAAAGAAATTATGGCATACAGAGAATTTCCAATAATTAATTTCTATGATCAACCTATGTGCTTGTCTATTCACTCAGCAACTTATGATTTCGCCTCAAGGCGATATCAATTATCAAATGTTCGCTCAATAGATATACCTAAAATTCAATGGAGATTGAACGAGCCACATGAAGAAAAGATGTTTACACCTGAGGGCCTGAAAAGATTTGCAAGATAATATATTAGGAAGTATATATCATTGATATACATAGCAATTTCGGGCACGTAGCTCAGTGGTAGAGCATCACGTTGACATCGTGGGGGTTGTTGGTTCGATCCCAACCGTGCCCACCATAAATCTCAATTATATGTTGTT